>Ga0310345_10006144_pt1 | contig 10519 bp, 9 predicted proteins | sample HC15DNA20500_MG_FD_204667 | JGI IMG/M metagenome (GOLD analysis project Ga0310345, IMG submission 204667) | Marine microbial communities from station ALOHA, North Pacific Subtropical Gyre - HC15-DNA-20-500_MG | ecosystem: Environmental > Aquatic > Marine > Oceanic | place: Pacific Ocean: North... | reverse complement strand
GACGGTCTCCGGCGGGGCCCCCTCCGGCCGGCGGAACGTCACGTTGTAGTGGGCCGAGAACCCGACGAGGCGGGCGTCGCGGCCCGTCCGCCGCTCCCAGGCGTCGAGCCCATCGCGGACGTGGTGGATGGCCTCCCACAGCGAGCGGCCGGCGCGGGCGGCGCACCCACGCTCGACCTCGACGGCCGGCGTGGCCACCTCGATCACGCCCGTGTCGAAGTAGACCGCGCCGCCGGTCGCGAGCGCGTAGCTCTTGCCGGTCCGGTGCAGGAGCGGCTCGGCCATGAACGCGCGGGGGTCCTCGAACACCTTCTCCGGCGTCGTCTTCCGGCCGTCGACGACCAACTCGAACTCGGCCTCGAGGCCGACCGCCTCGAGCGCCAGCGGCGCGGGCTGGGCCCGCTCGGCCTTGCCCGCCTCGGTGGCCGCGGCCGTCGGGTCGGCGCTGTCGTAGGTCTTGCGTGTCGGGTCGGGCATGGGTCAGGCGCCGGGCGGAGTCGAGACGGCGTAGCCGAGGTCGAGGTGGAGGTGGTCGTCCGTCTCGCCGTCGCCGGGGCCGTACGGGCGGACGAACGCGCCGGGCAGGACGTCGAGGACGACGTCGCGGTAGCGCGCGATCGAGGCCTCGTCCTCCAGCCACGTGTCGCCGATCCGGTAGAGGTCGGCGGCGGTGCCCCAGTGGTGCGGCGAGAACGTCCCGTCGCGGGGGTCGATGCCGTGGGCCGGCGAGCGGTACCCGCCGTTGGCCGCGATCAGCACGCGCTCGCCGACCGCCTGGCGGACGACTTCGAGCGCCGCCGCCAGCAGGACGACCGCACACGGGACGTAGCGTGGCCAGGCCCGCGCCGCGGCGTCCTCCCGCACGTCGATGCTGAGCAACTCGTACAGGCTCACGTGCGGGGTGAGCGGCGTGGCGATCGCGGCCTCCCACGACGGGACCTCGTAGAACACCCGCGGCAGCTCCCGCTCGCGGCCGTCCTCACCGCGGACGCGCTCGCCCGGGCGATGCGCCCGCCGGAGCTCCTCGGGGAAGTCGGCGCCGTCGACGAGGCGGAGGTCGAGGCCGTGATGGAGCCTATCCATGGATGACGTGGTCGTAGACGGCGCGCGACAGGGCGGCGACGGTCTCGCGGCGAGGGCCGGACGCGTCGGCGTCCCACTCGGTCAGGATCGCGACGGCGTAGGGGTGGCGGTCGGGGAGGTAGACGAGCCCGGCGTCGTGCTGGACCGTCGAGATCGAGCCGGTCTTGTGGGCGAACCGGGCCTCGGCGCGGACGTCGTCGGGGAGCCCGGCCGGGATGCCGCTCGCGAACTCCTGCCCCAAGAGCACGTCGAGACCGAACTGGCGGACGTCGTCGGGGAGCCCATCGCCCTCCTCGATCCCCACGAACAGCCCCACGAGGCCGTCGGCCGTCGCCGTATTGAGGATGCCGGCCTCGAAGGCCGCCTCGTCCTCGACGCCGCGGACGACCTCGACGCCCGCCCCACCCCATCGGGCCGCGGCTTCGCGGATGGCCTCGACGCCAAGGAGGTCCACGAGGAGGTTCGTGGCCAGGTTCGACGACGTCTGGATCATGTGCTCGGCGAGCGTCCCGAGCGGCATCGTCCGCCCGCGCTTGGCGAAGACGGCCGCGTTCGCGTCGCGGTCCTGCGACACGCGGAACGGCGAGCCGTCGGCCGCCGAGCGGAACCGGTTGCGGACGTGGAGCCGGTCGCCGAGGCGGAACCGGCCGCCGGCGACGGCGGCGAGGAGGCCGGCGAGGACGGCCACCTTCATGGTCGAGGCGGCGTGGAACGGCCGGTCGCCGTCGACGCTCGCGGCGGCGCCGGTCTCGAGGTCGCGGACGGCGACGGCGACGGCCGATGCGCCAGCCTCCTCGGCGATCTGTCGGACGGGGGCGTCGAGCATATGGGTAGGCGGGGCGTCGGAAAGCGCACGTCCAGCCCGCCTGTTCCCGCTTCGCCGCGTCCTCGTGGAATTCGGGCTCTCCCACCTCGGCGCCGAGGCGGACGAGGCCGGTGTGCCGGCGTCAGGCGTCGACGGCTGCTGAGGCGGGCGCGCCCTCGACCGTCTCCGCGTGGCCCGCGGCGTCGACGCGCGTCCGCTGCATGACGATGGGGAGCCGGCGGCCGGAGCCGAACGCCTTGCCCGACACCCGGAGGCCGGGAGCCGCCTGGCGCCGCTTGTACTCGTTCCGGTCCACCATCCGCGCCACGCGCTCGACGAGGGCGAGGTCGAACCCGGCCTCCCGCGCGATCCCCTCCGGCGAGAGGTGATCTTCAACGTAGCCGGCGAGGATCGCGTCGAGCACGTCGTACGGCGGCAGCGAGTCCTGGTCCACCTGCCCCGGCCGGAGCTCGGCCGACGGCGGCTTCGTAATCGTGTTGCGCGGGATGACCTCCCGGCCCGCGCGGGCGTTGATGTGCTCGGCGACGCGGTAGACCTCCGTCTTGAGCACGTCCGACAGGACGGCCAGCCCGCCCGACATGTCGCCGTAGAGCGTCGCGTAGCCGACGGCCATCTCCGACTTGTTGCCCGTCGTGAGGAGGAGGTGGCCGAACTTGTTCGAGATCGCCATGAGCGTGACGCCGCGGCTCCGGGCTTGGATGTTCTCCTCGGCCACGCCCTCCTCGGTCCCCTCGAACAGCGGCGCCAGCATGCCCTCGAAGGCGTCGACGGCCGGGCGGATCGGGACCTCGTGGAACTCGATGCCCAGGTTCTCCGCCAGAAAACGGCTGTCGTCGACGGAGCCCGATGACGAGTAAGCCGACGGCAGCGTCACGCCGACGACGCGGTCCGGCCCGAGCGCCTCGGCCGCGATCGCACACGTCACCGCCGAGTCGATCCCGCCGCTCAGCCCGACAAGCGCCTTCTCGAACACGCCCGCCCCCGTCTTCCGCACGTAGTCGCGGACGCCGAGCACAAGGGCGTCGTGGATCTGCGCCGTCGTCTCCTCTGCCTCGGTCCCGAGGTCGGCAGACTCGACCGGATCGCCGGGCGCGTCGGTGTCCCACACGTGGAACGACTCCTCGAACAGCGGCGCGTGGACCAGCACCTCGCCCGCAGCGCTCTGGACCTGGCTGTCGCCGTCGAAGATCAGCTCCGTGTTCGCCCCGACCTGGTTGACGTAGACGAACGGGACGCCGTGCTCGCGACAGCTCTCCTGGATCAGCAGGCGCCGCTCGGCCGGCTTGCCGGTCGCGAACGGGCTCGCCGAGAGGTTGACGAACAGGTCGATCCCGAGCGCAGCCAGCTCGTCGATGGGGTTCGCGGCGTAGAGGTGGTACGGCGCCTGCTCCTCGTTATTCCACATGTCCTCGCAGAGGTGGACGCCGAGCCGAAGGCCGCCCCACTCCATCGTCTTCCGCTCGGGGCACGGCTCGAAGTAGCGGTACTCGTCGAACACGTCGTAGGTGGGCAGGAGCGTCTTCGACGTCGCGTCGACGACCTCGCCGTCGGCCAGCAGGAGGGCCGTATTGAAGAGCCGCTTTCCGACGGGCGTCTCGTTCCGTACCGGCGCCCCCACGAGCACGCCGAGGCCGGAGGGGAGCCGGCGGGCGAGGTGCTCGACGGCCGCGTCGACGTCGTCGAGGAAGTCCGGCCGGTCGAGGAGGTCCTGCGGCGGGTAGCCCGTGACGCAGAGCTCGGGGAAGACGGCGAGGCCGGCGCCCGCCTCGGCGGCCCGGCGGGCGTCCCGGAGGATCCGCTCGACGTTGCCGGCGAGGTCGCCGACGGTGGGGTTGATCTGGCAGAGGGCGATGCGCATGGGGCTCGCGGGCAGGGGTCAAGGAAATGGCGAAGGGCGCCTCCGGGATCCTCACCGGCGCGAATGGCAGGCCGCCGGCACGTGCCACCCAGCCTGGTGCCTACTCGTCCTCGCCCTCCGGGACGGCCGGCGCGTCGGTGTCGAGGGGCACGCGGACGCCCCGGCCCAACGCCTCGGCCGAGGGGACCGCCGGGCGCGTCGCGGCCACGTCGCGCTCGCTCAGCCCCCGCCCCCGGCGTTCGGACACGTCGCGCGGGACGAACAGCCGGGACCGGCCGGGCGCCCTCCCCTCCGCCGCGAACCGGACGAGGACGTAGTTCGTGACTGCCGCGACCTCGGCGTCGCTGAGCTCCGGCATCGGCGGCATCGGGGCGCCGTAGTCGCCCGTGTAGAGCCCGTAGAGCACGAGGTCGACGAGGTAGCCGCGCCCGCCGTCGGCCCGGAGGTGGGCCGCCTGGTTTTGGACCGGTGGGTACATCCCCCGGCCGGACCCGTCGACCGTGTGGCAGTTCTGGCAGTTGCGGAGGTACGTGTCCTCGCCGAACGCCCTCCACTCAAACGCGGTCACGCTCGAGGGTGGAATTGTCCGGGACGGCTCGATGTCGGCCTCGGTCGCGACCACGAGCTGCGCGCTCCGGGCCCACGCGAAGAGGGCGGCCCCGAGTACGAGGCCCGCGACGAGCGCGTAGGTGACGGCGTTGGCGAGCAGGTGGCGCATGGAGTAGGAGGGTCCGCCACGACACGCGAGCCGGGCCCTGTGGGCTAGGCCAGGGCGAACTTCTCGAGGTGGACGTGGGACGGGGGCACGCCATGCGCAAGGAGGGCCTCCTCAACGGCTGCCATCATCGGCGGCGGGCCGCACACGAAGAACCGCCGGACAAACCGCTCTTTCGGGAGCCGCCGCTCGAGCAGCTCGCCCGTCACCCGGCCCTCCTCGGCGGCCCAGTCGTGCGGCGGCTCCTCCAAGACGAGCACGGTCTCAAGGTCGAGCCGCTCTTTCAGCGCCTCGATCTCCTCGCTGTAGGCCAGTTCCTCCTCGGTGTTCGTGCTGTAGATGAGGAGGAGGGGGCGGGGGTCGCCCCGATCGGCGAGCGTGTAGAGGAAGCTCATGATCGGCGTGATCCCGACGCCGCCGGCGATGAACACGTACCCCGGCGCCTGCGCCCGATCGACGGAGAACGCCCCGTGTGGGCCGTCGAGGTACACCGTCGTCCCCTCTTCGAGGCCCTGGAGCCGCTCCGAGAAGTCACCGAGCGCCTTGACCCCGAACGAGAGCCGGGTCGGCTCCTCGGCGCTCGACGCGAACGAGTACGGGTGCTCCTCGACCGTGAAAGGCGTGTCTCCGACCTTGACCCACGCGAACTGGCCCGGCTCGAAGGAGAGCCCGTCGTGCCCCACGGCCTCAACGTCGACGTCGACCGTCCCGCCGCCCTCGTCGCGGACTCCGACGACCCGCCACGGGCGGCGCTTTTGGAGCCACGGCTTCACCAGGCGGAGGTAGGCCACGAGCCCGACGAGCGCGAGGCTCGAGGCGATCCAGAGGATCTGCTTCCAGAGCGTGTTCACGTAGAGGCCCGCCAGCGACACGTGGGCTTGCGCGAAGACGAGGGCTGCCACGCCGAGCGCCGTGTGCGTGACCCGCCACGCTTCGTACGGGATCTTCCACTTCTCGCGCCAGACGGCCGTCACCGCCAGCGCGACGAGCGCCGCGACGGCCGCCAGCCCGAGCTTGCTCGCCCACGTCCCCCCGAACGGGTTGAGGAGCACGAGGCGCGCCGGGTGCTCGACGAGGATCAGCACCGGGTGGAGCAGGATGAACCCGATCGCCACGAGGGCGATCTGGCGGTGGTACTTCAGGACGACGTCGATCCCGTAGGGGTACGTCAGCGGCTGGAACCGCGCGATGAGGACGAACTGGATGCCGATCTGGGTCAGCCCGACGAACCCGAGCGCGACCGAGAGCTCGACCCAGAACGACCGGCCCGTCGGGACGGGCGGGGCGAGCATGAGCCCGATCGGAGCGAGCACCACGAGCAGGTACAGGCCGATCCAGAAAAAGCCGAAGACTGTCCGGCGCACAGTGATGTCGGTGGGGGACGCCTCACACGCCGAACGCTCTACGGGGTGCCCCTGAACCGCGGGCGCCTGTCGGCGCGCGCGGGCTCGCTCACACCAGCCAGCCGACGACCAGCATCGCCGCGAGCACGAGCGCCGTGCCGGGGAGGATCGCCTTCCGCATCGCCGCCGAGCCCGTCGCGACCACGATCCCTCCCTTCACGACCGTGTTCGAGGCCGCCGCCAGCGTGACCGCGTTCGCCGCCGTGTCGAGGCCGACCGACCCGCCGGGCCGGCTGAGCTCCGCCATCGAGAGCGTTACGGCGTCGACGTCGGCCAGGCCCGAGGCGACAGCCGAGGCGTAGAGGCCCGTCGTGCCGAGGTACATCTCGGCGGCCTTCGAGCCGACCAGGATCACGGCGTACAGGGCGCCGAACGCGAGCGCCGACTTGAGCTCGAACGGGTTCGTGAACGCCGCCTCCTCCTCGGGGTCGGCCTCGCCCTCCTCCTCAGCCTTGCGGTTCCGAACCCACAGGAAGGCGGCGTAGGCGAGGCCGGCCACGCCGCCGGCCGTGATCGCGGGCCAGACGGCGCCGAGGAGCGCGGGGTTCACCACGCCCGCCTCGACGAGCACGCGGGCGAACATGACGGCCCACGCCGCGAACACGCCCATCGCGAGCGCGCCTGACAGCGCCGCCTTCGCTTTGCTCCGCTCCGCGAACGACAGCGTCGTCGCCGTCGACGACGCCAGCCCGCCGACGAGGCCCGTCAGCCCGACGCCGCGCGTGGCGCCGACGACCTTCGTGAGGACGTACCCCAGGAACGAGATGCCCGAGATGAACACGACCATCAGCCACACCTTGAACGGGCTCACGACGTCGAACGGCGGCGGGCCGTAGGTCTCGTCGGGGAGGACGGGCAGGATGAGCGCGCTGACGGCGGCGAACTTGAGCGCCGCCTCGAGCTCGTCCTCCTGGAGCGCCTTCACGAACCGCCGCGACTCGGGCTTGAGCTCGAGGAGGATCGCGACCGCCACGCCCACCGCCACGACCACGCCGAGGTCGACCGTGAGGCAGAGCGCGCCGAGGAGCGCCGTTACAAAGACGGCGACCTCCGTCGTCAGGCCCGTGTCGTCGCGCGCCACGCCGGCCCGGTAGGCCGCGACCGCGAGCGCCCCAACGACGAGGAGGACAGCGGCCAGGACCCACGGGCTCTCGAACGCGGCCGACAGGACCGCCCCGAGCCCGCCCATCAGGGCCACCAGGGGGAACGTTCGGATGCCGGCGTAGGGCGACGACGCACCATTGTCCTCACGGCGGTGCTGGAACTCGCGCTGGGTCCCGATCAGGAGGCCAAGCGCGAGGGCGGCGCCGAAGCGTCCGAGAAGGGCGACGGGGTCGGAGGGCACAGGGCGGGCGTGTTACCGGAATGGGACGCGGCCTACCCGCGAAGCGCCCGTGGGTTCGCGCGCCCCACCTCGGCACTCGCCCTCCGGCTGCCCATTTGGCGAGAGGAGCCCCGGCAGTACGCCCGGTGGCGACGAACTCGACGGCCAGCGGGGGGTCTCACCTCCGCCCCGCCGCCGCGCCCATGTCCGACTGGCCCGCCCTCCCCCCGCTCGCCGACTGGCGCCCGACCGCCGACGCCGTCCACCTCTGGAGCCAGGTGCTCGGGAAAATCCGCCTTGACCGCATGCCATGGATCAACCACGCGTGGCACACGGCGCTGTACGTCTCCCCGCGCGGCCTCACGACCGGCCTCCTTCCCAATGACGGCGTCGAGGTCGAACTCGACGTGGTCGGCGGGCGGCTCCGCGTGCGGTCCGCCTCCGGCGACGAAGGGGGATTCGCGCTCAACGCGATGTCCGTGGCCGACTTCTACGGGCGGACGCTCGACACGCTCGCCGAGGCCGGCCTAGAGCCGTCGATCTGGGCCGAGCCGGTCGAGATCCCCGGCCCCGTCGTCCCGTTCCCCGACGACCACGAGGTCCGCCCGTACGACGGCGAGGCGGTGCGGGCGTTCTGGGGCGCGCTCCGCCACGCGCACCGCGTGATGACGGCGTTCCGCGCCCGGTTTGTCGGGAAGGCCAGCCCGGTCCATTTCTTCTGGGGCGCTTTCGACCTCGCAGCGACGCGGTTCTCGGGGCGCCCGGCGCCGCCCCACCCCGGCGGCGCCCCCAACCTCGCCGACTGGGTGATGCGGGAGGCCTACTCGCACGAGGTGTCGAGCGCCGGCTTCTGGGCCGGCGACCCGCTTGGCGAGGCCCACTTCTACGCCTACGCCTACCCCGAGCCCAACGGATTCCGCGCACACCCGGTCAAGCCCAGCGCGGCGCGCTACGACGCCGACCTCGGCGAGTTCGTGCTGGCGTACGAGGCCGTCCGGACTGCCGACGACCCCGACGCGACGTTGCTCGCGTTTCTCCAGTCGACCTACGAGGCCGCGGCCGAGCACGCCGGGTGGGACCGCGCGGCGCTCGAGCGCGACCTCCCGCCGTCCCCGGGCCGATAAAGAGGGCACCGCGACGAACGACCCCGGCCGGCCGCCCGTTCTGACGAGACCTACCTTGCCCCCGTCCCCCCGCCGCATGATGCCTGCCGCGTCGCCCCGTTCGTCCGCTCTCCCCTGGCTGCTCGTGGCCGCGCTCGCCCTCGCGGCGCCCGCGTGCCAGCGCTCCGACGCCACGCCTGCGCCCGCCGACTCTGCCGGCCTCGACGTCGAGGCCGACCCGGCCGACCCGCTCGCCGTGCCCGACACGACCGACGAGCGCCCGCCGCTGCCCGACGGGTTCGTGCGGCTGAGCGAGACGGCGCCCGAGATCGCGCTCGAGATCCGCTATGCCACGGCGTACAACTTCGTCGGCGAGCCGATCGACGCGTACCTCGCCCCGGAGTGCATCCTGACGGAGGAGGCCGCCGCGGCGCTCAAGGACGCCGCACGTGCCCTCGCCCGCGACGGCCTCGGGCTCAAGGTCTACGACTGCTACCGCCCGCAGACGGCCGTCAACCACTTCGCGCGGTGGACCGGGAGCACGGACCAGTCGATGAAGCAGGCCTTCTACCCGAACGAGCCGAAGGGGTCGCTCTTCTCACGCGGCTACATCGCGACCCGGAGCGGCCACAGCCGGGGGTCGACCGTCGACCTCACGCTCGTCCGCCTGCCCGTCGCGGCCTCGGTCCGGACCGACTTCCCGGACCCCTCCGACGGCCCGCTCCCCGCCTGCGACCGCCCGCTCTCCGGCCCGACGGGGCCCGACCTGCCGGGCGGCGGCCGGCTCCCCGAGGGCGACCTCGACATGGGCACGGCGTACGACTGCTTTAGCCCGGCGTCGGCGACCGACAGCCGGGAGGTCTCGGCGGAGGCCCGGCGCAACCGCCAGCGCCTCCGCGCGGCCCTGAGCGCGGCCGGGTTCCGCAACTACGCTCAGGAGTGGTGGCACTACACGCTCCGCGATGAGCCTCGCAGCACCCACTACGACTTCCCGGTCGAGTAGCGAGGGCGCCGGCCCGGTCCGCCTCGAGACCGAGGTGGGCCTAGTCGATCGGTTCGGCGACGACGGCCAGCGCGACCGTCTCCGTGTCGAGGCACTCCGGGTCGCCCTGGCACGAGTCCGCCAGCACGTCGCCCTCGACGTACTCGATCTGCACGCGCCGGTCGACGATCGCGTTCGAGTCGCACACCGAGTAGTCGGCGTGGACGGTCTCCGTCGCCCCGTCGTCGGTGCGGACGGTGAGGTAGCACGAGACGTCGCCGCTCTCCATGTCGGTCACGACACCGCGCGTGGGGACCGACGTCCCGGCCAGTTCGCGCCGGGGCGGCCCCGTCGTGTCGACCGCCGCCTCGGCCTCGAGCGCGGGCTCGGCGGCCTCGGTCGTCTCGTTGGACTGGACCTCGACCTCGCCGGGGACCGGGGCCGCGTCGCTCTCCTCGGGCTCGGACGCGCATCCGGTGGCGGCGAGGGCGAGGGCGAGGAGGAAAACGCGGAGCATGGGGCCGGGGAGAAGGGCGCGGATGTACGGCGGTCGGGGCGCAAGCGATCCCGCTACTCCGGGACGTAGTCGAACGCGCCGATGGGGCCGGGGAACACGACCGGGCTCTCGCTGCCGTCCTCGGCCACGGCCGAGACGCCGAACAGGTAGTTGTCGATGACGACGTTCTCGAGCGTGTACCGCTGGCGCTCCTCCCCCAAGTCCGGGACGTAGACCGACCACTGCCACTGCGGCTCGGTCGTCAGCCGCCAGTGGACGCGGAAGCCGGCGAGCTGGGGGTTCTCGGCCGGGTCGGGCCGGTCCCACTCGAGCGTCGTGCTCGGCCGCACGGCCCCCGAGATCCCGACGGACGACGGCGGCGCCGGCGCGGCGGCCAGCCCGGCGAGCGTCACGGCGTTGAGCGCCGTCAGCTTGGCCGCGTACTGGAAGTCGACGTACTCGACCGTGTCGCCGTAGTGGCGCGGCGTGCCGTCGGGGTACGTCTCCGTGCGGAGGTCTTGGTGCTGGCGGTCGTAGTGCTCGTGCGTCTCCATGATCCGGACGCCCGGGTAGCCGACGTCGGTAAACGGCGTGTGGTGGCCGCCGCGCCCGAACCGGTCGAGCCGGTAGACCATCATGATGTCGAGGTTCCGGATGTACTCGTCGGCCATCCGGTCGACGTAGCGGGCGAGGTTGCGGCTCGGGCCGTCGACCTCACCACCCGTGAAC
>Ga0310345_10006142_pt1 | contig 10523 bp, 9 predicted proteins | sample HC15DNA20500_MG_FD_204667 | JGI IMG/M metagenome (GOLD analysis project Ga0310345, IMG submission 204667) | Marine microbial communities from station ALOHA, North Pacific Subtropical Gyre - HC15-DNA-20-500_MG | ecosystem: Environmental > Aquatic > Marine > Oceanic | place: Pacific Ocean: North... | reverse complement strand
GTACACGAAAGTCAATTTCTTTAGAAGTAGAGTCATTGGTAAAAAAAATTAGGTGTCATTCTAAATTACCTATTGCAGTTGGTTTTGGAATTTCTGAACCAGGACACATTAAGCAAATTTGGAATCAGTCTGAAGGAGCTGTAGTGGGAAGTGCTATTGTGCAATGTATTGAAGAAAATTTGGGGAAATCTGATTTGGCGAAACAGGTAGGAAACTTCACGCGTTGGCTAAAAGGCGAGTCCTAGTATGGACATTTCCGATTGGCGAAAGCGAATTGATAAGATTGACAGGGAACTGGCTAAGTTACTATCTGAGCGTTCCCGTTGTGCGATTGAAGTAGGCAGACTGAAACGAAGTCTCAATATTCCAGTTTATGATCCTGGCCGAGAAGAAAAAATTTTTAATAAGATAATTTCTAACAATTCAGGTCCTCTTGAGGATAAGGCCTTGAAACGACTCTTTAAACGAATTATTGATGAATCACGAAGGGTTGAACGGTTGGAAGTTAAGAGAGAAAAAGTTATGAATAAGAAAATTACTTCAAGTTCAACATAGTTTTATTGTAAAAATTAAAAATACTTAACCATTAGATAGTTTAAGGCTATTTACTTTAAGTGGTTGCTTTTCGGATAGAGTAGAATTGGACATAGGAGCAGAGATAAAGTGGACAAAGTGATTGTTGATGCCAGTCACGCTATCGATGATATTACCGATGGAAGTACGATAATGATGGGTGGTTTTGGGCTATGTGGAATTCCAGAAAATCTTATTCAGGCTCTTCGAGAAAAAGAAATTAAGGATCTTACAATAATTAGCAATAATGCTGGGGTCGATGACTTTGGTATTGGAATTTTGTTAGAGAAGCGCCAGGTTAAAAAGATGATTTCAACCTATGTTGGTGAAAATCGATTATTTGAAGAGCTAGTTTTAAATGGAGAATTAGAGGTTGAGCTTTGTCCCCAAGGTACCTTTGCTGAGCGTATTCGAATTGGAGGAGCTGGTATTGGTGGTTTTTATACACCTACTGGCTATGGGACAATTGTTGCTGAGGGAAAAGAAACTCGTTCTTGGGATGGGAAAAACTATGTTTTAGAATTACCGCTTAAAGCAGATTATGCTTTTATCAAGGCTTATAGAGGAGATTCTGTTGGTAACTTAATATACAACAAGACTGCACGAAATTTTAATCCAATCATGGCTACAGCTGCCAAAATAACCATCGCAGAAGTAGAAAAAATCGTTAAACCTGGAAGGCTCAATCCAGATGCCATTCATACGCCTGGTATTTTTGTAGACCGCATTTTCAAAGGTGCTAACTACGAGAAAAGAATTGAGCGAACACGATTAAGGAATTGAGATGCCCAACAAAACTCGTGACCTGATTATTCAGAGAGCTGCTAAGGAACTTGAAGATGGTTTTTATGTTAACTTGGGTATTGGGATGCCAACTTTGATTGCTAACTATATCCCTAAGAGTATAGATGTGACTCTGCAATCAGAAAATGGATTATTAGGTTTAGGACCCTACCCGTTAAAAAAAGAAGTTGATCCTGACCTAATAAATGCTGGAAAAGAAACAGTAACGGCCCAACCGAGTGCTTCTTATTTTTCTAGTGCCGAGTCATTTAACATGATTAGGGGAGGCCACATTGATCTCTCTATTCTTGGAGCGATGGAGGTAGATGAAAAAGGTAACCTAGCAAATTGGATGATCCCCAAAAAGATGGTTAAAGGTATGGGTGGCGCCATGGATTTAGTAGCAGGTGCTAAAAGAGTTATTGTAACTATGGAGCACACCACTAAAGATAGTCGACCTAAAATTCTTCGAAAATGCGGTCTCCCATTGACAGGGTTAGCAGTTGTTAATCGAATTATCACTGAGTTAGCTGTTTTGGATGTCCTTCAGGGAAAACTGATTTTAAAAGAGATTGCTGATGGTTTAAGTATTAAAGACCTCGAAGAAAATACAGATGCTCACTTTGAGGTATCACCTAGTTTAAAAACAATACAAGTGTAAAATCTTTTTTAACACTTAGTGTAATCTATATATAGTCTTATTTCTTAAGAAACTCTTCAGACCAAAAGGTGATGTCGAAAAAATTGGGTCATACGAGTCCAAGAATCTTCAGCATCAGACCGATCGTATACTTCAGGTCTCTTTTGGTTAAAGAAAGCGTGATCTCTATTGGGGTATATATGAAACTCTACCCTTTTTCCACACTGCCTTAGTTCTGCTTCTAGATTTTGAACTGCCTGGGAAGGAACTGAGGGATCTTTCTCACCAAAAAATCCGAGTACGGGAGCTTTTAAAGATTTTATATTTGGTTTTACATTTGGATGTATCCCATAGTAATCAACACAAGCTCCGATGATTGAATTACTACAAGCAACGTAAAGTGAAAGTTGACCTCCCATGCAAAAACCTACACTACCAACATGTGATCCAGTAGTGCTTGGGAGACTGGTCAAATAATTTATAGCATTATTCATCTCTTTGGCAGTTTTCTCAATATTAAGAGCCATCATTAGTTTGCCTGCAGCATCTGGATTTTTAGTTGACTGACCATGATATAAGTCCGGGGCTAATGCTACAAATCCTTCTTCAGAAAACCGATCAGCTACTTCTTTAATTTGATCAACCAGACCCCACCATTCTTGCAATACTATAATACCAGGACCTCCCGTTGCTGATTCAGCCAGATATCCCTGGCAAAAATTGCCATTACCTGGAAAAGTTATCATTTTTCCATTCATCTAATCCCTCCTTTGAATTCGTGATTACAACCTATATCCTTCAAAATTCTTTTTAATGGCGATTTATTACAGTAGGTTTTTCAAACATGTAGGCTTACTTTGACTCTGGCATGAACCCTAATCAAAGTTAGAGTTCTCATTTAATTAATCAAAAATATCCTAAAATAATTTGTCATTACGGTCATCTTCTTGAGAACGTAAACCTTCCTCACTTGCTGAAGTTCCTACTTGATGAATCTTCATCATGTTGGTGGCTCCCTGGACATTCATTACCCCTGAAACTATAACCACAGTTTCATTTTTGATTGCTAGTTTCCTTTCAATTAAAATTTGATCTGCTATTTGAATAAGGGTATCAGTATTTGCAATCTCATTAATAAGAACTGGAAATACCCCTCGGAGTAAATTAAGTCGAGGGAATACTGGTTTGTTATGTGTGAAAGCAAAGATAGTTTGACTTGGTCGGAAACTGGAAATGATATTGGCCGTAGATCCTGATGCGGTAAAAACAATTATTTTATCAGTCTTTAATTGGTTCGCTGCAAGTAAAGCTGCTTGGCAAACTCCATAGGTAGTTGTAATAGAGCGATCTTGGGAATAGAAACGTTCCTCAACAAGGCGAGAATATGGACCAGATCTGTTCTCAGTATGGGTAGCAATACGATTCATCGTTTCTACAGCTTCTAAGGGGAAGCGGCCTATTGCTGTTTCAGCCGAGAGCATTAATGCGTCTGTACCATCAAGAATAGCGTTGGCAACATCAGAAGTCTCTGCTCTAGTTGGTCGTGGCCTGTTAATCATAGATTCAAGCATTTGAGTTGCAGTAATTACAGGCTTTGCCAAACCTATTGCAGCTGTTATTAATTCTTTCTGTAAGACAGGTACACTTTCAGTTGGTAATTCAACACCTAAGTCTCCACGAGCGATCATAATTCCATCAGAGGTCTGTAGAATGTTTTGCAGATCATCAATAGCTTGCGGATTTTCGATTTTTGCAATAATAGGGAGTTTTGAGTTGTCTAGTTCCCTTAGAAGCTTTCTGACCTGTCCTATATCCTCACCCCTACGCACAAACGAAAGTGCAAGATAGTCAACACTGTTGTTCACAGCAAATTTTATGTCCAATTTATCTTTATTTGTGAGAACAGGTAAAGATAAAAAAGAATCAGGTAGATTCAACCCCTTCCGATCGCTAAGAATTCCATCAAATACCACTTCAGTAGTGATCTCTTTTAGGGAAGTTTTACGTACTTTAAGTTCAATTAATCCATCGTCAAGCAGTATCCGATCTCCCGGTCGAACATCTTTGGGTAGAGATTTATAGTTAACAGATACAGCTTCTTGATCTCCCATTAGATCTTGGGTTGTTAAGATAAAAAGTTGTTTTCTTTTTAGTTTAACTCGTCCTTTTTTAAAATGTCCTAGTCTAATTTTAGGTCCTTGTATGTCAACTAAAATGGCAGTAGGACGATGGAGACAAGCAGAAAATTTTTGGATTTTTTGGACTATCTTTTTGTGAAAGACAAGATCGCCATGCGACATATTAAGTCGAAAAACATCAACTCCTTTTTTTATTAATTGTTTTAGGGTAGAGTCCGATTTACTGGATGGACCAACTGTTACGACAATCTTAGTTTTTCTCATGGCTAAAATATGCTCCACATATGGATGAATAGCCTATAGAACTCAGAATTTTAAAGCTAGGAGGGCAGTTTTTAATCACAAAAGTTCCTTTTTATAAAGCTGTACAAAAATAGATCAATATTAAAATCTTGGCATGAAGTCTCATGGATCTAAATGAATATGTGCTTAAACTTAAAACACAGTGCCCTTTTATTGCTTGTTCAATAGTATGAAATTTTAACTTAGTGTATCGTGACTGCTTTACTAACACAATTAGTGAGTGCCAAGCTAAAGATTAAGTAAGTAATGTGTTCTTACATTGATACTGATTTTGGATACAAAAGAATCAGTGAATTTCAAGGTAGCAAATCCAAGTTGAGAATATGAGTAAAGTTAAAGAGTTTCGGATTCGGGTAAAAATCAAACTAACTTCAGGCTAGAATTTTCTAAATAGACTAGATTTAGTATTAAATGTATTCGTTACCGTACTCACTAATCAGTCAATTATCACGGTGGTTTATTGATTTAAAAACCCTTTTATTAGCGGACTCTTTCTAGATAGGTTCCTTCGTTAGTGTCAATGCGGATTTTTTCACCTGTGTTGATAAAGATAGGTACCTGGACTATTAATCCTGTCTCTAACTTAGCAGGTTTGTTTACGCTTGAAGCTGTTGCAGTTTTAAGCCCCGGTTCAGTTTCTGTAACCTCCAGTTCAACTGTGTTGGGAATTTGAATACCAACAGGATTTTCATCATAGAAATCGACCTTGATAACAATGTTTGAACTTAAAAATAGAATATTATCGCCTAGGATTTTTTTGTCTAAATGAATTTGTTCATACGATGCGATATTCATGAAGTAATAGTCATTACCATCATTGTATAGATATTCCATATCCTGCTGGTCTAGTGCTACTTTTTCAACATTATCAACCGATCGAAAGCGATAATCAGTTATTGCTCCAGTTTCCAGGTTTCTCAGTTTGGTCTGAATAAAACCTCTTTTATTGCCTGGAGTATGGTGAATGGCCGAGAAAACTGAGAATAATTTCTTCTCTTTTAGAATAATCATTCCTCGCCTCAAAGAAGTTGCTGAAATCATTAAAATGATTCTCCTATTTAATGAATTTTGAATTACTACATATTCTTTATGCAGTATCCTAGCCTAAGAATATCTTATTTTTCTAACATTAGTTGTTCAATTGCTGCTGGATCCCTCGGTAATGCACTAGAAATTATTTGATAACCATTGTCTGTAATAAGTACTTCATCCTCGATTCTAATTCCAAGATTTTCTTGTGGAATATAAATTCCAGGTTCAATAGTGATTACCATTCCAGGCTTTAGTAGAGTGGATGATTGACTTTCCAAGTCATGTACTTCTAATCCTACGTGGTGGGAAATTCCGTGGATGAAGTAACGCCCTAGCCTCTGGCCATCACTGTCCCTGCCATGGTTATTAATATATTGATATGCAGCTTGTTGAATAGCGCCATTTTGGCCTAATCTGATTCCTGGTCGAAGCTGTTTTAGAGCTGCTTCTTGTGCTCCAAGTACAACATTATAGATTTCACGTTGACGATTGGTAAAGTGACCATCTACTGGGTAAGTCCGAGTTAAATCTGCACTGTAGTTTTCAAACTCGGCCCCAACATCAATTATAACCAAGTCTCCAGATTGCATCTGTCGTTTATTTTCCCTGTAGTGTAGTGTTGTGGAATTAGGCCCAGAAGCAATAATTGAAGGAAAAGCCGGTCTGGTAGCGCCTCGGTTACGAAATTCAAATTCAATGATAGCTTCTACTTGGTATTCAAATTTACCAGAAGAAATTGTTTTAGCAGCTTCACGATGGGCCTCAACTGTTATTTTTACAGCTTTTTTCATTTTCTCTAGCTCTAGTTTTGACTTTTCCATACGCAATAAGCCTAAAGTGGAGCTAGCATCCAATAGTTGAATTTTGGGGAACCATTTTTTAATAGTTGCAATGAGTGTTGAATACGTCTGACCTGCTAAGGTTTTTTCTGAGTTAACGGAGAGGTTGGTATAGACTTTACTTTTTATCATTCTGAGTTGGGAAAGTTCCGTTCGAAGTTCTTTCGTACTAAGGACCCTTCGAATGCCTAGTTTTTCTGCCGTCTCTTGGTTTGGAGCCATACGGGAACCTGTCCATCTTTCTTGTTCTAGATCTCGAATTGGTAGAAATAATGTTTCTATGTTGAACTTTTTCCCTGGGCTTAGAAGTAAGACTGCACCAGGTTCTTCACATCCAGTCAAATAAAAGAAATTCTTGTCGGGGACATATTCTTTTAGATCTATAAAGTCATAATTAAAAATAAGGGATACCTCATCCTTTAATTGCTTTTGATAAGAAAATCGTCTAGATGCGTATTCTTCTTGAATCGTAGTGGTATTTGGAAAATATGAGACACAAAAGAGAATTGCACTGAAGATGATCCCAGCTATCTTAGTTATATAGATTGAATTCAACATGGAGACTCAATTTTTTTATTAAGTTTGTAGTTTTACCTTATCTAATCTACGTTCAGAAGAATATTCTTATTTAATATTTTTATTTTTGGGCTGGAGAAAACGCGTTATTGGTATTTGGAACAGTGACATTAGTCCCATATAGAAAAACCCAGCTAAAAATATTAACGAAAAGGGAATCACAATATAATTTCCACTTGACCATATATAAAAGGTGGTAAAGCAAAAATAGATTCCCAAAATGATCTCTACAAAAGGTGTAAATCCTACTTTATTCTGATGTTTATGGTGATCGACATAGGTACTAGCTGGAGATTGAATACAGTATTTTGGTGTTCGTTTAAAGGGACTCTTAATACCTAGCAGTGCTTCTATTACTGCCAGAGTGTTGCTTACCGATAATCCAATTCCAATTGACATCAATAATGGCAGGTATTTTATTTTTCTCCCCCAGGAAGTTGGATGAAGCTCCCTTTGAGAGAGAAGATAAAAAGAAGAGACTGACACTGTTGCTAAAACAAATAACGGAAAATCAATTAAAAGAACTTGAGACCAACCCTGATAAGATCGAAAAACCATGGCTGGAAAAAAAAGTAAAGAGAGAATCAACATCAATGGGTAGGATAAATTTGCTGAAAGATGAAAAAATGCTTCAATTTTTATTTTTAATGGAATGTTGCTTCGAACAATGAGGGGTAATAACTTAACTCCATTTTGAACCAACCCCTTTGTCCAACGAAACTGCTGACTTTTAAAACTATTAATTTCAACTGGTAATTCAGCTGAACAAACTACATCGGGAAGGTAAATGAATCGCCATCCCTGTAGTTGGGCACGATAGCTTAAATCTGTATCTTCTGTGAGAGTGTCGAGTTGCCATCCTCCAGCTGTTTCAATTGACTTTCGCCTCCAGATTCCTGCAGTTCCATTAAAGTTAAAAAATCTTCCTGACCGGTTTCGTCCACCATGCTCCATCACAAAATGTCCGTCTAAAAGAATAGCTTCTATCTGGGTTAAGTGATTGTAGTTTTGATTAATATGTCCCCAACGTACTTGAACCATTCCGATGGTTGGATCTGTGAAATAGTGGAGTGTGTCATGAAGAAAAGAAGTGTTAGGTATGAAGTCTGAATCAAAGATAGCAACAAACTCACCTTTTGCACTTTTTAAACCATAAGACAAGGCTCCAGCTTTGTATCCCAAACGGTTTGTTCTGTGGTGGTATTGGATATTAAATCCAATCTTCTGAAAATTCTTAACACAGTTCCGAGTAATGGACTGTGTTTCATCTGTTGAATCATCCAGAACTTGGATTTCTAAAAGGTGATGAGGATAATTAATTCTAGCTACGGCTTCAATCAATCGTTTTGCAACATATTGTTCGTTATAGATTGGAAGTTGGATAGTAACTACTGGGAATTTGGTCAATACTGACTTATACCTAGGTTTATTGTTTCTATTTTTAAAGTATAGGTAAATTAGTTGGTATCGATGTAATCCATAAATGGCCAAGATTCCTAATGTGGTTAGGTATGTGGGTAAAACAAACCCACTAATAAAATCAAGTATCAAAATTTTTCTAACTAGTTCTAGAAGGGACTGGTATGGATTTAATTCAAAAAATAGAGTCTGAATTTTGCTATTAAAACTCTGTTCTCTTTGGTTACATCCAAACACGAATTCTAGATAAATTTAATAATAAAGGTTAATTTAAATAGAAGAACTGGCGAAAATAAAAAATTTGTGGATCTTTTTAAAAATAACCATGGCTAGACAAAAAGCTCCCATTAAAATTTCCAAATGATTCCTTGTCATAAAATTCTAAAGTTAGGGAATACCTGAAACTGTGAATGAATTTTGTAGTGAAGATTAAAAACTTATTATTTTAGAATAAGATAACTCAAAATATTAGCCGACTATATGCTGGTATATCAAAAAGTTCAATTTATTTTTATGTGTCTTATTCGTAACAAGCTAGCTGATACTGGACTATTAATATGTGGCTTAGTGTCAGTACTTTGGTATTGGAAAATTTATGATCTTGGAAGCATTGGGGAAAAGATTCCGGAGTTTTTTTCTCTTTATCTTGTTGTCTTTATCTTTTACCTAATAGCCATATTTTGTATCCGTTTTTCATCTTTAAAGTTAAAAGGACGACTAATATTTATACTGTTTTTTGGATTAATCTATCGTTTGCTGTTACTACCAACAACACCAACACTTTCCAATGACATTTACCGTTATGCATGGGAAGGATACTTACAAACTGAGGAAATTAGTCCATATCAATATAGCCCCAATTCAAAAGCGTTGTTTGACTATCGCAATGAGTTTTGGCCCAATGTTAATAATAAAGATGTTCCTGCAATTTATCCTCCTATGACTCAAATAGTCAATGCCCTTATTTTTATAGGTTTTCGGACTATTTTCGGATTTAAAATAGCTTTTTTGATCATAGAGGGTTTTCTTATCATTACAATATTGTCAATCCTAAAGCTCAGAGGACAAAGTTTAGAAAAGATCCTGATATATGTATGGAATCCTCTAGTTATTGTGGAAATAGCTGGAAGCGGTCATCATGATGTATTAGTAGTATCATTCCTCCTAGGGGCTTTATTCCTAATAGAAAAACGAAAGATATTACCATCAATATTATTCTTTTCAGGAGCTATTCTATCAAAGTTTTACCCCTTGATTATGATGCTAACTTTTCTAAAGGGCTTGTCAATCAGGTATTGGGCAGTTTTAGTTATAAGTTTAGTAACCATATCACTGCCTTATCTATCTGCTGGAGAAAAAATTTTTGAAGGTCTAAAAATTTATAGCCAAAAGTGGCGTTTTTATGGGAGTTTATTTCCTGCAATCTCAGCCCAAATATCATCTGAGGCTGGAACAACATTTATTTTAATGCTTTTGCTTTTTGGATTAATTGTGATGTTTTGGTTTAGTCGCTATTGTCGATTACGGCAGATGTTTTGGTTGACTGGTGCCATTATTCTTTTTACCCCTACACTCTACCCTTGGTATCTCATTTGGATAATCCCATATCTCTGTTTTTTTCATAATCCAGCTTGGCTTTTACTTTCTGGGCTTTCTATGGTTTCCTATGAAGTATTAATAGACTGGAAAACCTTACAGGTTTGGCAGCAAGACCCTCTATTTTTGAAGTTGCAGTATTATCCATTTTACGGGTTTCTGTTATTTAGTTTCATACTGAAATTGTTCCGAAAATACCAAGTTAATCAGAACAACACTTCAAATTTTTAAAGTTTACAATGATTTTTAGCTTTTATTTTACAAATGAGTATACTTTGTTTCTAACCTGACAAAGATAAAAGAAGAAAGATATTAGAGAAAGACTAAATCAATTTTGAAATATGAGAACTTCTACCTTTTATGATTTGTAATAGAGTTTTGAATTCAGTCACTTCATTTCACTTTTGCTATATTATTTTGTCATGGAATAGGAATGAATAATGAGGACAATTAAAAGAGTTGGAATCATAGCAAATCCTAAAATTAGTACAGTACCTGCTGTTATCCAAGAGTTGCAGAACTGGTTTAGGGAACGCAATATTGAGTTTGAATTAGAAAAAGAAACTGCTTCTGTTGTTGATCGACAAGGCATTCCAAAGGCAGAAATACCAAAGTGTTGTGACT
>Ga0310345_10006140_pt1 | contig 10524 bp, 7 predicted proteins | sample HC15DNA20500_MG_FD_204667 | JGI IMG/M metagenome (GOLD analysis project Ga0310345, IMG submission 204667) | Marine microbial communities from station ALOHA, North Pacific Subtropical Gyre - HC15-DNA-20-500_MG | ecosystem: Environmental > Aquatic > Marine > Oceanic | place: Pacific Ocean: North... | reverse complement strand
AGGAGACGCCCGAGGTGACGCCGGAGGCGGACACTGCGGCCACCGATGAGCTCATCCGCTCGCCGCTGCGTGGTGAGGTGTCGCGGCGCGGCCTGTTCTCCACCCTGGGCATGGGCTGGGCGCTATTCACGGGCGCCAGCGCCCTCGGGGTCGGCGCGATGACGCGCTTCCTCTTCCCCAACGTTCTCTACGAGCCGCCGCAGCAGTTCAAGGCCGGCTACCCCGACGAGTTCACAGTGGGCAACGTGGACCTGCGCTTCAAGGCGACGTACGCCGTCTGGATCGTTCGCGAGCCAGGAGGCTTCTACGCGCTCTCGACCACCTGCACCCACTTGGGCTGCACGCCGAACTGGCTCGCGGCGGAGGGCAAGTTCAAGTGCCCCTGCCATGGCTCGGGGTTCATCATCAGTGGCATCAACGTGGAGGGCCCCGCTCCGCGTCCGCTCGAACGCTACAAGATCGGCCTCGCCGCCGACGGTCAGATCGAGATCGACAAGAACACCAAGTACCAAGAGGAGAAGGGCCAGTGGACGATGGAGGGCGCCTACCTCAGTTCCCCAGCCTGATCCTCCTCCTGCCCCCTTCCGATCGCAGCCGTCCGCCCTAGATGAACAAGCTCTTCCAAGCACTCCGCCAGACGCAGGTCTGGAAGTCGATCTTCCGGCACGGTTATCCCGACACGCCGCGAAACAGGACCCTCGCAGTCCTCTCGAACTTCTTCCTGCACCTGCACCCGGTCAAGGTCCGCCGCAGCGGGATCAACCTCTCGTACACCTGGTGTATGGGCGGGCTGACCTTCTTCCTGTTCCTGGTAGAGACCATCACGGGCCTGCTCCTGATGTTCTATTACCGGCCGACGGCCGAGTACGCGTACCAGGACATCTTCGCCCTGCGTGAGAATGTCCCCTTGGGCTTGATGCGTGAGGCCCACCGCTGGGCAGCCCACCTGATGGTTATCACGGTCTGGCTGCACATGTATCGGGTGTTCCTCACCGGCTCGTACAAACCACCGCGTGAGTTCAACTGGAACGTCGGCGTGATCCTCTTGGTGCTCACGCTCCTGCTCTCGTTCACCGGCTACCTCCTGCCCTGGGACCAGCTCGCCGTCTGGGCTGTGACCGTCGGCACGAACATGGCGCGCGCGACGCCCTTCCTGGGTCATGAGGGCCCGGGCGCAGCGCTGCTCTCCATCGGCGGCCTAGACCTCGTTCACGCCGGCAGCGACGTCCGCTTCGGACTGCTCGCGGGGCGCTTCGTCGGGGAGGGGACCCTGCTCAGGTTCTATGTGCTCCACTGCGTGGGCTTCCCACTCATCGCTGCGACGCTCATGGCGATTCACTTCTGGCGTGTCCGAAAGGACGGGGGGATCTCGGGACCGCTCTAGCGGCCTCCCCGAGACCAGGATCCACCTTGAACCGGACCAGGACGAGCTGAGAGATGGGCGACGCGATCAAGCACTTCGTCGACTGGATGACGGAACCGACGCGCTACTTCGCGCTGTCCATCGTCGCCATCTTCGCCTTCCTGAAGTTCCGCAAGTACACGACCAAGATCTCGGTCATCGTCGGCTTCTTCATCGTGGGGACAGCCTTCTTCGTGTTCGCGTGGAGCGATCCGAACTTCAACCGGATCATCACCAAGCCGGACAACGTCCCGATCATCATCCTCCTGTTCTCGGTCGTCTTCTTCAGCTGGCTCTCGCTCAGGCGCGGCTACCTGAACGACGAGCGGATGAAGGCGGGCATGCCTCCCATGGAAGGAGACGCGGGCAAGCAGAAGGTTCACGTCTGGCCTGACCTCGTCTACGTCGAGCTCATCTGCATGGTCCTGTTCACGGCCTTCCTCATCGCCTGGTCGATCGAGATCCTGGCGCCGATCGAGCAGCCCGCCGCGACCGCGCGGACCCCGAACCCCTCGAAGGCGCCCTGGTACTTCCTCGGCCTGCAGGAGCTGCTCGTCTACTTCGACCCCTGGATCGCCGGCGTGCTCCTTCCGAGCTTCATCGTCGTCGGGCTGATGGCGATCCCATACGTCGACAGGAACCCCAAGGGCAACGGCTACTACACCTTTGAACAGCGCGCCTTCAGCGTCAGCTTCTTCTGGGTCGGGTTCCTGGCCTTCTGGGTCTCCTTCGTCATCCTCGGCACATTCCTCAGGGGCCCAAACTGGTCTTTCTTCGGCCCATTCGAGTACTGGGACCTGCACAAGCTCGCGCCCATGGTGAACGTCGACGTGTCGACGTACTTCTGGGTGAAGTGGCTCGACATGCCCCGACCCGACAACATCTTCTTGCGCGAGTCTCCGGGGATCGTGGCCTTGGGCGCGTGGTTCCTCATCATCCCCAAGCTCCTGGAGCGGCCCCTCATGGCCAAGCTCTACGGGGGCGATCGCGCCCACCTGGTGCGATACCACGTGATGATGCATCTCCTGCTCTGGTTCGGGCTGGTCCCGGTGAAGATGCTCCTGCGCTGGACCGTGAACCTGAAGTACATCGTTGGGATCCCCGAGTGGTTCCTGAACGTCTGACGTCGATCCTCAACCCTCCCCTCTCCCTCCAAGGACATCGAACAACCGAGCCTCCAACGCTCCCATGGCTGATCGCGGCGACACTCATTATCACGTTCCGACGCTGAACAACTGGTTCCTCGTCTCGAGCCTGTTGTTACTCATCACCGTCGTTTGGATGGTGGTCGAGGACTGGAACGCTCCGTGGAAGAGGTACCAGCGCGAGTTCCAGTCGATCGAGCTCGAGCGCATCAACACCATGCTGCAGACGGAAGCGCTCGTCGCGGCTGCCGATGAGGAGGGGTCTATTCAGGTAGAGGTCGAGGCAGCGCGGGGAGCGCTCCTCGCACGCGCCGAGGAGATCGCGACTGCAGAAGAGGAGATGCGACAGCTGAAGGGTGAGCAGTTCGTGAACACCGAGGGCGCCAAGGGCGCGAAGATGTTCTACAACTGGGAGCGCTTCCTCCTCGATCACGACGTCTCCGTGCATGGCGATGACCCGGCCTATGAGGATGAGCTCGCAGCTGCCGAGACTTCCGTGGCCGCCTTCGAGCTCGAAATGAACAAGGCTGCGGGAGCCAAGGAGACGACCGATCTCGAGGTCATCGCCCAACAGGCCCGGCTCGACGAGCTCACCGCCGAGGTGGACGTCCTCGAGAAGGCTATGAAGGCATCGGCGAAGGACCTCGACATCGTCCGCAAACGAAAGGACGACATCGAGCCGGGCGCCTTGGACAAACAGATCGCCCACGTTCTGCGCGACTTCCCCGGGATCGACTTCATCGGTCCCAACCTCAAGATCCGGAAGGTCGTCCTCGACAACCTCACCTTCGAGCTCAACTTCACGAAGAAGACGAGGATCGACATGTGCCAGACGTGTCACCTCGCCTCCGAATTGCCGGGTTACGACGAGCCTGAGTTGGAGGAGCCCTATCGCTCCCACCCGCGCCTCGACCTCTACCTGTCCGCCAAGTCGCCCCACCCGCTCACCGACGTGGGCTGCAGCATCTGCCACCGCGGTGCAGGTGAGGCCCTCGACTTCATCCGCGCGGACCACCGTCCGAACTCCGACGGTCCCGCCTCGTGGGGCAAGGATCGGGCGGAGTGGCAGGAGGATCACCACTGGCACAAGCAGCACCACTGGGACTACCCGATGCTCGCGAAGGACTTCACGGAGGCGAGCTGCGTCCAGTGCCACAAGTCCTCGATGGAGCTCATCGCAGAGGACGCTCCCAAGGTCACCGAGGGCTACCGGCTCTTCGAGCGCTACGGCTGCTATGCCTGCCACAAGGTCGACTGGTTCCCGAACAAGCGCAAGCCGGGTCCGAGTCTCAAGAACGTCGCCGCGAAGCTCGAGGCGGACTTCATGCAGAGCTGGATCTCCGGTCCCAAGAAGTTCAGGCCCACGACTTGGATGCCCCAGATCTTCCACCTCGAGAACTACGCCGCTGACGAGGTGGTCGTGAAGAGCGAGTACGGTGGCAAGGACGGACGCGACATCATGGGACAGGAGTGGAACGACTCCGCCGTGGCTGCCATCTCGGCCTTCATCATGGAGAGCTCTGGGGAGTTCGATCTGGGTCCGATCCCCGTCGCCGGAGACTCCGAGCGTGGGCGGGAGGTGTTCCGGGTCTCCGGCTGCCTTGCTTGCCACAACGTGGCCCCCTACGGAGAGCCTCATCCCCTCAACAGGGACCCCGCCTTGGAGCGCACGGGCGAGAACGAGCACGGCCCGAACCTCCGCGGAGTGGCCACGAAGGTCACCGCCGAGTGGCTCTACAGCTGGATCAAGGATCCGCAGAAGTACTGGGGTGAGACCCGGATGCCGAACCTGCGTCTCACCGACCAAGACGCTGCCGACATCACGTCCTACATGATGGAGGACCCTGATGGGATCTTCACCGAGGTCCCAGAGGGCTGGGAGCCAGCGGCATCACCCTATGACGTCGAGACCCTGCGCGAACAAGCGCGGTGGTTCTTCACACGAGTCGGCCGCGTCGCTCTCGAAGCGCGCTTCAATGGCGAGGACCCGGATTTCCCGTGGGACGACGAGGGAGCTCTCCTGCTCGCCGTCGGCGAGAAGTACGTCCGCCACCAAGGCTGCTACTCCTGTCACGATGTCTCGGGCATGGAGAACGAAATGCCCATCGGGGTCGAGCTCTCGAACTGGGGCTCGAAGACGGTGGACAAGCTCGAATGGGGTTCGATGGCGGACGTCTTCGCCAAGAGGCACGGCTGGTCGCAGGACGACCGCGATGAGTTCTCGCACTACCGTGAGGGCTGGCTCGAGCAGAAGCTCGGCGAGCCGCGCTCCTACGACCGGGACAAGCTCAAGAACCCGACCGAGAAGCTGCGCATGCCCTGGTTCGAGTTCGAGCCAGAGCAGATCCGCTCGATCGCGACCTTCGTGATCGGTCTCGTCGATGATGAGGTCCAGCTCGCGAAGATGGTGCCGACCCACGAACAGGCCGCCATGGACACCGGCATGCGCGCCGTGCGTCAGCACAACTGTGCTGCGTGCCACACGATCGCGCCGGGCACCGTCAGCTTCGAGGATGAGGAGGGCAACCACTTCACGCTGCCGAGCGAGATCCAGTTGATCGGCGACAGCTCCATACCTCCGATCCACGGCACTCTCGAGGACCTCCAAGCAGACATCCGGGAGTATGAAGAGGAGTTCGACGAAGAGGTGGAGGAGATCACCTTGCGCCTCTGGGATACGGTCCCCGGAGTCGGCGCGGCGTTCTCGAACGCCTACTCGTCTCCTGACGCGATCACCAACGTGACCCCTCCGGAGGGCGGTGACTTCGTCCGCACGGTCGCCAGCTACTACAAGGAGGGGATCTTGACCCTGGATGATCCGGAGGCCGATGACCCCTTCGACCGCTACTTGCCTTGGAACTTCGGTGAAGAGGGCGAGGTGGAAGACGTGGATCGTGAGCTCCGCCTCTACATCGAGGAGCCTTATGAGAAGCTCCGCTGGACCTTCGCGCCGCCCGTCCTCGTCAACGAGGGGAGCAAACTCCAGCGGGACTGGTTCTACAACTTCCTCCTCGAACCCGTGGAGCTGCGCCCGCAGATGCGTGTGAGGATGCCCACGTTCAACTTCGAGCCGGGACAGGCGGCCGCCATCGCCGACTACTTCGCCGTCCGTTCCGCCAAGGAGTGGCCTGCGAGGTACGCGCGCAATCTCCGATTCAGCCTGGGGACCGAACGCTCCGACAGTGGTCCGGCAGAGGGCGTCTTGGACTGGCCGGCGCTCGTGCACGACATCACCGGTGGAACCGGACTGAGCCTCGCAGAGATGAGCAGCGCGACAGCGATCTCAGAGGAGGACCTCGCCGCGATCGAGGCTGGTTATCAACCCGTGATCGAAGCCAAATTCTCCGACCTCAAGGACTACGGTGACGCCCAGGGCTTCCGCATGTCGGGGGCACCATCCACCTCCTACGAGCGCGTCATGCGTCGCTCTCCGTCCTACCTCTCCGACCGGGGAGACGCGCTCTCCGACCGGGGAGACGCGCTCTCCGACCGGGTAGACGCGCCGCGCTTGGGCGCCAGGGTCGCGTTGGAGGGAGTGAAGGTCTGCTTCGAGTGCCATTGGAACAACGGCGTGCGGCCAGGGGCTGCGCCCACAGAGGGCGGAGAGACCCCGGTTGGGCTGCCGATCAAGTGGGCGCCGGACCTGACTCACGCCCGGGACCGCCTGCGGGAGGAATGGACCCACGACTGGTTCTGGAAACCTCCGCTGACCTACCCCGGCACTGCCATGCCGGAGAACTTCGCCAACTCTCCGCCGCAATATCAGGAGGTCTACCCCGGCTCCAGCAACGAGGACCAGATCCAGGCCGTCCTGGATTGGCTCTACAACTTCGACAAAGTCCCTCTCAGTACTCAGAACTAGATCCCCACATCGAGGCGTCACCTGCGTATGTGATGATGCTGGGTCGAACTGGGGACGCTTGGAGCAGACTCTGGTATCCTGCTCGCGAATTTCCCAAGTATCTCACTGGCAGAAGGGCCGAAGGTGGCCCATGTGAACCCTCCAGGGCATCTGGCCCAACCAAACGAATATGAAGCACATCACAGCTTTCGCAGCCATCCTCGCCCTCGCCTCTGCGTCTGTCGGATCTGACTCTGCGACGGAAGAGACCTGCTGCACTGAGGCTCCCAAGGCCTCCTACCTCACCCTCAAGGCCCCCGTCTGGGACGATGACACCGAGAAGGCCACCATCACCGGCACGATCGTGTTCGACGGTGAGGAGCTCCCTGAGGTCAAGCCGCTGGAGATTGCTGAGGCCCAGGCGAAGGACTGCACCACCGGCGACTCCGTCGACAGCACCAACCGCTCTCTCATGATCGACGAGGAGTCCAAGGGCATCGCGAACTGCGTCGTCGCGGTCATCGTCAAGGGCGCTGAGGTCAAGGTCCCTGAGGATCCGATCGAGCTCGACCAAGCGCAGTGCCGCTATGAGCCGCACGTGATCCTCGTGCCTGAGGGCGCGACCGTGGCGTACCTCAACTCCGACAAGGTCTCCCACAACGTCCACACCTACGCGGTCAAGAACCAGGCCTTCAACAAGATCATCCCCCCGAACAGCAAGGGCGAGCAAAAGCTTGAGAAGTCAGAGGCGATTCAGGTGAAGTGCGACATCCACCCCTGGATGACCTGCTATCTCTTCGTGACGGACGACCCCTTCTCCACGACGACCGACGCCCAGGGCAAGTTCTCGGTCAAGGGCCTCGCGCCGGGCAAGTACTCGATCGAGATCTGGCACGAGACCCTCGGCAAGGCCAAGGCTGACGTGACGATCGCCGAAGACGGCTCCTCCGAGCCGGTGGCGGTCAAGATGAGCGCTAAGAAGAAGGGCAGCCGGCGTCGCCGGCGCTAGTCGACCGCGCGAGTGATTCAAGGAGCGGGGAGGGCTTGAAGCCCTCCCCGCTCCTCCTTTTATAGGGGGGATTGGGCCACCTCGGCACAAACCCTGTCCGGCGGCTACCGTAGGGGGCTGCGGTGTCCCGATCGGACACACATCGATGATCCCTAGCATCCTCGGAGCCCCATGCTGCTTACCTCCCTCGCCCTCGTCGTCACCCCCGCCATCAGTCAGGAGCAATCGGCCTCTAGAGCCGTCATCCTCCACGAAGTCACTATGGAAGGCCCCGTCACCTCGACGAGCTGGTCCGCCTCGAGTGACGATCGTCCGCTGCTTGGAGTCCACCTCACCCAGGACTCCGAAGGAGCCGTGATCCAGACGGTCATCGAGGGGAGCCCTGCCGCGAAGGCAGGCCTCGAGGCAGGGGACAGGATCTTGAAGGTCGGGAAGAAGAAGGTGAAGGACACCGAGGGCTTGATCGAGGCGATAGCCAAGCGCGAGCCCGGTGACCAAGTCACGATCAGGGTGATGCGCGGAAAGGAGCGCGTCACCTTGAAGGCGACCCTCGCTCAGGCGGATGTGCCCGCCAATGAGGGAGAGGTCCTTAATGACGATCGAGTCTCGCCTTACGAGGACGATGAGAACGAGGACGTGGACTACTGGGAGAGCGAGGACGGCAGCGAGCGTCGGCTCGAGATCCACATTGAAGGAGATCGTGTACCGGAAGGTCGCATCCGGGAGATCATGCAAGAGCACGGGATCGACCTGCGTCACATGGACTTTGGATCCGAGTCTGGCGAGCACGAGATCGAGATCGTCATCGATAGCGAAGATGGAGAGGGGCCTCACGTGATGCACCGCGTCCATGATGGGGTCCTCTATCGTGTCGACGGTGAGGAGCATGGGGGTCCTGACGATCAATATGGCGGCGACGACCGTCGGCGCATGGACGACGACCGGACTCCCGGCCGCGCTCGAGGCCAAGGACGGACTCGTGGACGACAGGAGCGTGATCGTGGCAGGAGACGCGGTGGACGTCGTGGTGACCGCGGGCGTGTTGACGAGAGAGGCGGCATGAACGAAGGGTGGATACGTGAGCGCGACGACCGCGGCCAGCCCGACTGGTGGAGTCAGCGCGACGACCGGGGCCGAGGTCGGATGCCTGAAGGCGAGCGACGTGGTGGCTGGGACGAGGGCAGGATGCGTGAGCGCGACGACCGCGGCGAGCAGGGCTGGTGGAACCAGCGCGAGGGACGCCAGGGAGACCGAGGCGGCGCGCGGAACCAGCGCGACGAACGTGTCAGGGGTCAGAGGCGTGACCGTGAAGGTCAGGAGGACTTCCGCGGACAGAGAGAACGTGATGTCCTCGATGAGTGGCCCAGGCGAGATCGAATGAGGGACGCCAGGCCGAGTGATCGTCGTGAGGGGAACTCAGATTATTCTGAGATGGACATACACGAGCGAATCCAACACCTCGAAGAAGAGCACGGCCGCAACCAGGAAGATCTTCATCGACACGGCGAAGAGATGATGAGGGGCTTTGAAGAGGCCTCTCGAGAGATGGAGGAGCGGTCGTCAGAACACATACGCAATCTCCACGAAGAACGAGAGCGCGTGATCGGAGAGCTGCATCAGCAGATCGAAGAGGTGACGAGGAGGTTTGAAGAGGCTTTCCACGAGGCAGAGGTGGGCTTCGAAGAGCGCTCACGTCATATCGAAGAGGAGCGTGAACGACGCTTCGAAGAGCTTCATCAGCGCGAGGAAGAGATGGGGCATCGCTACGACGAGAGGATTCATGAGCTACAGGAGCGCGCCGAGCAAACACACGACTGAGGAGCTCGTACTGCTAAAGAGAAAGAGGCGACGCGGTCACCCGCGCCGCCTCTTTGCGTGAAGGGACGGACGTATTCGATGGGGTCAGGCCGCTCCCCCGAGGAACTCGTCGGGGGGGGTCCAGTCGTGTAGGGCTCTGGCGACGGCGATGAGGATGTCCGGGTCGTGAGCCGCCTCGGCCAGAGCGGCAGGGTAAGCGTCACTTGTGGTGAAGCGCAGGGTCTGCTCCACGAGGACTAGGAGACGGATGCGGGCTTCTCGGGGGGACTGGAGCGCCCGTTGGACCATGGGGAGGAGGGTAGACCCCTCCTCAAAGGCGACCCCGTGCCTGCGGCACAATTCTTTTAGCAGTCTCTCGGCTTCCATGGATGGTGTGTCTCGTCACTCCAAATCTAACCCGCGTTCTGTGGGCAGGGCGGAGCGAGTCTGGCCTCTTGGGGTCAAGAATGGAGATTCGCCGAGTCACGAGTTCACTCTAATCAAGGTTTAAGGGGGTAAGAGCCGATCTCTAGGGGGCTGTGAAACCGCTCCTCCGCAAGCTCGTACACCCCATCGCGCTCGTCGTAGCCTTGGCCTTCGCCATTGGCTGGGTCGCGGACCGCACCTGGTCGGAGCATGCCTTGGAGGCCGGAACAGCTCTTCGCGTCGACCTCGAAGGACTCGTCGACCGCGCCGACATCGTCATCGAAGGTCGCGTCAAGAGGGCTACCTCACGACCGGCTCCTGGACGGATCGAGACGGAGTACGAGATCGAGATCGAGCGGACCTTCCTGGGAGAGGAGCGGCAGACGAGGACGTTCGTGATGCCCGGTGGAGTCCTCCCGGACGGAACAGGGATGATCCTGCCCGGCGTGGCCTGTCTGCGTACAGGCGAGGAAGCGATCCTCTTTCTCAGCCGTAAGTCGACCGCAGGGATGAGGATCCCGATCGGACTCTCGCAGGGACGCTTCCGCGTCGAGACCCCCATCCACGGACGTCGGATGGTTGTGCGCGAGCATGGAGACCTCGGTCTCCTGGATCCAGAGAGCGGGGCCCTCCATGAGGCGCGCAAGGCGGACCGACACGACTACGCCGAGCTCGTCGCAAAGATTCACGCCGCGTGCGATTTGCGCCGGCGACGAGGAGAGGAGAAAGAAAATTGAAGCGTACTGAAAGAGGAAGAAACCTCCTCATCATCTTGGGCCTCACCGCGTGCGCGTGGTTCGGAGCAGCTACTTCAGCTCACGTTCGTTTGAAGAACCCGGCCAACGGGAACTACCTCAAATGGAACAACCCGACCGACGTCACAGTCGTCATCAGCTCCGCAGGT
>Ga0310345_10006139_pt1 | contig 10524 bp, 13 predicted proteins | sample HC15DNA20500_MG_FD_204667 | JGI IMG/M metagenome (GOLD analysis project Ga0310345, IMG submission 204667) | Marine microbial communities from station ALOHA, North Pacific Subtropical Gyre - HC15-DNA-20-500_MG | ecosystem: Environmental > Aquatic > Marine > Oceanic | place: Pacific Ocean: North... | reverse complement strand
CCGACTTGAGGAGCCCCACGGGGATGACCATGTCCAGTTCCTCGGCGCCCGCATCCTGCGACCTGCGGGCCTCCAGGGCCTTCACCTCCGACAGCGTCGCCCCGAGCGGAAACCCGAGAACGGTGCACGTCTTCACATCCGATCCTTCCAGGCGCCGACGACAACGCTCGACGAATACGGGGTTCACGCACACCGACGCGAACCGGTATTCAGCCGCTTCGTCGCAGAGGTTATCGATCTCGGACTCGGTCGCGTCCGGCTTCAACACGGTGTGGTCGATCGCCGCGGCCGTCCCCTCCGTAAGCTTGCCCAGGCCAGGAGCGCCGCCGATGCGCGACGCCCCCGCTGAGAGGAAGTCATCCATCTTGAAGCCGCAACGGCGCGCGCACGTCCCCGTGCAATCGCTGCAGACCTCTTCGCGCACCGCGCGCACGGGCGCCGCCAGACGCTCATGCAACTCGGCGGTGATCCGGGCTACCAGAGCTTCGAATTCGGCCTCGTTCATCGATCTTTTCCGTCCGGATCGTGAAGCACCAGGTCATCCACCACCGCGAGGACCATGGCCTGCACCGGCGAGTCCGGGTCGTCCAGGACGAACCGCGCCGAGCTGCCCTCGCGGCAGACGAGGACCAGGTCACCCACGCCCGCGTCGACGCGGTCGATGGACACAATCGGGCGCCCCCTGGGCTGACCGGCCAGATCGACAGGTTTGACGACCAGCAGCCGGTGGCCATCCAGGTGAGGGTTCTTGACCGTCGCGTGAACTGACCCGGTTACGCGCCCCAGAATCACGTCGAAGCTCCCGCGTCGACTCGGTCGACGATGCCGATAACGGAGGCATCTACGCCAGCGACCTCCAGGCCAGGATGGCTCTCAAGCCACGGCATGGCGGCCTCGTAGGCGGTGACGTAGAGGACAATCTCGCCTGCACCAGACCCCACCGTATCCAGCGCCGCCAGCGGCTGCCCCACCGGCTCCTTGGTGTCGTCTATAGGCTGTACGAGGACCATCCGACCACCCTCAAGCGCTTGGTGGCGGCGGGTCGCCCACACGGTCCCGATGACCCTTCCCAGGTACATCAGGCAGTCTCGATCTTCCGCACACGGCGCGCATGCCGACCGCCCGCGTGCTCGGTCATGAGAAAAACGGTGACCATGGCCCGCGCCTGAAGGTCACCCATGGTGCGACCACCGAGACACAAGACGTTCGCGTCATTGTGCTCACGGGCGTTGGTGACCTCGAGGATCCCAGCACCCAACGCCGCCCGAACGCCGGCATGGCGGTTCGCCGCCATGCATGAACCGACACCAACGCCGTCGACGACGATACCGAAGGTCGCCTCGCCACGCGCCACGGCACCAGCGACCTTATGGGCAAAATCAGGATAGTCGACAGGCTCTTCACCGTGGGTCCCGAGATCGAGAGCGGGCCAGCCCTCCCTCTCCAGGTAGGCCTTGAGACCGTCCTTCAACACGACGCCGCCGTGATCAGCGCCCAACGCGACGACCGGTTTCCGAGGCGAGTCTGACTCACCGTTGCCTGGCTCAACAAAGGTGACCCCGTAAGAAGCGGCCGCGTCGCGCGCGAGCGGCGTCACGATGGCCCCGGGAGCCACGATCAGAGTCCCGGCCGCGCGCGCGTCCATCACCTCGCGCTCGGAGACGAACGCCAAGGCAGGCCCGCCGTCCCCGGGCGCCCCCAGGTTCTTGCGCAACACCGCGCGCACGAGACTCTCAATACGTCCGCGGTCCATGAACAGCCGCTCAGGTCCTCAAATCTTCCACGGCCCTGCTGTCGAACGCGGCCCAATCCCGTTGGACGACCTCCATGTCGTCCACGATGTGGGTGATCACGGCATCGACGGGACGATTTCGGGTGAGCTCGGTCTGCCGACCGCTCGAACCCTGGGCCACGAGCACCGTCTCACCGACACCGGCGCCGACCGCGTCGACCGCGACGACAAAGTCGTCCTTCAACGCGCCGTCCAGCCCGACACCCTGCACGATGAGGAACTTCAAGTCGTCAACGGTGGGGTCGTGGCGGGTGGACCAGACCGTGCCGACGACGCGGCCGAGAAGCATACGTATCTCCTTCGGAACTTGCGGGTTGGGTCGATCCAGGGTACAGGAAGCCACAGATGGTTCAAGATCCGCGGAAGCTCGACCCCACGCGCAGCCTGTTGGACGACGCAGTCGTGCAGATGGTTCGCCTGCTCGGTCTCGTCACCCTCGCTGATCTCGTGCTGCGACGCGGGAGCAACGCCGTCGTGGGCCTCCGCGTCTTCGAGGAGAACACGTGGCTGCGTATGCTCAACGACGTCGCTCCGGGAGAGCAGTCGCTGCTCAATATCGTCCTGGTGGCCGCGACCCTCTCCTGCATCCTTCTCGCGCTCACCCTCGCACGGACGCCGTCTGTCGCCGCCAGAGCAACGGCATTGCTCGGAGTCGTCGCGGCCATATGGAGCATCTCCTGGCGTCTGCGCGGCCCCGATGACAGCCTGCCCCCCGCGATCGCCCTACCGGTCTTCCTCGTGGCCGCCTTGTGTGTTTGGCGCCGTAGCCCAGCCCCGATGGCACCGCTGCTCGGCGCCGCCCTCGCCACGACGTGGATCGTGCTCGCCGATCTCGACACGGATGACATCGAGAGTGTGGAGAAGATCGCGGAGGTGCTCCTCACGGCCGGCACCTTCGTTGCCTGGCCTCTCGTGGCCGTACGGCTGGGACGTCCAGGCAACCTCGCCATCGCTTGCGCGCTGGGTGTCGGCGTCACCATCCTCGGTCTGGCGTGGTTGAATCCGCCGGCATGGCGCCACGTCGTCATCACCCTCTTCGGCCTGCATACGGCCGGATTGCCAACGCCGCTGCTAGCCAGCCTGCTCGCGCTCGCCGCGACCTCGCTCGTGGGCCTCACCGCCTCAGGATCGACGAGCCGCGGTATCGCCTTGGGGCTGTTCCTTTTGCTCGCGTCGGCGCGAGGAGATGAATCAGAGCTCGTGCCCCTGCGGGTCGCCGCGGCCCTCATCATCGCCTGGGCCGTCCACGCTCACTCGAGGTCGATGTCGAGCTCCGGCCCGGCGTCGTCGTCCTCGCTGGTGGCGAAATGAGCGTCGATACGTGACAGCGCCTCGCTGACGTCCTCGACCTGCTCGAAGACCCGACGGGCCACCCAGATCGGCACCCCCGTCTTCAGCGCCAGGACCAACGAATCCGAGGCGCGGATATCGAGCCGCACCTCCTCTGAGTCGGCCCCCTCCCGTGCCAGGATCAACGTTGCGCAGAACACGCTGTTGACGATGGACGAGACCACGATGCGTTCCACGATGATGTCGAAGCCCGTGAGGATATAGCTGATCACGTCGTGGGTAAGCGGGCGCTCGGTGCGCTCGCCCTCGAGCTCGCGCATGATCGCCTGGGCCTCGTAGCGACCCACGAAGATCATGAAGGGCTTGTCCTCCGCACGGAGAACGACCGCAGCGCTGTCTCGAAAAGGCAACACGCGCTCGACCGTCGCGGGCAAGAGCTCAAGGCCAGGATCGGAAGGCATGAGGGTCTCCGGATCGGACGGTCCCACGTGGGCCACCCATACACATACTAACGCAGCGGGAAGAGCGCGCGGACGCGCCCGATGGGCCGCCCACCGAAGGCTACCGATCGAGGATCATCACGGGGGTGCCGATCTCCACGTGCTCGTAGAGCTCGTTGATATCCCCGTTGGAGAGCGCGATGCTGCCGTCGGTAAACCGCCGCTCGAGGAAGAAGAAGAAGTTGCCCTGGATGCCGAGCGGGCCGCCTAACGGCGTGTCATGGGGTGGCTCCTGACCCTCCGCGTGGGCCGACAGGATCGCGTCCAGGTCATCGTCCGTGATCGCCCCCGCCTCCCACGCACGGTGCGCGACCTCCTCTGTCGGGAAATCGAACCGCAAGAAGCGGGAGCCGTGACATAGCACGTCCTCCCTCTTCTCCTTGCCCGCGATCACGAATTCCCCGAGCGGTGTCGAGTTTTCGCGATCCGAGACCCGGCCCACCGGTGCGCGCCCGTACCCGATGTTGTATCGCTTGGCGAGGATGTCACCGTCATAAAGGGCCAGCGTCATGGGCTGGATGCGCACGACGATCCTGGGGTCCTTCAGCGGAAAGGGGACCCCCGCGTCCCGCGCTGCCGTGGGCAAACCATCCGGAGCGAACTCCTGCAACAATCCCGCCACCACCAGCGTGAACAGGAACGCCACGGGCAACCCAACGCACAGCACGAATTTGCGGATGACTCCAAGCATGACGCAACCGACCCGAGAAACGAGACCCCATCATCCCTTTCGGCGGTGGCCGGGCTCGGCCTCAAATTCCGAGCCTAAATCCGGTGCCTCGCCGCGGGTTCAGGCGTCGCCGAGCGCCGACGACGGGCCCATGGCCCGGAGATAGGACACGGCGCTGGCGATGACCTCACAAGCTCGTTCGACCTCGGCCAACGTGGTCGTCTCGCAACAGGAGATACGGACCGCGCCGTGGAGATACTCGAACGGGACGCCCATGGCTTCGAGCACATGGCTGCCCCCGTACTGGGCCGCTGCGCAAGCTGAACCAGCGGAGAGACACACTCCGTCTCGGGCCGCCGTGAGCACCACCGCCGAGCCCTCTATCCCCTTGAAGCACACATTCACCGTGCCAGGGACTCGCCCGTTCCGCGACCCGTTGATGCGCACATCCGGGATCGCCTGTAGCCGCTCCTCGATCGCCTGAGTCAGCGCGCCCAGGTGGGCGCGCCGCGCGTCGATGCCCGCGCCCATGTGCTCGGCCGCGACACCGATCCCGACGATCCCCGGGACGTTCTCGGTGCCGCCGCGACGCCCGCCCTCCTGACCTGCCCCGATCACGAAGGGACGTGACCTGGAACCGCGGCGGACGAACAACACACCGATGCCCTTGGGCGCATGGAATTTGTGCCCCGACAGGGACAGCAGATCGACGCCTAACCCCTCGACGTCGATCTCCAATTTGCCCACGGCCTGAACCGCGTCGACATGCACGGTCGCCCCGGCAGCCTTGGCCCGTTGGGCGACCTCGGCGACCGGCGTTATCACACCGGTTTCGTTATTCGCAAGCATGACGCTCACGAGCGCGGGTTCGTGGGCGAGCTCAGCGTCGAGTCGGTCCATGTCGAGCACCCCGTCCCCATCAACGGGGAGGACCACGACCTCCACGCCGCGGCTGCTGAGCCACGCGCCCACGTCGTGAACGGCTTCATGTTCGACGGCCGTTATCAGGGCACGGGGGCGTTCAGTTCGGGCAGCGTCAATCACCCCGCGCATCGCCGTGTTGATCGACTCCGTCGCGCAGGACGTAAACACCACCTCGGTCTCACGCGCGCCGATCAACTCAGCGACCTGGGACCGCGCGGCATCCACCCGGCGACGGGCCGCCTCGCCTACCCCGTGAATGGAGGATGGGTTGCCAAACCCGTCACCCAGCACCTCGTTGATCGCCTCGACAACCAGCGGGTGGGGTCGCGTCGTCGCGTTGTTATCCAGATAAATGGTATCGCTGCCCATGGCGCTGCTCACCTCCGGCGACCAAAGACGCGTGCGATCACACCCAGGATACCGCCGCCGCCCTTCCGTTCTTCTCGCACTTCCGTGATCAACTCCTCGATCTCGGGATGGCAAGAGCGGCACCCGCCGCCGGCCTTGCATTTTCGAGTGACCTGCTGGACGCTCGCGCATGCGTCAGCACGGATCGTGTCGATCACGCACCCGTACCGCACACCGAGGCAGTAGCAGAGCATCTTCTCCCTGTCGGTTTCGAGTCGCCTTGTCACCGGGCCAGCTCCCCCCCAAGACGGGCCAACATCACGAGCCCCGCTCGCGCGCAGAGCACGGCGTCCGCTGCGGGCGCCGCCCGCTCAACATCATCAGCGCTCGTGTGGGCAACGGCACACACGTCCGCGTCAAGCGACGACCGCTTCGGATCGACGTGAAACAACGGGGTGGTCGACAACCGCACCCGCGCGCCGTTGGGAAGTGGAAGCACGCCGGCCGGTTGCGGCCACGGGCGCCACCCCTTCCAGAACCCGCGCTCCCCCGCGTGACTACCGAGGGCCGCCGACGCGACGGTCGCGAGCGTCGGCTGCGACGTCGACGGCGTCGAATTCAATCCAGCGTAGACACGCGAATGCGCTCCGCCACCGACCGATGCGATCTCCATGACACCCCGGAGGTCCGTGAGCCCCGCAACGAGGCGACCGAGGCTCGTCTCAGCATCACCGAGGACCGCGAACACCACGTCGAACGGTAACGGACGGACGTCACCCTTCGTAGAGAGATGCAAGCTCCGCGCCATGGACAGGACCGTAGCGACCGCAGCGGCCTCAGACGCCCCCGGACCACCACCGAAGGCCGGCAATCGCGCCCAAACGACGACGCAGTGCCCTCCCTCCCGTCCCGGAACGCGCGCCGTCAGTGACCGCACCGCACCGCGGGCACGGGCGACGACGAGTTCGACCACGAGGCGGACGTCTTTGCCCGCGGCGAGGACGGCCCGCGTGGACGCCGCACCCATGGCCATCACAGGCAGCGGCAGCGGCGCCGTCGGCTCCCACAGGGGCGCCGCATCGGCGGGGACCGCGGCGTCGTCCCATCCGCACAAAACGAGACGCGCGCCGCGCTGCGCCAAACCAGAGAGGCGCGATGGCGCGACGGAGGAACGACCGCGAACGAGGACCACGGCCTTACCCTCCACCGCGACGTCACGATTGTCGACGACGACCGGCAGGACACACGACGGCAACCCCGGCGAACCATGAACCGGGCGCGCGCTGGTGAGCACCTCCTCTGGATCAGCCTTGACGGCGCAACGAAAGGCGCGGACGGCCCAGGTGTCAGTCGCAGGCTCGACGACGCGATCCGATGCCAGGCCAACGCCCTTCAGCCAATTCGCGCACCAGTCCAGCGCAGACTCTGCGGACCGGGACCCGGGTGCGCGATCCCCCGTGGCCGCGATCTTTTCGGTGATCTCTCTGACGCGGCGCTCACTGACGACAGCGGACAGCAGCCGCTCAGCGTCCTCCCCGCGAGCGGGCGAGGGCACCGGCTGCGCGAGGACGGGCTCGGCACAGCACAGCAAGATCAGTGTGGAAAGGACTCGGAACATGGCTGCGATCTGATTATAGAGGCATCGGATCTTCACCCCACCACCGGACGCGCCAGGGGCGCGGGGTGTACGGCCACGCCATGATCGGCCGAGAGCCGGCACCAGAGGTCAAAAATCGGATCGCCCGCACCCGGGTCGAGGCCCTCCAGCGCGCGCAGGACATCGGTCCGGAACAGCGGCCCGGCCGGGGCTCCAGGGGTGAGGGCTGACTCTGCCACCGCCGCGCCCGCGTCACCAGCTGAGCCAAGGAGCATGGCAAGCCCAGAGACATGATTCGCCGCCAGCCGCTCACCCGCCCCGATCAGCGCGACCAGCTCCGAGGCGACACCCCCGAGCGCGTCGTTGACGGCCTCGGTGAACGACTGTCCAGCCGCGTTCACCAGCACGGTCCGTGACGCCCCGGCCGCAGCGAACCCCCACAGGTCGTCCGGTGCGTCGCCGACCCCGTCGACGACGAACACCTCCTCCGGTGGATAGCCGGGCCGCAGCAACACGTCGACCAGAGTGCGCTCAAGCCCCACGCGACCCGCGGCCGCGTGCACGACGGCCGTGAACGGAAGCGGTCCGACGTCGAGCGTGCGATCGTCCGGGCTCGGCGCGCGCCGCGCGCCCTTCACGACGAGCCGCCCATCCTCGAGCTCTTCCGCAAACGCGCCGGCCTCGCACGATGCCTCGATGAGCCGTCGCCAGCGACCGCCCACGCCACGGTCGGGGGGTCGCAGCACCGCGTGGACGGCGCCCGCATCCGCGACGACGGCGAGCACGCGTTCGAGAGTCGACGTCGCGTCGCCCGGGGGCTCCCACAAGACCGCGGCCCCGTAGCATCCATCAGGAATCGATGCAGCGTCGTCCACGACGACGATCGGTGGGGGCAACAGCGCCTCCAGGTCCGCCGCGACCGCTTCGTGGTCACCCACGAGCGCGACCACTGTGGCGGAAGCGGCCGCCCCCATCACGATCGACCGCGGCGCTTCCCCAACGACCAGCATGGCGCCAGCCGCCGCGCCAAACGCCAGCTCTTCCCCGATCCGGTCCGCAAGGTCGGTCATGCCAGGTCACCTTAGCAGCAGGAGCGCCCGGTCTCCGTATGATGGGCCCCCATGGACTTCGGACTCAAGGATAGGATCGCGCTCGTGACGGGCGCCTCATCAGGACTCGGGCACGCATGCGCGCGAACGCTCGTCGACGAAGGCGCCCGGGTCTGCATCACCGGATCCGACGTCGACCGGATAGCCGCGGCCGCGACGCAGTTAGGCCCAGGCGTGGACGGTTCGGTGCTCGACCTCACCGAGCCCCGGCACCCCGAAGCCGCCGTCGCCCACGTGACCGCCACGTGTGGCGCCCCCCCGACGATCCTCGTCATGAGCACCGGTGGCCCTCCGGCCGGCACGTTCGACTCGACCGATGACGCGCAGTGGGAACGCGCCACCGACCTCATCCTCAGAGGCGCCGTTCGCACCATCAGGGCATGCTTGCCTGGGATGCGTGCGGCGGGCCACGGCCGCATCGTTCTCATCACGTCCATCGCCGCTCAGGAGCCGATCGAAGGCCTGTTGACTTCGTCCACGTTGCGGGCGGGGCTGCACGGCTTCGTCAACGCCCTTGCCCGCGAGATCGGCGCCCTTGGGATCACCGCCAACGCTGTCATGCCCGGCTACACGCGCACGAACCGGCTCATCGAACTGGCGGACCGGTGGGCCGAACAACGCGGCACCACTCGGGAAGGTGTCTTGGAGAGCCTGGCCGCCGGGACGCCCATCGGCCGTATCGCAGAGCCTGCCGAGCTGGCTGCGGCGGTCGCCTTCCTGTGCTCGGAGCAAGCCGCCGCGATCAACGGCGTGGCGCTGCCCGTTGACGGCGGCGAGCTCCGCTCGATCTAACGACAGAGCGCCAAGACGCCAACGATCAGGCAATACGGCGCGAACAGCGCCACGCGGCCACGCGCCACGAACCCCAGAAGCAGCTTCAGGGCCACAACCCCGGAAGCGAACGCGACCGCCATGCCCAATATGAGCGGCCCCACGTCGACGTTGGACACCTCTGCGTCCCCGACCTTGAGGATGGCGACGCCGAGGATCGGGGGAAGGCTCATCAGGAACGCGAATCGCCCGACGGCTTCTCGCGACGATCCGGCGAGGAGTCCCGCGGTGATGGTCGAACCCGATCGAGAGATCCCTGGGAGGATCGCTGCGGCCTGCGCCAGGCCCATCACGATCGTCGCCCGCAGGCCAACCGGCGCCCGCCCACGGGGCTTCATGAAGTGCAGCATCAAGAGCAGGCACCCGGTCACAACCAGCATCACCCCGACGAACCCCGTGTCGTCGAAGAGGGCCTCGACCCTATCCTCGAATGCCAACCCGACGACCGCCACGGGGATCGCGGAGATCACGAGGAGCGCGGCCAGACGAAAGTGCTCGTCCGTCTCCCAGGCCGCACGCCAAGACCACGGGGAGAAGATCTTGGTCCCGGCCGCGACGAGGGGGACCATGTCGCGCGCGAAAACGACGACGATCGCGAGGGCGGTCCCCACATGCATCAGGACTTCGACCAGAACGCCACCGGGCGGAGCATAGTCGAGGGCATCCCTCGCCAGCGCCAGGTGGCCGCTCGAGGACACCGGCAAGAACTCCGTCACGCCCTGGAGCAGGCCAAGGATGGTTGCATCGAGGAAGGTCATGTGCGCGAAGCCTATCGGCCGCCCAACGGAAGGGAAACGCCTCGGGTGTCGCGCTCACCGCCTCCTGATAGCATTCTGGACCGAAAGGAGCAGCCCATGGGCGGCAGCGCACCTGCACCGGTCAATAACATCCTCCACTGTGTCGGCAACACGCCCATGGTCCGGCTGCACAAGCTGACCGAGCAGATCCGCACCCCGGTCTTCGCTAAGTGCGAGTTCATGAACCCGGGTGGCAGCGTGAAGGACCGCATCGGCATTTCGATCATCGAGCAGGCCGAACAGGAAGGCCGACTACTGCCAGGCGGCCTCATCGTAGAAGGCACCTCGGGTAACACCGGCGTCGGCCTCGCGCTCGCGGCCGCCATTCGGGGTTACAGATGCGTGTTCACCATCCCGGACAAGATGTCCATGGAGAAGGTGAAACTGCTGAAGGCATTCGGCGCCAAGGTCATCGTCACGCCCACGGTCGGCCCCGAGCACCCGGACTACTACGTGACGATCGCCAAGCGGATTGCCGAGGAGAACACCAACGCCATCCTCGCCAACCAGTTCTACAACCAGGCAAATCCCGACGCCCATTATCGAACGACCGGCCCCGAGATCTGGGAGCAGACCGAGGGCCGCATCACGGCACTCGTCGGCGGCATGGGAACCGGCGGCACCATGACCGGGGCTGCCCGCTTCTTGAAGGAGAAGAACCCGGCC
>Ga0310345_10006137_pt1 | contig 10525 bp, 12 predicted proteins | sample HC15DNA20500_MG_FD_204667 | JGI IMG/M metagenome (GOLD analysis project Ga0310345, IMG submission 204667) | Marine microbial communities from station ALOHA, North Pacific Subtropical Gyre - HC15-DNA-20-500_MG | ecosystem: Environmental > Aquatic > Marine > Oceanic | place: Pacific Ocean: North... | reverse complement strand
TTCGTTCTTGCAAAACGAATCGGCCAAGTCGTTTCCGGACAAATTGTCGCGCCAGCTATTATCCGCCAATCCCTGAAACAGTAATGGCCGTCAGCGAAACCATTGTCCGTGAGTTTTTTGAGTTGCACGGATTTTTTGTGCGGCAGCAGCGCAAGCACATCGCGCCCAAGCGAGAAGATGATGAAATTGATTTTTATGTGCACAACCCTTCCGGACCTCCTGAAGGCGGCGAGGTTCCGTTTGTGCTGGAATCCACCGAGGATATTTCGTACCTGCTTCGCGCGGTGGTTGTGGTGAAGGCGTGGCACACGGAAGTATTTACGCAGGCTGTCCTAGCCAATGCGCCGGAAATGTTTCGCTTCGCTGGCCCGGAAACATTTGCCCGGGCCACCGAGGCCTTTGGCGGACCGGGCCCGTTGACCAAGGTGCTCGTGGTTCCCGCCTTGCCATCCGGGACGGAGGCGCGCCAACAGAGCATTGAAGTGCTACGTGCGAAGGGAATTGACTCGGTCATCGCGTTTCGCACGATGCTGGCTGACCTGATTAACCACATTGAGGTGAATCGTAATTATCAAAAGAGCGACCTGCTGCAGATCATCCGCATCCTGAAAAACTACGACCTGTTCGCGCCCCCGCAACTTGAGTTGTTTGACCTGCCCAAGAAAAAACGCAAAACCAGAACCTGATTGCAATGCTTCTGGTCATCGACAACTACGACTCGTTTACATTCAACCTCGTGCAATATCTCGGTGAGGAAAAGGTGGAGATGCAGATCCATCGCAATGACGAGATTACGCTGGAACAAATTGAGGAGCTGAAGCCGGAGCGCATCCTCATCTCACCCGGACCGTGCACGCCGCGCGAGGCGGGGCTCTCCAACGAAATCATCAAGACCTTTGGTCCCCGGCTGCCGCTGCTGGGTGTGTGCCTCGGGCACCAGTGCATAGCGCATTCGTTCGGCGCGGATGTTGTGGTGAACGACGTGATCATGCACGGCAAGACTTCGCCGATTAATCACGACGGTCGATATTTGTTTGAAGGAATCCCGAATCCCTTCGTGGCCACGCGGTATCACTCGCTGGCGGTGAAGCGGGATACGGTGCCGGACTGCTTGGAAATCACGGCCGAAACCGAGGCAGGTGAGATCATGGGTCTGCGCCACAAGGAACATCCAATTTGGGGTGTGCAGTTTCATCCGGAGAGCATCCTCACCGAGGATGGTCGCGCCTTGCTTCGGAATTTTCTGAAGCTCGGCTAATCGCTACTGTCGGGCCTGCTGGATCATCTCATCGATCTTCACCGGTTTGCCTTCGCGACGTTTGCTTTCATCCGCAGCAGCCATGAAGGCGAATAGCTCGATGGTTTCCTGAGAGTCGACCGGAACCTTGCCGGTTTGAAACATCTTTACGGCTTCAGCGACCAAAGGCGCATAGCCGTCGTAGCCGCCAACAGGGCCTTCACCCTTGGTACCCTTGGCGGATCCTCCATAACCTTTGCCTTCCCGGAAAATACCGGTGCGGCCGCCTTTCCATGTGCCAACAACCTCGATTTTGCCCTCGTCCGTGGTTGTTCGCACCACGCTTTCGCAGCCTTTGCCCATCACGGTAAAGAGCGATTCGCAGCCGTGCACTCCGTACCAAAACAGATCCGGATGATGCCCCTCCAGCGAGCAAGGGCTGTGTGTTTCGGCGTGCATGATTTTCCCAAGGGCGCCGTTTCGTGCGGCTTGTGTGGCCTTGCCGTAACGTAGGGAGGAGGCGCTGAAAATCGGCACACCTTTTTTCTTGGCGTAATCAAAGATAAAAATCGCATCAGCCAGCGAACCGGCCATGGGCTTGTCGATGAAGAGCGGCAGACCCGCATCAATCACAGGAATGGCCTGACGCAGGTGCGGACGACCATCCACGCTCTCGAGCATCACGGCGTCTACATTTTTGCACAGCTCGGCGATGGAGGGATAGAGCTTGAGCCCGTATTGCTCCGTAAGGGTTTGGGTAAACTTTACGATACGGTCAGCACTGGAGGGAATGTCCAAACTGCCGCCGCGAAATGCGCCGACCACCTTGGCTTCGGCGAGCGGACCGGTGGCCTTGGGGTCGTTGAGAATCTTAGTGAAGGCCACCACGTGGGAAGTGTCCAGTCCGATGATGCCAATGCGGAGATTCTCACCCACTGCAAGGGCGGCAAAGGCGAACGACAGAAAGAGAGAGGTGATAAGTTTCATGGCAGTGAAGGCCCAAGGCTAACGCCCGGAGCGAGATTGTAAACCGGAAAGGTGGCTAGGCTTCAATCCCGGCTTTAGCGAAGTCCAAGCCGTGGCGTTTGCAGTAATCGGCGAGCACCTTCTCGTTCTCGATAAATACCGTGCGCACGACTGAGGAGTCATCCGCGTAACCGACATCCGGCACGTGGCTGTGGATGAGATCGTCCTGCTTGTGGGCATAGGCCAGCGCAAAGCAGGCCTCAGCGATTACGAAATAGGGAATGTCCTGATCGGCGCCCTCGGCGTAGTCCTCGATCACATCAGCCAACAACTCCAACTGATCCACTAAGTGGGGGTATTTGGGCGCGTGGATCTCCGCAAATTCAAGCTTCAACTGTGGCAACTTACGGTGAATACCATGCAGAATCTTCGGCGACACTTTGGCCGCGTTGTGATGAACAAAATCTGCGATATCGGACATGTGCAGAGTTTAACAAGCCATCGACAGGAAGCAAGCCCGGGGCACTCATACAATTTCCAAATCCATCTGGGGCAGAGCGCTGATGAAGCGCTGGCCGTACCGCTTGGTGAGCACGCGATTGTCGAGCACAGCGATGATGCCACTGTCATCCTGCGTGCGGATAAGCCGGCCGACGCCTTGGCGGAATTTTAAAATGGCCTCGGGCAAATTGAATTCCATGAATGCATTGCCACCCTTGGCTTCTATGGCCTCGACGCGCGCCTCGATCAGCGGATGATCCGGCACGGCAAAGGGAAGGCGGGTGAGGATCACGTTGCTGAGCGATTCGCCCGGCACATCGACCCCCTGCCAGAAGCTGTCGAGTCCGAACAACACCGAGTCAGTGTCCTGCTTGAATTGCTCCAGCATTGTGGCGCGCGGTGTGCCGGTGCCCTGCACCAAGGCGCGGATGCCCAACTCATCAAACTCCGGTTCCATTACTTCTGCCACCTCGCGCATGAGCTTGCCGTTGGTGAACAGCACAAACGCCTTGCCCTGAGTCATGCGCACGAAATGCCCGATCCAGTGGCTGAGCGCACCTGCATACTCGTCTGATCGCGGGTCGGGCATTTTGCCGGCAACAAATAGTTTCACGTTCTGCTCATAATCAAACGGCGAACCCAACTGCGCGCGCCGCGCGGTTTCCGCTCCCACTTGGTTGATAAAATAATCCAGCCCCGAGTACAGTGCCTTTTTTTCCGACGGCAAGTCGCTGCGCTCCAAATCAGCAACTGCGAGTGTGGCGCTAGTGCAAATCACCGGGGAGCCACTGCCGAACAGTCGGCGCCTCAGAAATTCGGCGGAATCAATCGGCGCGGCATTGAGCGATAGGTTTTGCAAATTGCGCCCGGCGCGTTCCACCCAGTAAACATGCTGCTCAGCCATCTGTCCGATGAAGACCGCCACCGCGTCGCGGATCTCTGCAATGCGCCGGTTACATTCGATCAGTTCCGCGGAAGTTTCCTCATCCTCGCACGTCTCAATCAGTTGTCCCAACGCTTCGCGCACCCGCTGCAACGGCAGCGAGACGAGGTCTTCAACAATGTCCGCCTGCCGGATGCGCAACTCCTTCCATTCGCGCAGGCGCCGTGGGGCTTTTTCGTGCAGCGCCTTGCAGGCAAACTCCATTTCATCGAACAGCTTTTCAGCCTGCTCCAGCGCGTCGGCGACCTTCTGCACCACGGCGTCTTTGCGCAGGAACGAGAGAATGCCCTTCTCCGTGCGCGGATTCCACAGACGCTGCAGGTTGAAACGCATCTGGCCGCTGGACACGCTGAGGCCGATGTGGCGTGAAGCCACACGATCGAGGTGCTGTGCTTCATCGAAGATTACAAAATCGTTCTTGAACAATAATCCGTCACCTATGCCACCTTCCTCCTCCTCAGCATTTTCGGCGATGGTGCCGAGGCTGGCAAAGAAGAGGGAATGATTGAGCACCAACACATCGGCACTGAGGAATCGTCGACGCGCCCTTTGAAAAAAACACTCTCTATGCAACGAAGCGGTATCCGAACCTCGACCACACAGCTTGGGCGAGCACAGGCCGCGTTCGGAGCAGACTTCCTCCCACACCTTGGGGTCCGGTTCTATGTCAAAATCCGAAAGACTGCCGTCCTGCGTTTCCTTTGCCCACTGCTCCACGCGATTGAGCTCGGCAATTTCCGGCGAGGTGAACAGGCTGTCGGCCCGTTGAATGGCCCGCGCAAGCCGGCGCGTGCAAAGATAATTCGCACGGCCCTTGAGCATAGTGTAGGTGAAATCCGCTGACAGGATGCGCTGCAGCATCGGCAAATCTTTTTCGATGAGCTGTTCCTGTAGGTTGATTGTGTGGGTGGAAATGATCGCCTTCTTCACGTGCGCCTGGCCGTGCAGGATGGCGGGGATGAGATAAGCAAGGCTTTTACCCACGCCGGTGCCGGCCTCGACCACATAGTTTTGGTTGCTCTCCAGAGACCGCATCACACCCGAGGCCATTGCCTGCTGCTGCGGTCGGTACTCAAAATTGTTTGCCTCCGAAAGAATACCTTCGGGGCCGAAAATCTGTTCCACCTGCTCAACGAGATCGGAATCGGAATGAGCGGGCTGACTGTCGATGACGCTGATCATCCCTCACGCTTGGCGATGACTTCCCGCGATGCCGCATTCTTGACGATGTGCCCCGTGGCCAGCACCCCACGCCAGTTGATGTTCGGATAAATCACACTGCCTCGCCCGATGATGCTGCCTGGGTTGAGCACGCTGTTGCAGCCGATCTCTGTGTGATCGCCAATGAGCGCGCCAAATTTCCGCAGCCCCGTGTCAATTTTATCGTCTCCGTGCTGCACGGTCACATTGCCGGGGAGCGATTTGAAATTGGACAGCACCACCCCCGCGCCGAGATGTGAGTGATGGCCCAGAATGGAATCGCCCACGTAATTAAAATGCGGCACTTGGCAATCGTTAAAGAGCAGTGCATTTTTCAACTCGCACGCGTTGCCCACCACGCAGTTGTCACCGACAATGACCTGGGCGCGGATGTAGGCATTGTGGCGAATTTGACAATTGCGCCCAATGATCGCCGGCCCTTCAATGCAGGCGTTCGCCGCCACAATCGTGTCTTCGCCGATGGAAACATTTTCGCCAACGATTGCCTGCGGGGATACCGTGCCTAGATTGGCTGGCTTCAGAGTCTCGGCTAGGTAATCCTTGATGTGCGGCAACGCTTCCCACGCGGGGTCATCACTCACAAACAGAGCTGTATGCGCGGTTTGGCTAAGGTCAAAAAAGTTCGCCACCTTGAACATCCCGCCAGCCTAAGGGAAGGCGCGCGGGGCGCAAATGATTTTCGATCCACAAAAGTAGCATTGAAAAACAGGAGTTTTTTGGTATCGTCAGCGCGGTGGATTTAACACGCACAGCCTTCGGCACTTGGAGTGGCGGCCGCTACATGCACTTCGGCGAAAAGCTCAATGAGGAGCGTTATCTCGGGCTCATCGATCGCGCATACGAAAAGGGCGCTCGCACATTCATGACAGCCGATGTGTACGGCCAAGGCGCTGCGGATGAGATGCTCGCGCGCGGGCTTGCTGGCAAACCGCGCGACAGCTACTGCCTCGTGGGCGCAGTGGGGCACGATTTTTACACCGGCCAACGCGAGGGGGTGCGCGGATTCCCGCGCTTCACCGATGCCAGCCTGCGCACGGCGGACGACTATGCAGACTACCTGCGCATGGCTACGGAAAAGGAGCTCAAACGATGCGGCGCGGACCATTTTGATCTACTACTGCTGCACAATCCCGATGTGACCGGTTATGCCAGTGGATCGGTGTGGGAAGGCATGGCGGCGCTGAAGGAAGGCGGGCTTGCCGAGCGGCTCGGTGTTGCGCCTGGCCCGGCCAATGGCTTCACGCTGGACATGCTTTTGTGTATGGAAAAATTTGCCGCCACAATTGATTGGGCGATGGTGATTCTGAATCCGCTCGAGCCGTGGCCGGGCGGGTTGGTGCTGCCGGCGGCGGAAGAGTTTGGGGTGAAGGTCATCACGCGCGTGGTGGACCATGGCGGGCTGTTCCACGGTGACGTGCGGCCGGGGCACGCCTTTGCTGAGGGCGACCATCGCGTGTATCGGCCGTCTGGCTGGGTTGAACGTGGCAGCGAAAAAATTGATCGCATGCGCGAAGTGGCCGAGACGCATGGCGTGTCATTGCTGCAGCTCGCGTGTCTTTGGAACCTCGCGCATCCGGCGGTGGAAAGCGTTATCCCCACGCTCATTCAGGAAGCGGGCGACGACGCCAAAACCATCGAGGCCAAACTCGATGACCTCGCCGCGCTGCCAGACATATCCCTCACGGACGACGAGCGCAACTTCATTACCGACATCGGCAACAACGCCGGCTGCATGGATTTGAAAGGCGCCAACCCAAATTTCGAAGGCCTCGAGCCGTTACCCGATCGCTGGGGCTTGCAGCCCGGGCACAAGGAGGTTAGCGAACGCTGGGGTATCGTGCCCGAGCGTGACTTGGTTTGCACCATGTAACAAGCATCGTTTGCTACGGTGCGCTGAGCCTGTTGCTGTTTGCGGCAACGGGCTGCGGGACCGTGGCAAAAGCAACCGGCCGATTTGCCGTGGGCACACTGACGTCCGGCGGAAGCGTCACGACCGGCGCGCAAAATGCGGCGGTTGGTGCGGCCGTTGACTTGGCCATCCAACCCAAAGGTGGCGAATCAGAAAATGACGCCCCTAAGATTGTGACGGTTTATTCCGCGGCCACCGGCCTGCAAAAAATTATCCCGTGGAGGGAAGGGCTCACGGTTTATTCTGCCCGGCGCACGGCGCAAATGACCGGGGCAGTCGGTCTCTGCCAAATTGAGCGGGGTGAAGAAACCCTCGAAAGTAATTATCGGACTACTTTGGAACCGGGCGATGTGTTGCGCTTCCATAAACCATGAGAACACTTTCCGGGATCATCTGTTTCGGCTTACTGGTTGTGTGGCTGGGCTGCAAAACGATGGCCACGGGCACGATCAAGACCACCGGTGCCGTGGCGAAAACCACGATTGAAGTGGGAGGCAAAGTGGCCAAGACCGCCGTGAGCACGACGATTGATCTCGCCGGAGCGGCCTTTCGCCAAAGCGCCGTGACGGTGATCGACACGAGCACTGGGCTCAGCCACAAAGTTCCATGGAAGGAGGGGTTGAATGCCTCCGGTGCGGCCGAAATTGCAGCAATTAAAAGGGCTGGCAAAGCCATCGAGATTGTTCGTGATGTTCAACGAATCAAGGCCGATGCGGAGACAATTTTGAAGCCCGGCGATGTGGTGCGAATCAAATGATTGGTGTAGTACGAATGCATCGCCCCAAGGAGAGCTGGGCCGCCAAGCGGGCCGAGCAGGCTTTGCGGTGTGAATGCTCCGAGCATCGTCTGTTGCTCGGGCAGCGGGAGGTGAAGACTTTTCCCGTGCTCGATATGGGCATGCAGCCGGAAGTGGAACGCGCGGATTGGCAGCTAAATTTTCATGGGCTGGTGGCGAAACCCATCACGCTTGATTGGACGTAGTTCATGGCACTGGAACAGTTTGCCGCCACCAGCGATTTTCATTGCGTGACCACTTGGAGTCAGTTCGACATGGAATGGCAGAGAGTCTCGTTTTCTACCCTTGCTGAGCTTGTGACCCCGAGGCACGAAGTGATCAATGTATTTTACAAGAACTACGATGGCTATTCCACAAACACCACGCTTGATGCCGTGATGGATGATGACACCCAAATCGCCCGCACATGGAATGGCGCGTCGGTCCTCGTGGAGCATGGTGGATCCGCACGTGTGATCATCCCCAAACTCTACGTATGGAATGGAGCCAAGTGGTTGAAAGAAATTATCTTCCTTGATCGCGACATCCTCGGCTTCTGGGAAGTGCGCGGCTACTCTAACACCGCCGACCCGTGGAGCGAGGACCGTTTTTCGTGATGACACACGTGCGGGGATCAGGAATTCATCAACACCACACACACCATTGAAAAGACAGCGATTCCGGTGGTGAGGCACAGGAAAACAATGTCAATTGGGGCTAGATTTTTCATGCCATCAAACCATAGCAATTTGAGTGCCATTTAGTTTGAGATGGGGCTGTTGACAACCTCAAGATTTATACACACGACGCCGTTTTGCTCCATAAAACCAGTCATTAACTAGCCAAAGATAGTGTTTATAACATGGGAACAACTGCTTATTGGACAGCTGAGAATGAATTCTGTCGCGATATCCCTCCTCACTCACTCATACCGCCACTTGAGCACCCAAGGATCCTGAGTGTCTTCCTGAAATTTCTTGAGTTTCGCTTTGTACTCCTCGAATACCTTAGCGTATTTGGCGTCGGCAGAAAGGTTGACGATTTCATTGGGGTCGGCACTGATGTCAAATAGCTCGAACTGAGGACGGTGGATGTACTCGCGCACGGTCTTCTTTCCGTAGGGGGCACTTCGGCCTTTCTTCCATTGAGCCTGCCAACTGGGCGCGGCCCACAGATCGCTAGCGAAAGGGTAGGGCAGCGGATGGGCAATGTTCCAGATGAGCTTGTACTTGCGGTCTCGCACGACGCGCATTGGGTAGTACATTTGAATTTCGTGAAAGGTGTGGCTGGCGTTGATGCGATCCCAGCCCTTCGGATTCTTCTCGGCGAGGATGGGCAGGAAGGAGCGGCCGTGAAATTTGTATGGCCCCTTTTTGGTGCCGCGACCGGCGGGCATCATGGCCAGCTCGGGCTTGGCGGCACCGGTATTGGCGTCGTAACCGCCGGCGAAGTCGAGCAGTGTGGGGACGATGTCCACGAAGGAGAGCATCGCGTTGTTGGTGTTGCCGCGTTCTTTTTGGTCTGGGTTGCGCACGATGAAAGGCACGCGTAGGCCGCCTTCGTACACGGTGGTCTTGCCGCCAGCAAAGGCCATGCCGTGGTCGCTAGTGAAAATGATAATCGTGTTTCCCCATTTGCCGTTTTTTTTGAGAATTTCCATCAACCGCCCGAGCCCCTGATCCACGCGCGAGGTGCTTTGGTAATACTGCGCCAGCTCGGCGCGGGTCTCGGGGGTGTCCGGCAGGAAAGGCGGCACGGTGACTTTTGCGGGGTCATAAAAAATTTCCTTCACGCCGGGGTACGCGCCCTTGTTGGGCTTGTTGCCGAAGCGATTGGGTTTGTGCGGCAGCTCATTGGCGTTGCCGCCGCCGCGGTGGGGGTCGCTGGTGGCGTAGTATAAAAAGAACGGTTTCTTGTCATCGGCCTTGATGAAGGCTTCGCAGTTGTTGGCCATCTCCACGGTGCTGCGGCTGTTGGCCTTGATTTTGGTTTCAAAGAAATAAACGTCTTCCGGCCCATTGTGATGTTTGCCGACGCGGGCGGTGCGGTAGCCTGCCTTGGCCAGCAGCACGGGGAGGGTCTTGACCCACGGGAAGCTGCTGAATTTGTGGTAGCTGTGCAGGTGCCCGTAGTGGCCGTTGCGGTGATTGTGGAGGCCGGTGAGAATGACCGAGCGGCTGGCGCTGCAACTGGCGGTGGTGGCGAAGGCGTAGCGGAAAAGAGTGCCATCGGCGGCGAGCCGGTCGATGTTGGGTGTCACCGCTGCCATGTCGCCGTAACAGCCGAGCGTGGGGCTGAGGTCATCGGCGATGACAAAGACGATGTTCTTCTCCGCCGCAGAAAGCCCCGCGGCCGCGAGGACCGCCAGCGTCAGAAATATCCGTTTCCCAAAATGCATTCCGAAGACGCAACTTCCGCGCGTGTGGGAAGCGTGTCGGGACATCCTGCGGCTAGTTTTTCAAGAACGCAAGCAAATCGGCCAGTTCCCGTTGGGTCATGGTTTTCTCCAACTGCTCGGGCATGAGGGATTTGGGGCTGGCGCGCAGGGTTTTGATGTTTTTGCGGGGGATGGTTTTCGAAATGCCCAGCGGGAGCTTGAGGGTGATTTGGACGGGGGTATCGGCGGCGAGGAGGCCGGCGAAGGTTTGGTCGTCCTTGGTGTCCACTTCGTAAAGCGTGTAGGTGCCTTGGACTTCGTGGTTGGGCACGATGATGTGCATGAGCAACGTCCCGGCGGGTTGATTGCGCAGGCCGGTGAGGTCCGGCCCCACGGCGTGGCCTTGGCCGCTGTGGGTGTGGCAGAGGGCGCAGGCGCGCGTGAACATCTTCGCGCCATTGGCGGCATCAGCTTTCATTTTCAAAACCGGCTTGGCGGCCTCGTACGCTTTCATCCGGTCGCCCCCGGCGTGTTTGGCAAACAGTTTCTTTGCCCGCACGCCGATGGTTTTGTTGCGCTCCAACGTGCGCCGCCGC
>Ga0310345_10006135_pt1 | contig 10526 bp, 12 predicted proteins | sample HC15DNA20500_MG_FD_204667 | JGI IMG/M metagenome (GOLD analysis project Ga0310345, IMG submission 204667) | Marine microbial communities from station ALOHA, North Pacific Subtropical Gyre - HC15-DNA-20-500_MG | ecosystem: Environmental > Aquatic > Marine > Oceanic | place: Pacific Ocean: North... | reverse complement strand
TCGGCAAACCGTTCGACGTGCTCAATCGCCAAGGCGTCCAGCGTAGATCCCCCTACGATCAGGACTGGTTGGTGCGCCTGTTGTAAAAGGTTTTGAATTTCCCTGAACTCACTTTTATGCAGCCCACGCTGCTTGGACAACTGCGGGGGTTCCGGATCGACGACCGCAATCTCGTCTAAGATGTCCTGAGGAAACGCGAGTACCACCGGACCAGGCCGATCACTGACGGCCGTATGAAATGCCCTGGCGATAGCAGACGGAATGGTTTTCGTGCACGTAATTTGCTCAACGTGTTTCGCCACCGGCTTAAAAAATGCTTCTAAGTCGAGTTCCTGAAATGCATCTCGACCGAGAGCGTCTTGCCTCACTTGGCCAACACCTAGTACTAGGGGAATCGATGCTTGCTGAGCGATGTGCAAAGCGATCGAGGCATTGGTCGCACCGGGTCCCCGCGTGACAAAACAAGTTCCCGGTCGACCGGTAAGGTGAGCCTGCGCCACTGCCATCATCGCAGCGCCACTTTCATGCCGACAAGACACCAAACACAAGCGTTCTTGTGCATCGTATATGGCGTCGAGTACCGCTAGGTAGCTTTCTCCGGGGACACAAAAAAGCGTGTCCACTCCATGCTCTAATAGTCCATCGACGACGAGTCGCCCTCCACTTTGCCCAACCTTTGGTGTACTCATTGTGCGAACCACCCGGTTCTTCCCTATTCCCTTAACAGAATGCTCTCAGTATATCGACACGGGGAGAATTTGAGTGTTTTCGCAATAGAATGGGCCATCTGAACAGGCTCAACGAGGTAGGCCGTAGTGACCAGTGTAGATGTTCGAGTATTTTTTAATTTTCGCAGCCCCTATTGCTACCTTGTTTCATTGTCACTGTTTGAACGCTTGCAAGCCTATGAGGTCGCGGTTACTTGGCGCTGTCTAGGGGGATGGCATGGGCGCTCGCCACCAGAACGAGCCAAGGTAAAAGTGCCTTTAACACGACAAGATGTTGGTCGTTGGTGTAAACGCCTAAATGTTCCGTTCGACCCGCCTCCGGTAACCACAGATCCGACCCCCGCCGCTCTGATTTCTTTTGCTGCAGAACGGGCCGGGCTTCTGGAAAATTATGTCAAAGCTGTTATGTGGCGCGAATGGGCAGAAGGACAAGATTATCGGCAGAGTTGAGGTACTGGGCCAAATCGCGACTGACATCGGCCTCGACGAGAATACAGCAATAAATGCACTTACCTCGCCGGATTATCGGAAACGATTGCAGGACAACTGGAAGGAAGCGGCGTCTTTAGGTGTGATCGGTGTACCGAGTTTCGTTGTGAAAGATCAAGTATTTTGGGGTAACGATCGTGTCGATTTTCTGGAAGAATACTTGGAAGAGCTATGCTTAAAAATGACAAGCTAATGGGCGCCTCCCTCGGGTTATACTCCGGCCCCTAACCTTTATCAGGTCACTGATTACAAATGGAACAATTCGTATACGGTTATGGTAGCGAAAAGACCGCCACACAATTGGTCAACACTTGCTTAACTCAGATCGGCCCAGTTCCCAAAGAGGCCAACTTTGGTTTTATCTATGCTACAGACGCCTTGGCCGCCGACCTAGATATTGTACTCGCGGAATTGAAGCAGCGTACTGGAATCGACCGTTGGACGGGGACTGTCGGGATCGGCATCAGCACCACCGGTCAGGAATATTACGAACAACCGGCGTTGGTCGTAATGCTTGCCCAATTTCCAGAAAACGCATTTCGAGTCTTCGGCTCGGCCTCGTCCGACATGGGGGTTCTCTCAGTTGACGACAACCACTGGATACAAAACGACGAATTTCACTTCGGTATTCTTCACGGAGACCCAACCAACCCGTCCACACCAACCTTGGTTACGCAGTTGGCCGACCGAACACCCGGAGCATTTTTCGTAGGCGGGCTGACTTCTTCCAACGGTACAAATCCGCAAGTTGCAAACGATATACTGTCTGGCGGCATCTCAGGGGTTGTCTTTTCAAGTGAAGTCTCCGTCGCCACAGCTCATACTCAAGGATGCACTCCCATTGCCGACAGCCACGTCGTTACTTCGTGTCAACGCAATATTGCAATCGAATTAGACGGTAGGCCAGCGCTTGATGTGTTCAACGAAGATGTCGGAGAAGTAATCGCGAAAGATCTTAATCGCGTTGGCGGGTACATCTTCGCCGGCCTTCCGATCCCGAACTCTGACACAGGTGATTACATGGTTCGCAACTTGGTCGGCATTGATCCCGAACAAAAGCTTATAGCTATTGGTGAACCTCTCTCCGAAGGCTGCAAGCTCATGTTCTGCCGGAGAGATGGAAACAGTGCACGTGAGGATATGCTGCGGATGTTGAAAAATCTGAAACAGCGTCTGAATAACAACCCCAAGGGCGGTGTGTACTATTCATGCCTCGGCCGGGGACGACACCAGTTCGGCGACAACTCTGAGGAACTCAAATTTATTCGCGATGAACTCGGCGATTTTCCGCTGGTAGGATTTTTTGCCAACGGGGAAATCTTTCATAACCGCCTATACGGTTACACCGGCGTGTTGACAGTTTTTTGCTAGGAAGTATTCACCAAGGCCGGCTTAACCTGATCTATAAACAGTTCAAGAGAGGTCATTTCGTCGGCGTGTGACAAGTCACCGAACGCGATCTCCGTCAGCACGTAGTTAACGCCCGATATCTCAATCTGGGCCGCCAATTCGTCGACTACGCGCTCTGGGGAACCGACGACCAAGGCACCGACTTCGCGGGCCGTCTCGTATTCTCTGAGCGCGCCGATCAACGGCGCTTCGATGCCGTGTTCACGCCACAGGTGCTCAAGCTTGTCGAACCAATCCTTGAAAGCAGGACGAGCAAGTCGCTCGGCGATTTCATCAGTCGACGCGACGAAGACTATGCGGTACATGCCCTGTAATACTTCAGACCCTCGAACCGGGCGCGCCTTCCCGTACACATCTACGGCGTCGCGAATCATCTCGGCGCTTCCGAGCATCGCAGAATGCATGCCAGCCCGCGCTGCGGCGGTCAGTCCTTCTGGTGACATCGATGCAGTCCAGAACGGTATTGGTTGCTGCAGAGTTCGCATCGTCATTGGTACGTTTTCGTAATGAAAATACTTACCGTGATGGGTCAGCTCTGCATTTGAGAGGCCATTGGTCAGAACTTCGAACGCCTCGATCGAAATCTCAGAGGATTCGCCCGCATCGACACCGAAAAACCCGAGTTCGATAGGCGAAATACCGCGCCCTATACCCACTTCCAAGCGCCCACCGCTCAAGTGATCGAGCATGCAGATCTCTTCAATGAGCCGCAAGGGATCATAGAGAGGTAGGAGATAAACCAAAGCTCCCAGACGAATGGTCGATGTCGTCTGCGCCACGGCGGCAAGAAAGACGCTCGGCGACGAGGCCATTCCCAACCGGGTGCCGTGGTGTTCAGCTAAGTGATAGGCCCGGTAGCCACCAACTTCAGCGGCCTTGATCATTTCGATGCGATCAGAAAATGTTTTGCCAGGCGCTTCGCAACGATGGTCTAGGTGGTCGAAAATTCCGAATTGGACGTCCATATGCTTATCGACAGATCTTGATCAACGATACAGTCTCCATTTTGAATGAGGAAAACCTTGCAGAACGCTAGTCGCAGCAGAGCTCACTTTACAGAACGGTCGTATCCAATTCCTTGCCAAGATCAAATAACTCTATTCCGTTTCCTCGATCAATCAGCCGTGTTATAGACACGTAGTCAGGTTCAAAAACCACGACACGCTGGCTGTCTATGATCATACTTAATATTGCGTTTATAACCATGAAGTGACTGAAGATGACCGTATCGCTATCAAGAGAATTGACGGCGCGCCATGCGGCTTCGCGCCACTCCATAAGCGCGCCGTCAACCTGATCCCACGTGCGTTGCATGATCTCCTTGAGCCAGAGAACACGTTCTTCGAACGCCACCAGTGACGGTAACTCGCAAAAACTGTCATCGGTCTCGACTTCGACTCCCCAAAACGATGCAAGTGGCACAGCTGTCTCCTGTGCACGTAAGAGTGGACTTGACACGATCGTCATCGGTCTATTTTCGTTGAAATACCCGCATACGGACTGGGCTTGTTTCCTTCCGATCTCGCTCAGTGGTGCATCACGCGATTGCGACCAGCGCGCGGCAGCTTCGCCGTGACGAATAAGGTAAATGTCCATCGAATATAAAAACGGAAATTTTTAGACTACCACGGCAAAAACATTCAAACTCCTGACGGCCACCGCCTTCGACCTACGCCCGACTCGTTTACTGAAGTTGATTCAATGAGAGTGCGTAACATCGATTTCGCAATTAGCGTTTCGGAACACATTTCGCTCAATACTTCAAATATCCAAGCTGGGACATCATTTCCTCTTTGCTGACATTCAGTTGTGGCGCGATCATTACTTCCGTGCCCAACTTGTCGGCAGACTCATCGCATGTAAAACCGTCGCTATGCGAGACCGTGGCTTCGAATAAGGCTCCCGAGGGGGTTCTAACATAAATCGAATCAAAATAACCTCGATCCTTAACGTCGGACACGTCCGTATAACCCAAGCCTTCTAGATAGAGCTTCAGTTCAGATTGTTGCTCATGTGTATCGACCTGAAATGCCATATGGTGAATTGCTCCTTCACCGACAATCCAGCTGCCTGGTTTCCGATTGGGCTCTATTTCAAAATCAATAATGGCTCCGGCCCCACCCGTACCTACTTCGTAACGAATTGAGTTCACGTTTTCCATTACACGCGTGCCCCCCCATCCAGCCTGCATGAACTCCTCCATCCATTCCGCATCGCACATAGATACGCCGATCGAATATGTCCCGCGAATCATTACATCGGCGGGTACTGGTCCCTGTGTGTGCGGTTCCCGTCCATCGTCGTCTATCGCGACCAACGAATAATCCACCCCACACGGGTGTTGAAAATCAAGATACCGTTCACCGAAACGTTCGTTATCTCTTACATCGAAGCCATGGCTATTCAATCTCTCACGCCAATAATCGATCGCAAAGCTTGGAATCGAGAGACTCAAGTATGAGACCTGCCCGGAACCTTTTCGCCCTTTCACCCCCGTATGTGCCATCGGAAAAGACGTCACTAACGAGCTCTCGTCACCCGTATCATTCCCGTAGTACAGATGGTATATCGGCGTTACACCATCGTAGAAAGCGGTCTTTTTGACATTTTTCAGGCCCAAAATTTTAGTATGAAAGTCATAGTCTTCCTGTGCATCACCGGTCGCAATCGTGATGTGGTGATGCTGCTTGATGTAGTCACCAGGAGATGTGGCAGTCATCGGGCGTCCTCCCTCGCTTCGGTTTGTACAGGGAACCTAGCATGAGCGTCCTATCCGCACAATTTCAAGAATATACCTTTCTCTATACTACGTCTTGCATGAGTCGAAGAGTGTGTTTCCTCGGCCAACCAAGGAACGCCGAACGGCCTTGTCATTTCTAAAGGACAGAAGCGATTTTCCGAGGGCTCGGTATAATCCAAAGCATAATCGCGTACCGGATATTTGGAACCCTTACGACTTAGTTAAAAATGATCGAACTTTACACTTGGTCCACTCCGAACGGCCGCAAGGTATCCATCATGCTAGAAGAGTTGGGAGCAGATTACCGAGTTCATCCGATCGATATAGGACAGAACGAGCAATTCCACCCCGATTTCCTTGCCATCAGCCCGAATAATAAGATCCCTGCCATAGTAGACACAGAAAACGATTTAACCTTGATGGAATCAGGCGCAATTTTACTTTACCTTGCTAAGAAATCTGGCCGATACCTCCCATCGGATAGTGAGAAATACTGGCGTTCGGTCGAGTGGTTGATGTGGCAAATGGGAGGTGCCGGCCCGATGCTCGGTCAGGCCCATCACTTCATCCATTTCAACCCTGGGAAATCTGCTTATGCAGAGCGGCGCTACGGGGCCGAGGCGAACCGATTATATGGTGTTCTCGAACAACGGTTAGGCAATAACCAATATCTCGCGGGAGACGAATACACTATCGCGGATATCGCCATTTGGCCTTGGATCGCACGTTACGAATGGCAAGGGATCGACATCAATGTCTACCCCAAGACGCTCCGTTGGTATACCCGTATCGCTAATCGACCGGGGGTGATAAGCGGGTACGGTGTTCCAAACCCCAGTGATATCCCCGCACCGTGACCGATAGAGTCGAGAAGGGTCAGTGAAAAACGTCTTGGTCACGGGTGCAACCGACGGTATCGGGCAGGAGACAGCCAGACAGCTACTACATCAAGGCTGGCATGTCCTCGTCCACGGGCGCAACGAAGCGAAAGCGACTTCGACAGTCGCCGATATCTCGCTATCAGCGCGGGGAGGTAAAGCTACGCCGGTATGGGGTGATTTCTCCCGGATGCAGGAAATTGTAACCCTCGCAGAGCAGATTGCCGCCCATGTCGTGCGTTTGGACGTGCTAATCAACAATGCAGGCGCATACAAAAAAGAGCGCTGCATGACTGAAGACGGATTCGAAATGACGATGGCGATAAATCACTTCGCACCTTTTCTACTAACCACCAAACTCATGAAGATAGTCGAACAAGCGCCAGAGGGTAGAATCGTTGTTGTTAGTTCAATGACGCACAAAAATGCAGATCTCGACCCAGACGATCTGGAACTTTCACGCAATTGGAATGGCTATGATGCTTACGCAACCTCCAAGCTGGCAAACATCCTGTTTACGAATGCTCTGGCCAGAAGGAATCGGTCAGGTAACGTGGTCGTTAATTCTTTACATCCTGGTGTGATTCGGACCAAACTATTGCGCGCTTCATTTGGCAACGGCGGAGGGAAGGTCCAGGACGGTGCTAAAACTTCAGTGTATCTTTCCACATCGCCCAAAATAGCGGACATCACGGGCGAATACTTTGTCGACTGCAAGATAACCGAATCCAGTCGAGCGGCACGCGACACGGACCTTGCAGAAGCCCTATGGTCATCTACGGAAACGTCTCTGATAAAATTCTTATAACAACCTTTCAACACTTCATTACCAAAGGTAACTTGTCATGACTGCATACGTTGTCGTTCTCTCGAACCCTAAAGACGCAGATAAACTACAGGAATATGGCTCGGCGGCGGAGCAAACGATATCAAGCTTTGGCGGCACGCTTACAAAAGGTCCACTCTCAATCCTGTGCGGGGATGACCCGCATGAACGACTCGCCGTCCTCCAATTTCCCGACATTGATAGCGCGAAGAACTGGTACAACTCCGAAGAATATCAAGCGTTGGTGCCACTACGTGAGCAGGCAATGGAGGCTGTGTTCATGCTAAGTGGAGAATAGCTAGTGATTTTCGGCCCAACGACTCGCGCTTAGAGATGTCATTTTCCGATGCCGGTTGATCGACAGTGCCAAGCTATCATTGATGCGGCTGCGAAAGGTGGCACGCCGTTCGATGCAGGTGACCATGTGGCAGCTCGGGAAGCCTATATCGCCTCGACATCGTTATTCCAACATCAAACTCCACCGTTGGATCATGTCGTTAATCTTGTCTGCAAAGGCCCTGACGGCAATGTTCGATTACGTATGTATTGTCCACGCGGCAATAGATCGACGCGACAGCCCGCCCTTATCTACTTTCACGGCGGCGGTTGGGCTGTCGGAGATCTAGATACGCACGACCATTTGTGTCGATACTTAGCCGCTAAGAGTGCAATTGTCGTTATTGCGGTGGACTATCGCTTGGCTCCCGAGCATAAGTTTCCCGCCGCCTATGACGACGCTCTAGCCGTCACACAATGGGTAATGGCCGCGGCAAATGAGCTCAACATCGACATCGACCGCATCGCAATAGGCGGCGATTCGGCGGGCGGCAATCTAGCAGCCGCAGTCAGTCTAGCCTTACGCAGCGCCGGGGGTCCCAAATTAAAATTACAACTACTCATCTATCCGGTAGTGGACTTTCTCGCTGACACCGAGTCGCGACGCGATTATGCGACAGGATATGTTTTGACCAAGGCCGCCATGGCGCAGTTCACGAATTGGTATCTACCGGATGACGACGCACGCTCCGATTGGCGGGCCTCGCCACAACAAGCGCCGGATAAAGTCGGGCTACCGCCCGCTTTTGTACAGACAGCCGAGTTTGACTTGCTACGCGACGAAGGACGTCGATACGCGGACACATTATTGGAAGCCGGCGTAACGGTTCGATATAGGTGTTACGCCGGTATGATTCACGGTTTCATGCGGATGGGCGCTAAAATTGACGACGCCTTTAAAGCAATGGACGACGCCGCCAAGGCTCTACGCGACGCACTCAACTAGGTAAAACGAGAAAAAACCGGTAGTTCCAATGGTGAAGTCACCTGCCACCAGGAGCAACGTTCCCATACGGGAGGCTTAGGGGCCCCATCCCGGCCAAGAGAGACTTCTAAAATTCAACTAGTTTGACCGATCGCCGGTTCCATAACGCCCTTCATAGAAGGTTGTGAAAATTTCATCGATTAACGGATGAACGATGGCGTCTTCAGTTTCGTCCTTCTCAAGGTTGCGTTCCGCAACATAGGTTTGGTGCGTCGCGTTGTGCACCAATACACGATACCAAGGTTGATCTTTAGGTGGTCGACTACGAGCGACTAGTTCATACCATTCTTCGGTCGATTGGAATTCGGGATCTACGTCAATGACCACCCCCCGGTAATGAAAGAGTCTGTGATATACCAATTCACCGACCGAAAATCGGGCACTTGCACACATTATTGTCATCAAGGGACCCCCCTGATCCAAGTCGGTATCATTGTAAAGGATCATAGGGCGCAACACCCCTGTGGCTATTAGGTAACACCCATCGGGTGCGGTTACTATAAATAATCGTTAGGCTAGTGCGCTGGCGAAATAATACTCAAAAAAGGGGCTGCCCATGTCCGTTCGAGACCACGTCAATTTAGATCAGTTTGTCAAAGGAGTCGAAAAACGAAACCCTGGACAACCGGAGTTCGTGCAAGCTGTTAGCGAAGTGGCCCAAGACATTTTTGAATTTATTCAAGACAAAGAAACTTATCATGAATATCAAATCCTACGCCGCGTAGCTGAGCCCGATCGTGTGATCAGTTTTCGAGTCTGCTGGGAAGACGACAACGGGAACATTCGAGTCCAGCGTGGCTGGCGCGTTCAAAACAATAATGCGATCGGTCCATATAAAGGGGGGATTCGATTTCATCCGACTGTTACCGAAAGTGTGCTCAAATTCTTGGCGTTCGAACAGACGTTCAAAAATAGCCTAACTGGGCTGCCGATGGGCGGCGGGAAAGGAGGATCAAACTTCAACCCGAAAGGAAAATCAGATCACGAAGTCATGCGATTTTGTCAGTCATTTATGACCGAACTTTACAGACATGTAGGCGATGATGTGGATGTCCCAGCAGGTGATATCGGTGTAGGTGCTCGAGAGATCGGTTACATGTTTGGGCAATACAAACGAATCACCAACAGATTCGCCGGGGTCCTGACAGGCAAAGGTTTAGAATTCGGAGGTAGCCTCATTCGAACTGAAGCCACGGGTTACGGCGCCGTGTATTTCCTAGAGAATATGATGCAACATGCCAACAAAACGGTTGAGGGGAAAACCGCCGTAATATCCGGATCTGGGAATGTAGCGACTCACGCCGCTGAAAAAATACTTCAGCTAGGTGGTCGTCCTGTCACTCTTTCAGACTCAGCCGGATTCATCCATGACCCCGAAGGGATCAGTCAGGAAAAACTTGACTGGGTAAAAACGCTCAAAACTGAGCGTCGCGGCCGTATATCAGAATATGCGGAAGAATTTACCGGGGCGACCTATCACCAAGGGATGAAACCGTGGGGGGTTGAGTGCGACGTGGCGCTACCTTGTGCGACGCAGAACGAACTCAACGCCCAAGACGCGAAGCGTCTTCTCAAAAACGGCTGTGTCGCTGTCGCGGAGGGTGCCAATATGCCAACGGATCTTGAAGGCGTAGACGTTTTCAAAGAAGCACGAATCTTATACGGTCCTGGTAAGGCCGCGAACGCCGGCGGTGTTGCGGTCTCGGGTCTCGAAATGAGTCAGAATTCAGCAAAAATTTCCTGGAAGGAAAAAGAATTACAAAAACTACTGAAAACTATCATGACAGATATCCATGATCGCTGCGTCGAACACGGTAGTGCCACCGACCACTACGTCGACTATGTAAAAGGCGCAAATATCGCAGGCTTTAAAAAGGTCGCCGACGCGATGCTTGCCTATGGTGTAGTCTAAACCGCTGCTATCGAGGACTAGTCTGCACATATTTTAGGGCGACGACTTTTCCAAGGCCTTGCCGCTTCTAGTTGCGAGGCGAGCCTAATCAAAGTTGACTCCGCCCCGTGTCGTGCCGTGAAGTGTAAGCCGACCGGTAAATCGTCAGGCGTCCAATGCAAGGGCAACGACACGGCCGGCTGACCTGTTGCATTGATGATATAGGTGAACGGCGAGAAACGC
>Ga0310345_10006134_pt1 | contig 10526 bp, 10 predicted proteins | sample HC15DNA20500_MG_FD_204667 | JGI IMG/M metagenome (GOLD analysis project Ga0310345, IMG submission 204667) | Marine microbial communities from station ALOHA, North Pacific Subtropical Gyre - HC15-DNA-20-500_MG | ecosystem: Environmental > Aquatic > Marine > Oceanic | place: Pacific Ocean: North... | reverse complement strand
CGCCCGGGCCGGGCGGGGTGGGCGGGCGGGAGCCTGGCCCGGGCGGATCCCGGCCCGCCGGCCCGCGCCGCGCTCAGCCGACATGGGGATCCCTCCCCGGCACCAGGATCATCGAGAAATAGGGCGCCTCCTCCGGCGCCTCCGCCAGCGGCGCCACCACCTGCCGGGCCAGCGAGGCATGGCCCACGTAGACCGCCCCCTCGCCCAGCCCCGCGGCCTCGATGGCCGCGCGCAGCCGCCCCAGCCGCCGCCCGACCTTGAGGATCGCGAACGCCCCGCCCGCGGCGAGCCGGGCCTCCAGCTCCGCCTCCGGCAGCGTCCCCGGCAGCACGCTCAGCACCTCGTTGCGCGCGCAGAGCGGCCGCGCGGCGACCGCCGAGGCCGCGGCCATCGAGCTCACCCCCGGCGTGATCTCGCAGGCGAACTCGCCCGAGAGCCGGCCGAACAGATACATGAAGCTGCCGTAGAAGAACGGATCCCCCTCGCACAGCACCACCACGTCGCGCCCCGCACGCAGCCGCGCGGCCAGCGCCTCCGCGGCCGCGTCATAGACCGCCTGGGCCGGAAACCGCTCCGCCCGCATCGGGATCACGATGGGGATTTCTTCAGCCCCCGCGGGGATCGCCGAGGCCGCGATGGACCTCGCGAAGCTCTCCCCGCTGTCGGGCGCCGGATAGGCGATCACCGAGGCCCCGGCGATCAGCCGATGCGCCCGCAGCGTCATCAGCTCCGGATCGCCCGGCCCCAGCCCCACCCCATGCAGCACGCCTCGCCGGGTCGGGGTCACTTGCGCGCGCTCCACTGGGTCACCGACATCCCCGGCCGCCAGGCGAGCGGCCCGCCCTTGCCCACCGGCGAGGCCCGCTCCACCCGGATCCGGGCGAGCTCGCCGCCGAAACGCGAGGCCAGCCGCACCAGCAGCGCCTCCGACTCCAGCGTCACGGCGTTCGCCACCAGCCGCCCCCCGGGCGAGAGCGCCCACCACGCCGCCTCCGCCGATCCCTCCGAGAGCCCGCCGCCCAGGAACACCGCATCCGGCGCCGGCAGCCCCGCCAGCCCCTCCGGCGCACGGGCGTCGTGCAGCACCAGCCCCGGCGCCCCCAGCGCCTGCGCGTTCGCCGCCGCCATCGCCCGCCGGTCGGCCCGCGGCTCCAGCCCCACGGCCTTCGCCCCGCGCGCCGCGCGCATCCACTCGATGGCGACCGAGCCGCAGCCGCAGCCCACGTCCCACAGCATCTGCCCCGGCATCGGCGCGAGGCGCGCAAGCGTCGCCGCCCGCACCTCCCGCTTGGTCATCACCCCGTCATGCTCGAAGAGCTCGTCCGCGAGCCCCGGAACCGCCGGCGCCAGCGCCGCCCCCGCCTCCGCCCGGCACTCGATCGCCAGCGTGCACAGGTCGCCGGGCCGCGGCACCCGCCCCGAGGCCCAGGCCGAGGCCGGCGCCTCCTGCCAGCCCTCGGTCTCCGCATCCAGGTCCCACATCGCGCGCAGCACGCTCTGCCCATAGCCCCAGGAGACGAGCGCCGCCCCCACCTCCCGCGCGCTGTCGCCGTCGGCGGCCAGCGCCAGCAGCCGCGCGCCCGGCTGCACGAAGACCCGCAGGGCGGCGACCGAGCGCTCCGGCCCCCGCCCGTGCAGGGTCAGCGTCTCGCACCCGTTCACCGGCCACAGCATCCGCGCCGCGGCCAGCTGATAGGCCGAGACATGCGGATGCACGACCGCCTCGGGAAACGCCGCCGCGATCCGCGAGCCGGCCGAGCGCCACAGCGGATCGCCCGAGACCAGCACCGCCACGCGCCGCCCCCGATACGCCTCCAGCCGGTTCAGCAGATGGTCGAAGGGCGAGGGCCAGGCCACCCGCTCCGCCTCCACCTCCAGCGTCAGCTGGTGGTGGCGGTCGGCGCCGAAGATCACCTCCGCGCTCTCCACCGCCGCCCGGGCCGCGGGGCGCAGCCCCTCCAGCCCGTCGGCGCCGAGGCCCACGATCTGCAGCCAAAGCTCGCTCATGCGCTCTCTCCCACCCGTTTCGGAACCGCCAGCCCGTCGCCGCGCAATCCCAGCGACAGCGCGTTCACCGCCGCCGCCGCCATGGCCGAGCCGCCGACCCGGCCCCCGAGCGCCACGAAGGGCACGCCGCGCGGGTCCGCCGCCAGCGCCGCCTTCGACTCCGCCGCGCCCACGAAGCCCACCGGAAACCCCAGGATCAGCGCCGGCCTCGGCGCGCCCATGTCGATCAGCTCCAGCAGCCGGAAGAGGGCCGTCGGCGCATTGCCGATCGCCACCACCGCGCCGCCCAGCCGATCCGCCATCAGGTCCATCGCCGCGGCCGAGCGCGTGGTCCCCTGCGCCTTCGCCAGCTCCGCGCAGCCCGGCGCGTCCAGCGCCGAGATCACCTCGACCCCCGCGCAGCGCCCCCGCCGGATCACCCCCTGGGCCACCATGCCCACGTCGCAGATCACCGGCGCGCCTGCGTCGAGCGCCGCGACGCCGGCCTCCACCGCGCCCTCCGAGAAGGCGAGCGCCTGCGCGATCTCCGGCATCCCGCAGGAATGCACCACCCGCAGCGCCAGCGCCTGCATCGCGGGGGAAAACCCCGCCAGGTCGCATTCCGCCCGCGCGGTGGCGAAACTCGTGGCGTAGATCGCCGCGGGATCCCGTTCCCACTGGCCCTGCGACGCCGGCCACCCGCGCGCCGCCCGCCCCGCCGGCGCGAGCCCGCCAGAGCCCACAGGCGCGCCCGCAGACGCGCCGGCTCCCCCGCGCGCCGCGAAGCGGGCGAGCAGATCCTCCTGGCCCAGGCCCAGGATCCAGCCCTCTTCGCCCGCCACCGCCGCGCGCGCCGCGCCGGCGAGGCCGGGCGCGTCGAACACCTCCCCCAGCCGCCCCGCGCGATCCAGCGCCGCGAAGGTCTCGGCGCAGGCGCGCACCTGGCCTGCATCCCGCACCGCCTCGTCCGCATGCGGCGGGATCAGCGAGGGCCAGATTTCCGCGAACGCCACCCGGCCCGAGGGCGCCGCCAGCCCGCTCTCGAACGGCCAGACCTGCACCCTGCCTGCGATCCGCGGATCGCCCCGCAGCCGCTCCAGCGCCGCGATCCCGGTGAGGCTCTGCCCCCCGACCGCGCCCGCGCCCGAGAGCTGCCAGACCGAGAACGGCCGCCGCCCGCCGCGCGCGCGCGCGAACCGCTCCGCCTCCCGGAATTCCTCGAAAGCCCCGGCCGCAGGTTTCTTCGCCGGCAGATGCGCGAACGCCCGCCCCGCCGGATGCCCCCAGAACGGCGCGCCGCGTCCGGCCAGCCGGTCGGCGGCCTCGAAGCGGTCGTTGGCGTTGGCGGGCCCCTCGGAGACCGCCTCGGCGAGCCCCGCCCACACCGCGCGCCACCCCGGCGCCCCGAACAGCGCCTGCGCCGCGCCGGCCGGATAGCCGAAGGCGAAGTCGAAGCCGACCAGCACGCGCCGGCCCGCCGCGAGGTCCCCCTCCAGCATCGCCGCCAACGCCTCGACCGCCTCGGCCCGGGTGGCGGGGTTGCTCAGGACCGCCGGCCCCTCGCCCTCCACGCGCCCGATCCAGATCGAGTCCCGGCCCCGGGTCGGCACGCTCGCGGCCGACCAGTCGACGGCGACATGCACGTCGAACAGGGGCGCATCGCTCACGAGCGGTCCTTCAGATGCTTGCGCACGCTCTCCGGCCCCAGCGGATGGTCCGCGTGGGGATAGGGCGGGTGGTGATGGTCGTGATCATGATGATGATGCCCATGCCCGTGCGAATGCCCGTGGCCGTGGGCGTGGTCATGTCCGTGCCCATGGTCATGCGGATGGTCGTGGTCGTGGTCGTGGTCATGGTGGTGATGGCCATGGTCATGCCCATGCCCATGCCCATGCCCATGCGAATGCCCCAGGTCCAGCCGGCAGGCCCCGGTGCAGAAGTCGTCGCACAGCCTGCAGTCCGCCACGTTGGACCCGGGCGCCTGCGCCCCCTGGCCCTCGACATGGTGGTGGTGGCTCTCCTGGGGCGAGCCGACCTCGGCCTCGAACCCCAGCACCTGCGCGCGATACTTGCACATCGAGCAGTTCATCGCGGGCGCGCCGTCCAGGATCTCCGTCACCCGCTCGGCGAAGGTCGCCAGCACCTGCGGATGATCGTTGAGATAGCCCGCCTTCACGAAGCGGATCTGCGGATGCGCCTGCGCCACCATGTCGGTGAAGCCGTAGATCCGGTCGATCAGCACGCCCGTGAACAGGAAATAGGGGAACACCACCACCCGCCGGTAGCCCAGCTTCGCCGCATGCTCCAGCGCCGGCTCCACCAGCGGGAAGGTCACGCCGGAATAGCCGACCTCGCACCAGCCGAAGCCCATCCCCTCCCACAAGAGCCGCGCCACTTTCGAGACGTTCCCGTTCGCATCCGGGTCCGAGGCGCCCCGCCCGATCACCACCAGCAGCGTCTCGTGCCGCGGCACCGGGCCGTCCTCGGCGTCGGCCTTCGCGCAGGCCTCCTCGATCCGCTCGGCGGCGGCGCGGACCATCTTCGGGTCCACCCCCAGCTCGCGCCCGTAATCCACCCGGATCCCGTGGGTCCTGGCATAGGTGTTCAGCACCGAGGGAATGTCGTTCTTCGCGTGCATCGCCGCGAACAGCATCCCCGGCACCGCGAGAATGCGCGTGCACCCCGCCTCGCGCAGCTTGTCGAGCCCGTCGCGCAGCACCGGGTTGGCGAACTCCAGGTACCCGTGCTCCACCGCCCACTCCGGCGGCAGGAAGGCGGGCAGCTTCTCGGCCAGCACCGCGAACTCGTCCACCGCGGCCTGCGAGCGCGAGCCATGCCCGCAGATCATCACGCCGATCTTCTCGGAGATCGCCCCGGAGGGTCTCGCCCCCCCGCCCTCCCGCAGCGCGGGAGCGTCCTGGGTCGAGGTCTGGGTCATCGCGCGTCCTCCCGCCTGCCTGGGCCCGACGCGCGCAAGACCGGAGGGGGAGGCCGCCCGCGGCGTCTCCCCGTCCCGACGACGGCCCCGCCGCGCCCCCGGGATGGGTCGGCGCACGGGTCCTTCCGGTCAGCCTCGCGGCGTCGTCCGGGGGGTGGTATCAGCGCCCCGCCCCGCGGGCAAGCGCGGCCCCGACGCCCCGCGCCCCGCCTGCGACCCGCCTGCGACTCGCCTGGGGCCCGCCCGGGGCCCGTCACCGGCCAGATCGGGGGCCCGACGCCGGCGCGATCACATGGGCGTAGGAACCCATCACCCGCCCCACCCGCAGCCCCAGCGCGCCCAGCGGCGCGCCGGCGGCGTCGGTCGCGTCGAACAGCCGCTCCGCCGCGCCCTCCTCGACGATGGTCGCGTAGTGGAACTCGTGCCCGTTCAGCGCCCCCGCCCAGGGCGCGCCGGCCCGCGGCGCCAGCCGCCGGTAGCCCAGCGTCATCTTCCGCACGGCGAAGGAGGTGGTCAGCGGCAGCAGCCCCGCCATCGCATGCGCCGCGCCGTCTGCGTCCACCAGCGCCTCGCCCAGCGCCATGAACCCCCCGCACTCGCCATAGACCAGCGCGCCGCGCGCCGCCGCCGCCCGCAGCCCGCCCAGGAAGCCCGAGGCCGCCGCCAGCCGCCCCGCATGCAGCTCCGGATAGCCGCCGGGCAGGAGCACCGCCCCCGCCGCCGCATCCGGCGCCTCGTCGGCCAGCGGCGAGAAGAAGGCCAGCTCCGCCCCCTGCGCGCGCCAGTCCGCCAGCATGTGGGGGTAGGCGAAGGCGAAGGCCGCGTCCCGCGCCACCGCCACCCGCTGCGCCGGCGGCGCCAGCCGCGCCGCCCGGTCCCCCGCCTCCGCCCGCAGCGGCCGCGCCGCCTGCGCGATCGCGTCGAGGTCGAGATGCGCCGCCGCCGCCGCCCCGGCCGCGGCCACGAAGCGCTCCAGCTCCGGATGCTCCTCCGCCTGCACCAGGCCCAGGTGGCGCGAGGGCAGGGCCAGCGCCGCCCTCCTCGGCATCGCGCCGAGGCAGGCGAGCCCCGCCCCCTCCAGCGCCTGCCTTGCCGCCGCCTCGTGCCGGGGCGAGCCGATGCGGTTGAGGATCACGCCTGCGATCTCGAGCTCCGGCCGGATCGCCCTGAGCCCCGCGGGGGCGAGCGCGGCCGAGCCCGCCATCCGTCCCGCGTCCACGACCATGACCACGGGCGCCCCCAGCGCCGCCGCGAGATCCGCGGCCGAGCCCTTCCCCTCCGGCGGCGCCCCGTCGAGCGCCCCCATGGCCCCCTCGACGATCAGCAGCCCCGCCCCGTCGCTTGCGGACCCGTCGCTTCCGGACCCGTCGCCGCCGCTCCTGCCGCCGCCGATCCCGTCTCCTGCGCTCCCGGCGCCGTCCGCCCCGAGCGCCGCCGCCGCCCGCGCCCTCAGCTCCCCCTCGTCCATCGCCCAGGCGTCGAGGTTCCCCGATTCCCGCCCGCAGGCCGCCTGATGGAACCGCGGATCGATATAGTCCGGCCCCGACTTCGCCCCCCCGACCCGCACCCCCCGGTCGCGGAACGCGCGCAGGAGGCCCAGCGTCAGCAGGGTTTTGCCGGACCCGGAGGCGGGAGCGGCGAGGAGGAGGGTGGGGGGCACTGCGTCGACTGTCGGGGGCTATTGGGGCAGATCCGCCGGCAAGAACTGCGAGACCCCATCGACCAGGTCGATTCCAAAGAAAGCGACGGCCAGCGTGAGGATGATGAGGATGGCGGTTGTGATGATCGAAGAGAGGAGGCCGCTTGCAACTTGTCGCCAGAAGGCCGAAAATCCCTCTATCTTCCCGACGGCAGCCTCAACTCGCGCTGTGATCGCACCTTTTTCGATCTCCGGCCTCGCGTCCTCGAGAATCGAATCCGCAAATGCGATGATCAAGTCCTGAGCGTTCTGACGATAGCGGTCGAGCTGATCAACAGTTCCAACTGCCCGCGCAAACGCTTCATCATCGTCGCCTGTAGGCCTGCGCCCTTCTCGTTCTTCGAATTCGCGAGCCCATCGGCGCTTGTGCTGTTTGTAGAGCGCATAGGCCACGAGGCGCTCGAGATCGTCGCCGTCAGCGCCAAGCCGCTCAAAGATGCGGTTGTGTTCTTTCGCGCCGTTCACGTCTCGAAGACTACGCTGGCTGCTTCTGCTTCGCCAAAGCCTTCGCAGCGGCACGCTTGGCCGACGTGTAGGAGTCCTTGCGAATGGTCACGACACGTCCGCCAGTCGGCATGTCGCGAGCGACGAATGTGCCTTCCTTGCCGGAGTTCTCAACGGACTGCACTCGGTAGAACGTTCCCTTGCGTGTGGTTTTCATCGTGAGTCCTGCCCTGTGTGCGCTGGGATATCCTAGCACGATATAGGTTGAGGAAATCCAGCTTGCATGGCGTCAAACGCTTGCTCGCTTGTTTGACCACTTTGCGATGCGAGGCTCGCCAACGGCGAGGGGGGCGCGTTCGCCGAACCGGCTGCTGTGGACGCATGACGGCATCCTGGACCGCGGGCACAAAGCGGTTCGGCAATCGACAAGCTCGCCTCTTGCTTCAGCGGCGTCCATCCTACATCGCGCATCGTTCGAGCTCTGCTTCTCCGGACGCTCGCGTCTCGCTATCTCGAAGCCCGCCCCCATCCCCACAACGAAAAACCCCCGCGGCAATGCCACGGGGGTTCCCCAAGTCTCATCACCTGGGCCCGAAGGCCCTCGGGCTCACACGTACTCGAGCGCCTCGGCGGAGGTGCGGCCGTCGCGGCCGGACTGCTCCTCGTAGGACACCTTCTGGCCGTCCGCGGGGGCCGCGAGGCCCGCACGCTCGACGGCGGAGATGTGCAGGAACACGTCCCGCCCGCCCGCATCCGGCTGGATGAAGCCGTAGCCCTTGGTGGCGTTGAACCATTTGACGGTGCCGGTGGCCATGTCGCGTCTCCTCGACGATATTCGGCGCGCGCAGGAGGCCGCGCCCTGGCAAGTCGGTCAGAACAAGATAACCGGCAGCCTCGGGAGACGGACGATAGTCAAGCTTCTAGCGATAGCCCCGCACACATGGACCCTCGGGGCCCGGAATGCAAGGGCCATCGCCGGAAACCTCAGCCCGCCGCCCAGCTCGGGGCCCGCTTCTCCAGGAAAGCCCGGCGCCCCTCGGCGAAATCCTCCGAGCGCGCGCAGAGGGTCTGGTTGCGGTTCTCCACCGCCATCGCCGCCTCGAGGCTGGTCGCGTCCACCGCCATCGTCAGCCCCTCCTTGGTCAGCCGCAGGCCCGTCGGCGAGGCATAGAGCATCTCGTCCACATAGGGCTGCGCCGCCGCCTCCAGCTGCGCGTCCGGAACCACCTCCGAGACCAGCCCCACCGCCAGCGCGCGGGGCGCATGGATGAAGCGCCCGGTCAGCATCAGCTCGGCGGCGACCGAGCCGCCGACCAGGCGGGGCAGGAAATAGCTCACCCCCATGTCGCAGCTCGACAGGCCGATCTTGATGAAGGCGCAGTTCATCTTCGCGCTCTCGCCCGCGATGCGGATGTCGGAGGCGAGCGCGAAGGCGAAGCCGCCGCCGCAGGCCGGCCCCTGGATCAGCGACACGATCGGCTGCGGGCAGCGGCGCATCTTGATGTAGACCTCGGCCAGGAAGCCCTGGAAATCCCAGCCGCCCCCGAAGGGCACGCCGACGTTGCCGCGGGCCTCGCGCTCCTTGATGTCGAGGCCGGCGCAGAAGGCCCGCCCGGCGCCGCGCATGACCACCACGCGGGTCTGGGCGTCGTTGCGGAGCTTGCCGAAATAGTGGTCCAGCTCCTCGACCATGGCGACGTTGATCGTGTTCAGCGCCTCGGGCCGGTTCAGGGTCAGCCAGTCGGCGGCGCCGCGCTTCTCGACGGTGATGGCGGTGTAGTCCATGGGTCCCTCCTCAGCGCCCGGCCTGCACGTCGTCCACGCGCACCACGGTCCCGGTCACGAAGTCCGACGACGGCGCGACCAGGAACAGAAGCGTGGAATCGAGCTGCGCCGGATCCCCCAGCCGCTTCCTCGGATAGCCCTGCGTGATGTCGCCCATCCGCTCCAGCATCCCGTCCATCATCTCCGAGGCGAAGGCCCCCGGCGCGATGGCGTTGACGTTGATCCCGTAGCGGGCCCACTCGGTCGCCAGCGTCTCGGTCATCCGCGCCACCGCCGACTTGGAGACGGCATAGAGCGCCGCCCCCTCGCCGCGATACTTGAAGGCCGCGGCGGAGGAGATGTTGACGATCCGCCCGCCTGGGCGCTCCAGCGCGATCAGCCGGCGGGCGACGGCGCAGGACAGCAGCCACGGCGCCCGCACGTTGATCGCGAGCAGCCGGTCCACCAGCTCCAGCGGCATCTTGTGGGCGCGCATCGCGTCGGGGATGCCGGCGTTGTTGACCAGGATGTCGACGGGGCCCAGCGTGCTCTCGACCTCGCCCACGACCGCCTCGATGCGCTCCGCGTCGGTCACGTCGAGCGCGAAGCCCGCGGCCTCGCCCCCTGCGGCGCGGATCTCGCCGGCCAGCGTCTCCAGCCGGTCGGTGCGGCGCGCGGCCAGCGCCACCTTCGCCCCCTGCGAGGCCAGCACCCGCGCGAAGCGCAGCCCGAGGCCCGAGGAGGCGCCGGTGACCAGCGCCACCTTGCCGCTCAGGTCGGTCGAGGCGTTGGGCAGCGGATAATCAGCGGTAGACAAGCGTTCCATCCTCCAGGTCGGCGGCGGGAAGGCTCTCCCGCTCCTCGTAGTAGTCCTGGGAGTTCACCCAGGGCCCCCGGTCCCCCTGCCGGGGCATCAGCGCATGCCCGCGCAGGATGTAGCCGGCGTTGAAGTTCTCGGGGTCGATCCAGGGACGCGGCTCCATCTGCCGGTCCTCCTCGCGCAACGTCGGCATGACCGAGCGCAGGCCCTTCGCATCCATATGCGCCAGCAGCCGGCTGACGAAGGCCGCCACCAGGTCGGCGCGCATCGTCCACGAGGTGCGCAGATAGCCGAAGGTCCAGGCGAGGTTCGGCAGGCCCGTGATCATGATCCCGCGGTTGAGCCACTGCTCGGGCAGGTTCACCCCCGCCCCGTCGACGGCGAAGCGCACGCCCCCCAGCGGCAGCAGGTTGAAGCCGGTGGCGGTGACGATCACGTCGGCCTCCAGCAGCTCGCCCCCCTCCAGCCGGATGCCGTCGGCTTCAAATCGCTCGATCTTCGCGGTGACCACCTCCGCCTCGCCGCGGCGCAGGGCGTGGAATAGGTCGCCGTCGGGGATCAGCGCCAGCCGCTGGCGCCAGGGGCGGTAGGAGGGCTTGAAGTCCCGCTCCACCGGATAGTCGGGGCCCAGGTGCGCGCGGGCGGCGCCCAGCAGCTCCTCGCCCAGCGCCTCGGGCTCCTCGAAGCTGCGGCGGATGATGTCCTCCTGCATCTTCAGGACCTTGCGGCGCATGATGTCGTGGTACTGGTCGTCCGGCAGGCCCAGCGAGGCGAGCGTCACCTGGAACTCGTCCCGGGTCGGGCGCGGCGCGAACCAGGTCGGCGAGCGCTGCAGCATCACGGCCTTCGCGCATTTGCCCGCGATCGCCGGGATC
>Ga0310345_10006133_pt1 | contig 10526 bp, 6 predicted proteins | sample HC15DNA20500_MG_FD_204667 | JGI IMG/M metagenome (GOLD analysis project Ga0310345, IMG submission 204667) | Marine microbial communities from station ALOHA, North Pacific Subtropical Gyre - HC15-DNA-20-500_MG | ecosystem: Environmental > Aquatic > Marine > Oceanic | place: Pacific Ocean: North... | reverse complement strand
CGCGATCAATTTCCCAGAAATCCACACCATCGCGGATCAACTGACAGAATGCACCAAAATATGGGAAGAGAATTCGATTAACCAGGAATCCCGGGCAGTCATTGACCACAATCGGAGTTTTGCCGAGTGCTGTCGCATAGGCCACTGTTTTGGCTATTGTATCATCGCTGGACTGCTCACCTCTAATCACTTCAACCAATGGCATGACGGGCACCGGATTGAAGAAATGCATGCCGCAAAAACGCTCAGGTGAACTCAGCGCAGTCGCCAGGTCAGTAATTGATATCGTCGATGTGTTCGACGTCAGAATGGCCCCATCCGCGGTTTCTTTTTCCACCTCTGCCAGGACCGATTTTTTCACTTTCGGGTTTTCGACGACTGCCTCGACCACGATGTCGACCTGGTCAAACCCATTGTAGTCTAACGCCGGCTGGATATTTCCCAGCGCCTGTTCGGCCTGCGTTTCGTTCATCCGTCCTTTATCAACCTGCTTGCCGAGCAGTTTACCGGCTTCCGCCAATCCCAGATCCAGCCCTTCCTGGGCAATGTCTTTCATGATAATAGGAACATTTTTCAGGGCTGACTGATAGGCAATGCCACCGCCCATGATGCCAGCACCCAGCACTGCCGCTTTTGATGGTGATCGCACTGAACGGGCCAGATCGCGAGACTTGCCTTTCAGATACTGGTCATTGTGGAAAAGCTGGATCAGATTGGCACTGGTTTCACTTCGCGCCAATTGCGCAAAGGCCTGATGTTCAGATTCCAGGGCGCCATTGCGATCCAGGCAGTTTGCTTCCCACATGGCTCGCAAGGCGACCACGGCTGCTGGATAGTGTGCGCCGTTTTTCTTTTCCAACGCGGCGATCGCGTCGCGGTAGAGGTCATTGATAGCTTCTCGATCGCCTTCAACCGGACTGGTTTTCTGTTCCAGCGACAACGCCATATCCAGATCACCACGCAAGGCCTGCTCAATCATTTCCAGTGCCGAGGATTCGAGGAACTCAGGATCAGCGACACCATCCAGAATGCCATCGGCCAGCGCCTGTTGCGAAGGAACCGGTTTACCGCTGCTTACCCATTCAATTGCCCGGGACACTCCCATCAGTCGCGGCGCTCGGACAGTGCCACCAAAGCCGGGACAAATCCCCAGGTTCACTTCCGGAAAACCAAGCATGGCGTTGGTTGCTGCAACCCTGAAATCGCAGGCCAGACAAAGTTCCAGGCCACCACCGAGCGCCATACCGTTGATCGCAGCAACGGTAGGAATTGCCAGGTCTTCAATCTGATTGAAAATTGCGTTGACGCCTGCCAGCCATTGCAACAGGGCCGGCTCACTCAAGGCAAACGTGTCGGAGAACGAATCGATATCAGCGCCAAGCAGGAAGTGTGGCTTTTCGCTGACAATAAGCAATGCTGCCACATCACTGGCAGCCACTTCCGTGACAGCAGCCTGCAATTCCTGCAACAGCAACTCATTGAAAACGTTCGCACCTGTGTCAGGCAAATCCATCGCCAGACGGGCAATACCGCCATCCAGCCGCGTCACTTTGATCGCTTTTCCTTGATATATCATGTGCACACTCTCCTGTCAGACTTTCAAACTTCTGAACATTTCGACCTGTCAGCTACCCAGACGTTCCAATTGATAATCGCCACTAAGCACCCGCTGCCACCAGTCCTGGTTTTCCAGGTACCAGCTAACGGTTTTTCTCAGCCCGGTATCGAAAGTTTCTTCCGGGACCCAGTCCAGCTCCCGCTGCATTTTACTGGCATCAATTGCATAGCGTTTGTCATGCCCCGGCCTATCAGTGACAAATTTGATTAATGTTTCATGCGGCGTTACAGGGCTTTGCGGATGTAACTCATCGAGCAAGCGGCAAATGCTCCGCACCACGTCGATATTCTGTTTTTCGTTATGGCCGCCAATATTGTAGGTTTCTCCCACCTCTCCCCGACTGAGCACACGGTAAAGTGCGCGGGCATGATCTTCAACATGCAGCCAGTCACGAATCTGACTGCCATCGCCATAGACTGGCAGATCCTTGCCCTGAATGGCATTGAGGATGATGTGAGGAATCAGTTTTTCAGGAAAATGATAAGGCCCGTAATTATTCGAACAATTGGTTACCAGGACCGGCAACCCATAGGTTCGCCGCCAGGCCCTGACCAGGTGATCAGAACTCGCCTTGGAGGCGGAATACGGAGAACTCGGGGCATAAGGCGTCTCTTCGGTAAACAGGTCTTCCGGGTTTTCCAGGTCGCCATAGACTTCATCAGTAGATATATGATGAAAACGAAAACGTTGTTTCTCTTCCGCTTCCAGAGTATTCCAATACTGTCGCACTGCTTCGAGCAGCGTATAGGTACCAACAATATTGGTCTCGATAAACGCTGCAGGGCCGTCAATGGACCGATCCACATGGCTTTCTGCCGCCAGATGCATCACTGCCTGAGGCTGGTATTTTGCCAGCAATTCGCTCATTGCCTGGCCATCACAGATATCAGCCTGCTCAAAATGGTAGCGAGAACTGTCACTGACCGAATCCAGAGACTCCAGATTCCCGGCATAAGTCAGTTTATCGACATTAATAACCGTATCGTCCGTGTCTTGAATAATATGCCGGACAACCGCCGAACCGATAAAACCGGCGCCTCCGGTCAATAAAATACGCATAATTTATAAATCCCTGTGTCTGAATCCTGTTAGTTCATGCCTGACTTGATGTTTTTTCAATAAGGCAGGCCTTATCAGTGTGCGAAGACGGCGCTAATGCCTGTAACTGTCTCATGACTTCCTCAGGGCTCACCTCTTTCAGGCAAGCATAGCCAATACAGCAATGATGACGGGTGCAATCGTTTTGACATAACTCTTTATGGTGAAGAACCGTCGTTTGCCTGCCCAGCGGACGCCATAAGCCAATTTCTGTAGGGCCGAATAATACAACGCCAGGCACACCCAGGGCAGACCCCAGGTGTGATGGTCCACTGTCATTGCCAATAACAAAATAAGCTTTGCTGAGGGTATAGGCCAACTCTGGCAAGGACAACTGATCACAGAGGTTTTGACATTCAATCGTGCCTACAGCCTCAGAAATCTTTGCATTGATCTCAGCATCAATTTTCCCGGCACCAATGAGCAATAACCGATACCCCTTTGCGACTATCAGGCGGGCCAGGGTCATAAAGTTTTCTACCGGCCACTGCTTGTAACGCTTACTGGCCCCGGCATGCATCACCACCACCTTGTATCCACTATCAAGCGCTGTCTGCAGCTTGTTCGCATCACCAGCCTCCACTGCGGATGGCTGCATGGCTCGCGTCATGGCTGGATAGGCCATTTGCGCGGGTACCGGTAAACCGAGTGACGTGAAAATATCACCGGTCACATGCCAGATCGAAGCAGTCTCATTCGACCGGCCCTGGCGCTTGATGTCCAGAATGGCATCAAACCCAAAATGATAGCGAGCTTCACTGCAGCTGACCCGGACTGAAGCCCCTGACAGATGAGTCAGGCGATGTGCGACGGAATCCTCTTCAATGGTGAATGCCAGGTCGGCTCGAAATTGACGGATCTCACTCAGGCACTGCCACCACTGCCGCATTCCCTGCCAGGGTATTTTCCCCTGTTTCAGCGCTTGTCGCGGGTAATAACATAGCCGCACGTGGCTTGCGTCAAATATCGGGCCAAACAATGCTTTAAAGCGACTATCCAGGACCACCAGCAATTCGCAGTCTTCTTGCTGGCACCATGCAGACAAATGTTGAACATACTGGCCGCTTAACAGGAGGTTTCCCAGAAACTTGGTAGGATTGATCAGAGCAATACGCTTTAACCGGGCTGGACGGTTAGCGGCAATAAAAGAATTCTGAATAGCAACTGGCTGCATGCCCTGCATCTATACCTGACAGTAATCTTGAAGCTGACAAGTATAGCAATTGCGAGAGCCTTTAACGATGAATATCCAGTCGTTCTCGTAATGGGATGATGTTATCGGGAGAGAAACCCCGGGAGAGAAAATAGCGCTGATGCCGTTGCCAGTCATTGACTGACAGCGACGGCTTATTCACCGCGTTACTTTCTCTATTGGCTGTATTAGCGGTATCAGCGTCAATATCCATCTCATGCGGCACTAACCCACGCCGCATGGCCAACCGTTCGATGACTGACTGCCAATCAACACTGGCCTCTGCAAACACCTGGTCAATCAGGGCCGGCTCTACGCCCCGCTGTTGCAGCTCAAAGCGAATCATTCTTGGGCCATATCCGCGTTGCACACGGCTGTGAAAGAAGGATTCACAAAACCGGTAGTTGCTTAACAGGTTATCCCGTACCAATTGGTCAAGTACTGAGGCAATAATCTCTTCCTGCTCATCTGGAAAGGCTTTGGTCAGCTTATTTTCCAGTTCGAGCCGACTGTGCTCCCGTCTGGCCAAATAATCCATGGCACGGCGCCTAAGCGCCGTGAGCCTGGTTTGGTCAATGGAAGAATCAGTCGGCATCAGACTCAGCGGCGTTCTCTTCTTCCGCCAGCATTGGCTGATTCAGCAGCTCGGCACGGATCTTGGATTCCAGCTCTTGAGCAAGTTCGGCATTTTCCTCCAGGAACGTTGCGACGTTCTTCTTGCCCTGGCCGATTTTATCGCCCTTATAGGCATACCACGCACCGGATTTATCCAGAAGGTTGAGCTTGACGCCCAAATCAATAATCTCACCCATACGGTAGATACCTTTACCGTACATGATCTGGAACTCTGTCTGTCGAAAGGGTGGCGCCACTTTGTTCTTGACCACCTTGACCCGGGTTTCGTTACCCACCACTTCATCACCATCCTTGATGGAACCGATACGACGAATATCGAGACGGACAGAGGAGTAGAACTTCAATGCATTACCTCCGGTGGTTGTCTCGGGTGAGCCGAACATGACACCAATCTTCATACGAATCTGGTTAATAAAGATCACCAGCGTATTCGAATTCTTGATGTTGGCGGTCATTTTCCGCAGCGCCTGCGACATCAGGCGCGCCTGAAGGCCCATGTGGCTATCGCCCATTTCCCCTTCAATTTCGGCTTTCGGCGTCAATGCCGCAACCGAGTCAATCACTACCACATCAACGGCACCGGAGCGAACCACCATATCAGCAATTTCCAGCGCCTGTTCCCCGGTGTCCGGCTGGCTGACCAGCAGGTTTTCAACATCAACACCCAACGCATTCGCATAAATCGGATCCAGCGCATGCTCGGCATCAATAAAGGCACAGGTGCCGCCTTTCTTCTGACATTCGGCAATCACCTGCAGCGTCAATGTTGTCTTACCTGAGGACTCCGGCCCGTAGATTTCCACAATCCGGCCCCGGGGCAAACCACCAATACCCAGGGCCACATCCAGACCAAGTGAACCGGTGGAAATGGCCGGGATCGCTTCCCGCCCCTTGTCACCAAGGCGCATCATGGAACCCTTGCCGAATTGTCGCTCAATCTGGGACAGTGCCGCGCTTAAGGCTTTTTCTTTGTTGGGATCTCGATTGGAAGCATCAGCCATTACAAATATCCTGTTTTCTGAATGAAGAACTCTAAGTAAAACGTTGCCGGAACACCCTACCACTGGTTATAGCCTGAATCAGCCACCAGTGCGCATTCCTGAAAATTGGGATTATTAAATCAGAGTATTACTGTATATTCAACCAGTATTTTGCTGTACAAATCTATCACACCGTCAGAGGGCCTGAAAGCGCTCCAGATGGCGAATCAATCCGGCCAGTGCGGTATGCACGCTGGCACGGCGAACCGTATCACGGTCGCCGTCAAAATGATAAACCTGCGCGTCACAGCGCAGTTGCCCCTGTTGGCGATAGCCCCAGCCCAGCCAGACTGTCCCCACCGGTTTATCGGCTGAGCCACCATCCGGCCCGGCCACGCCGCTGCTAACGACTGAGAAATCCGCATCTGCAGCGAGCAAGGCACCCACTGCCATTTCACGCACTGTCTCCTCGCTCACGGCACCGAATCGGTTGAGGGTGTCTTCTGAAACCTGCAGGTAGCGCTGCTTGGCCTGATTACTGTAAGTCACCAGACCAAGATCGAACCACGCAGAGCTACCCGGAACGGCGGTCAGCGACTGGGCGATCCAGCCCCCAGTACAGGACTCTGCCGTACTGACCCGACAACCCAGGGACTGAAGCAACTGAGCGGCTTTTGCCGCCTCCGGAATAACACCGGGTAGCAACGTCTGTTCCATGATTCAGTCTGCCTTGCCACTTTCCCCCGGGACATTACTGTACTCAGCCACCAGTGTCTTGACTTCCTTGCGTAACAGGAAGGTAGCGAACAGGTTCGGTAGCGTCATGAGCACAATCGTCACGGCCGAAAAATTCCAGACAATCGTGGTATCAGTAAACGAGGCCAGGAAAAAGGCGCCACAATAAACCATCCGGTATGGCATCACCCACTTGGCACCTAACAGGAAGGTGATGGCACGGTCGCCATAATAGGACCAGGCAATCGCCGTTGAGAAAGCAAACAGTACCAGTGAGAAACTGACAATGACCTGCCCTGCGCCACCCAGCAGGCCATAACCAAACGCCACTGTGGTCAGCGCAGCGGAGTGTATCAGGGACTGACCGCTCAACTGAATGGAGCCATCAACCAGTTGGCCCTCATAAACGGTGACCACGCCATTATAAGGCTGGCCATTCTGCTCAACCCTGACATCCTCAGCAACAGAACGGGCATGAATCACTGTTACCGCCTCATTGTTGGTAATTCGGCCATCTATCACCGTCAGTTCGCCACTGTAATTACTGACATTGGCATCATTGCCTGCATTCAGCCAGCCAAACAGTGCCTGCCGATCAGCGGCAACAGAATCATCATAATTACCGTCCAGCACTGCCAGGTCAGCAGCCTGGAAATTGGTCTGGTGCTTTTGTGTCCAGGCATTGGATGAGAGGATCACAAGCCCAGTCAGTGTGCAGATAATGATGGTATCAATGAAAGGTTCCAGCAACGATACCAGACCTTCAGAAACCGGCTCATGTCCTCGCGCTGATGCGTGGGCAATCGGCGCTGAACCCTGACCGGCTTCATTAGAAAACAGGCCCCGGTTCACGCCTCGGTTAAACGCGTAAGCAAAGGTGGCACCAAGAAAGCCGCCCACCGCAGCCGACCCAGTGAATGCATCACTGAAAACAGCCACAAAAGAAGGAATGATATTGGCATAATTCGGGATGACCACAGCCAGGGCACCCAACAGGTACAACACCGACATACTGGGCACCAGTGTCGAGGTTACCTTGGCGATGCGCTTGATACCGCCCACGATCACCAGGCCCAGCAACACCGCCAGTACAGCTCCTGTCAGCATCGGCTCTATGCCAAAACTGCTTTCGACACTGATGGCAATATTATTCACTTGCGGGAGGTTGCCGGTACCAAAAGAACAAAGAACAGTAGCAATTGCAAAAATGATGGCCAGCCAACGCATGTTTAACCGTTTATCCATGACATACATCGGACCACCAGCAATCGTTCCGTCATCAGCTGTTTCCCGATATTGGTGTGACAATGTCACTTCAACCATCTTGGTGGCCATACCAAAGAATGCTGTCATCCACATCCAGAACAGCGCAGCTGGGCCACCCAGGAAAATCGCCAGTCCAACGCCGCCAATATTACCCGTGCCAACAGTGCCTGATAACGCTGTACTCAGCGCCTCAAAATGTGAGGTGTCGCCTTTCTGATCCTGCTTTTCCCGGCCCTGTCCAAGAATCTGCCAGGCACGGCGAAAAAATCGAAGTTGTGGAAACCCCAGGTAAATGGTGAAGAACAGGCCAACGCCTAAAAGAACAAAGGGGAACCAGGCGGATGAGCCGAGAAAGCTATCCAGAGTGAGTAGCAGGTTGTTAAACGCTTCCAAAGGAGACTCCTTGTTGTTTTTCTTGGCGATACCTGCGCTATTTCAGCCCAGACACAGCAATCGTTGCCTGTGCCTGACTATAATCGCTGTCCCAGGCTGCGTCCAGTGAGCGCAACAATTCAACGACCCAAAAATGAAAACCTGGCAGGATCGCCAGGCTCTCATGAACTAACTCATCAGGAATTGAGTGCGCAGGTCAGAATTCGAACCTGGCACCAATGCGGTAAGTCCGCCCCATCACATCATAATGAGAACGGTTGGTTGGCAGATACCCGGGCCGGTTCTCTGACCCCTGGTTGGCAGGGAAAGCAATCAGTACAGGATCCGTATCCAGGATGTTTTTCACCGATACAAACAGTTCTGCACCGGAATCGCCCATCATGAAGGTCTTGGCCATGTAGGCATCAAAATAGGTCTCACCAGGGACGCTGTTGTCGTTGATGGTGAAGTAAGGTGATGAGCTGGCCGGACAATTACTGCTGCATTCAGTGTAAGCATTACTGAGCACGCCGTCTGACACGCCACGAGCCGTCAGATTCATACTGAAATCCTCGAGCCTGTAACTAGCGGTCAGCCGGTAGGACCAGTCTGGAGAACTGCCTGCATTGGACCCGGCCTGGTTAATGGCCGTCACACCGTTATCCTCAATATCTTTCATGTAATGCGTTGCCATGGCACGCAAGGTGACATCACCTGCACCACTGCCGAACATCTCATCAATACCGAAACGATAGGTGGCTTCAACATCCACCCCTTCAGCCTGCATGCTGTTAAGGTTTTCATAGTAAAGATCAATGGTCGAGAGACGGCCATCGACAAAGTTGATGTTGTCACAGTATCGCTGGACACCGTTGAGGTAGCAAAAGTCAGCCACACTTTGCGCACCCACGAAGTTAATAATGCCGTTGATTTCGATATCGTAATAGTCGACTGCGGTCGAGAAACCGGGCAGGAAAGATGGCTGGTAAACGATACCTAACCCGACAGAGTCAGCTTCTTCCGGAGCGACAACAGGGTTACCCTGAAGGTTCTGAATGAAAGGCATGGATTCCCCGGCAATGTTCACCGCATTGGTGCGCGCGGTACCAGCATCATAGAGCTCACTAAGGTTTGGGGCACGAATATCACGGGAGCGGGTCGCACGCAAAGTGATATCGTCAGTCATGGCATAAGTCAGGCCGGCTTTCCAGGTTGTTACCCCGCCGGATGTGCTGTAATCGGCATAACGTGCAGCGCCATTAAACTCCAGGTTTTCGATGATACCGAAGACTGTTTCAATGTACGCCTCGGCAACGTTATAGTCACCAGTGGTCACCTTGTAATTACCGTACTTCCAGCCAGAACTGTGCTCTGGCGCTACAAAACCATCAATCTCCTCCGTACGATATTCTGCACCGAATGCCAGGGAAATGGGACCAGTCCAACCACTGATATCACTGGTACTGAAGTTGATGGCGGCGACATTTTGAGTGAAGTCCTGCAGCCGGCGCGGACGTCCCATAATATAGTCAATAGATTCCTGGCTGGTGACGCCAATACCGAATCGGTTCATTGGTACACAACCGTTGCCGGGGTCTGCAATCGAGGAACGACAGACAATCGCACCGGTGTCAGGATGAAAAACGGCATCAGTGGCCATGGTAAGCCGATCAAAGTTATAGATCGGCAGCATATGCTCATCAGTTTCGGTGACACCATTTTGGTAATAGGTGTCCCATTCAAAGCCAAGATCCAACAGATCAAAACTACCTTCCAGTCCGGCAACCAGCCGGGTTGTCTCACGACCATTATTACTACCCGCAATGGGAAACTCTTCATTACTGGTTCCCATCACAAATGAATCCAGGCCTAGGGTGTCCATTTGTGTTTTAACAGAAGCCGGCAGGAACGCATTATCTGCATAGATGGTACGCCCACGATCAGTGGGACTGATATAATAACTTTCGCCTTCATAGCCCGCCCATGATCCTTGGAAAAACGCACTTGTGGTAGGCGTCAAATCATAACTGACACGACCAAAAATACTTTCCCGTACATCCGCTGCAGCCAGGGAGTGAGAGCCTTGCATACCGGAAGTGGCATAGTCCCAGTCTCCACCAATCATCCATTGGCCAGACTCTTCACCATAAGCCAGTTGATTGACACTGCCATCAACACCAAAATATGTACCTTTCAAGGGGCCGGAAGTAATCAAACCACCAGGTGTATAGGCAGAAATACCGATACCCTCACCCACCAGAAAATGCGGTTGTCCCGGTACGTTGCGATCCGGATTCAATATTCCCTGGTAACCATGGGTATTCCAGTCACGCACTGTGTCAAAAGCGCCATCACTTTCAAACCGCTCACCACTTAGCAGAACATGACCATTACCGTCCGCGAAAGGAAAACCGGCTGTTGCAACGATTTTGTGATTGGCGTCATCATCATAAAACGTTTCTCCATACTGAACTTCAGTTTTAAAACCTGTGTACTCACGATCAAGAATGAAGTTCACCACACCACCAATGGCGTCAGACCCGTAGGCTGCTGATGCACCACCGGTGACCACTTCCACCCGAGACACAAGTGACTGGGGAAACGTATTTGAATCTACCTGACCGGTTGA
>Ga0310345_10006130_pt1 | contig 10529 bp, 3 predicted proteins | sample HC15DNA20500_MG_FD_204667 | JGI IMG/M metagenome (GOLD analysis project Ga0310345, IMG submission 204667) | Marine microbial communities from station ALOHA, North Pacific Subtropical Gyre - HC15-DNA-20-500_MG | ecosystem: Environmental > Aquatic > Marine > Oceanic | place: Pacific Ocean: North... | reverse complement strand
TTCCGTGAAGCACCCAGTGGTGGCATCGACCTGATCGTCGTGCCACGAGGACTCTGGGAATGTCGCCATTTCGTCCAGATAGTCGGAAATCCACGGGCCACGGACCAGTCGGACGTTGCCGTTGGCGAGGGCGGCGGCGAATGGCTTGGCTCGGGTCACCTTGTCACCGGTGGATCTGATCCCGAGGAAATTGCAGCCGGGAAGAACGTAGCGGGCGTACTGGTCAACTAGATTTTTGCCGCTGCTGCCCGGCTCTTGCTCCATCCTGATGGCGACATGGGCACCGTCTGTTTGTGCGGTTTCAGAAATAAGACGCTCCACCTTGTCGCCTTTGCCGCGGATGCGCTGTACGTCGATGACGTAGAACACGCCCTGATCGAACACTCCGAGAATCCCCACGGTCCAGTCGGGGTCGGGCGTGACGTTGGACGGTTCGGTGGAGGCCAGATCCCAGAAGCGAATATATTCTGGCTGTTTGAAATCTGGGAGGTCGGTGGGTTCGATGACGATGAAAGACTCTCGGTCGAAGAGGCTTCCCGAGGAGACCGCCCACCAGTCGCCGTTTTCCAATCGCTGGCGTTCGATGGGGTCGATTTCCTGTAGGGCGCGGCGGTATGACTCTGGATCGATGCCGGGGTTATCGTCCAAGAAACTAGGGACGAAGATTCGGTCGTGGTCAGATCCCTCCACGATGAATCTTTGTCGAACCCAATTGGGTGCCGGGTTAGAGGCGCATCGCATTCGCAGGGGGACCTGAGATAGCGGTCCGCTGTTGGGTTTACGCAGACGGCTGAACATGTAGCGATAGTCGAATTCGCGTAGTTCGGTAACCTCATCCATGCCGATCATCTGGAATTCGCTGGACTTGTATCGCAGGTAGTCGTTTTGATTGTTGAGGTATCCGAAAGTGACTCGTGCTCCGGATGGAAAAGTGGCGACATAGGTGGAGCCATTCCAGTGAACTTCGTCGTATTCTTTAGTCCAAGAAAGGAAACGGTCCATAAGCGCGCCCGGTAGGGCGAGGTCGGCGTAAGTGCGCCTGAAGAGAATCGCGGAGTAGTTGGGTACGTCTACATATTGGAGGGCAGCCATCAGCAGGGCAGAGGATTTGCCTCCTCCGGCGGCTCCACCGAAAAGAGCCTCCATGTCTGAACACCGGAGATATGTCTTTTGTGTCAGCGATGGTTTCTCAGGACAGAATAGAGGTTCCTTGGGTTGGAGGAACTCATAGATGTCTGACCAGTCTTTCATAATGAGATACACTCTCGGCGTCCGAGTTGATAGCGACAGGAATTAAACTTGTTTGACTTCAAAAGCCTATTCAATCGTTCTAACATTGCTCATCTCTGTATGGTTGCCTCTGTAATACTATTGGGAATAGGTTTAGGTAAATTCGACACAGGCTTAGGCATCACCGGCTTCGGGGTTGCCCTAGGCTTCTATGGCTATCTTTTGGGGTCTGAATAAACATGGCGTGGAACTCCAGCGATAAATCGGTAAGACTCACTGATGGGAAGTCTATCTCCATAGGCGCTCCCATAGCGTACAACGCTGGTTTAGTCGGTAAACCTTATTCCGATGGTTGGGATATTGAGCGCGCTTATCGGGAGGGTTTAGCCAAGGTTACTTGGGTCTATCGTGCTATTGACGCTATCTCTAGTAATCAAGCACGCTTGCCTGTTGCCTTCTTACGAGATAACTCACCTTTCGGTGAGAGGGTTCCACGCGATGAGGAAAATGAAGACTTGGCCACGTTGTTGAATCAACGGTCGAATGACGGTGAGAGCGCGTTTGCTTTCAGGTATCGGGTTTCTGCTCAGTTGTTGATGAGCACCCGTGGGGTGTTTATTGAGATTGTTCGGGCTAGAGGCGGGCAGCCCAAGGCCCTACACCTGCTACCTCCTCAGAGTACGGCTCCAATTCCGGATGAGAAGAAATTCGTAGCGGCCTTTGAGGTTGAACTTCCTAATGGGAAGAAGCAGCGTCTAAATCCAAAGAATGTTATTTGGATTCGGCGTCCGCATCCTTTGGATCCGTATCTATCGATGACCCCGATGGAGTCGGCTGGGGTTGCGATTGAAGTAGAACACTTAGCCAAGTTGTACAACAGGAACTTCCTATTGAATGACGGCCGTCCGGGTGGGTTGCTTGTATTGAGAGGAATGATTGATGATGACGACAAACAAGAACTCCAAGCGCGGTTCAGGGGGAATCTTTCTAGGACTGGTGGAATCGGTGTTATCTCTTCCGATGATGGAGCAGATTTTGTTGATACGGCCGCCAGCCCCCGAGAAGCAGCCTACGAATCGTTGCGACAAGTAACCAAGGATGAGATTCTTGCTGCTTTCGGTGTTCCCGAATCGGTGATTGGCAACGCGGCAGGCCGAACCTTTTCAAATGCTTCTGAAGAGGGGAAGGTTTTTTGGAATGAAACGATGAATCCCCATCTTGAATTGCTTTCTCGTGGGCTTGACGTACTAGACGAAAAATTCTATGTCACATTTGATACTAGATCTGTTCCGGTACTTGAACTAGCGAAGCAAGAGAAGGAGCGTCACTACCTTCAAGAAGCCCAGATGGGGATGATAACTCCCAACGAGTATCGGGAGATCACGGGCAGGGACAAGGTTGATGCCTTTTTGGCCGATTCGATGTTGGCCAGTCCGCAACTTGCACCTATTGGGAACACCGAAGAGCCGATGCCTAAGGAAGAAGCAATGCCACAGGGGATGCCGGGGATGCCGATGGGCATGCCGCCTGAGGGTATGCCGCCTGAGGGTATGCCGCTTGAGGGTATGCCACCTGAGGGGGTTGCAGTTCCGGCAGCCGAGCCGGTATCGGAGCCTGCAATCGCAGAACTTCCACCGGGAGCGTTTCCGATGCCCAAAGGGGTGGAAGATTTTGAGTTCAAGAGATTTGACCTCAACGGAGAATGGGAGACCAAGGCGTTTCAGGATATTGATAGGTGGGAAGCGATCTTTAAGCGATCCTTGGAACGTTATTTTGAGCGACAGGAACGAGTCATCACTGAAAAGGTTTCAGGAGCGAAGACAAAACGATCTTTATCGAGTGGTGAATTGAAAGTTGAACAAATTTTCGACACAGACATATGGAATAAACAACTTCGTGAGGATCTTGCCCCGGTGATTGTGGGGGCGATGGCCGAGGCGTCTACCACTGCTTTGCGGGAGTCGGATGAGAAGGTGGACATGGGGGAGGAGGAAGTTCAGGAATACATTGAGTCTCAACTCATACGCGCTGAGCATGTGAATGAGACTACGAAAAAGGAACTAGGAGGAGCCATCGTATTGGCGACCCTATTGTTGGGAGACGATGGAGACGAAGCGCCGATGCCCGCAAAGGTGGCGATGCTTTCAACGGCGGTTGGTGCGGTATTCGCTGCGTTGTTGACCAAGCGACTTGTGGACATAGCGGAAGTTGAGAGTACGGGCGCTTATAACGCTGGACTGTTTTTTGGTGGCAAACGAGCAGGGGCGGCTACGAAAACTTGGGTGACGAGAAAGGATCGGAAGGTTCGGGCGGCCCATGCTGCATTGCAGGGTAGAACGATTCCTTTGGCTGATGGGTTTAAGGCGGGGAGTGATGTCTTGAGGTTCCCCGGTGATCCATTGGCACCACCACATCTGGTCATAAATTGCCGTTGTTTGTTGAAATTCGGAGAGCGATAGTTTACTAAAACATCTTTTAGTAAACTCTCCAGCATGGGCTTATGGTTGGGTGTACACTTCTCGCAGTCTGAACCGTGAGGGTCCCATGTCAACTCTAACTTTCACTGAAAATGCAGAAATCCGATTTAAAGCCCGTGCTGGTCAGATCAATATTGATCAGGCAAAGGGCATCGTTGAGTGCTTTGTTGCTGCTATCGGCAATAAAGATTCTGTTGGTGACATTATTATTCCGGGTGCTTTTGATAGTTCCCTGAAGCGCCGCAAGCCACGGGTGGTATGGGGACACAACTGGAATGAGCCGATTGGCAAAGTTCTGGATATTTACGAAGTCGCACCCAAGGACCGACGGCTACCTCAGAAAATGTTTGATGCCGGTGTCGGCGGCCTGTTTGCGAAGGTTCAGTTCAACATGAATTCCGAACGAGGAAAAGAGGCATTTGCCAATGTTGCTTTCTTCGGTGAAGAACAAGAGTGGAGTATCGGCTATAAGACGATTGAAGCCGACTACGACCCCACCCATCAGGCAAATGTTCTAAAAGAGGTGGAACTGTATGAGGTTTCACCTGTGCTCCACGGAGCAAATCAGTTGACTGGCACGCTGTCCGTTAAAGACAACGACGACTGTGGTACCGATGGGGAACTGTGTGCTGTTAAAACCGTTTTTGATATGGAAGAGCCGGAACCTACGGAAATCGCTGATCTGGCTGCCTCGCTAGAGACAGCAGTCAAGGCCACGTTTGATCAGGAAGCCAAGTTGTGGGATTTTGATGACACCCGGGCTGTGGTGACCAAAGGGGAAGGCGAGGCGTGGGTGGTTCGTTACCACTTCGATGAGGGCAATTCGGAGTTCATGTTCTCTCAGCCGAAGCAGGCAGTTTTGGAAACGTTCGTCCGAGTTCTAGACGAGGAAACCAAAGCGGGCGGTTGCGAATGTGGCGGCTCCTGTGGTTCCTGCGGTGGTGGTGACACCAAGGGTGTTCGTGCCGTGACCACTCGCAATGTTGAAAAGATTTCTCAGGCTATTGACATTCTTCAAAGCATCGTTACTGATGTGATGCCTTCCGAGGGTCCTCTAGAACAGAAGAAACCGGTTGAGGAAAAGGTATTGGTTTCAGGTTCGTATAAAGAATTTTCTGAAAGTCTTCCTTTTGAGTGTGAAACGGAAGATGAGATCGCTGATGTCGTTGAGGCATTGGTTGGAGCGGGTATCCCTGTGAGGTTCCCCACTCCTGAAGCGTTTGCTGCTGGTATCAAAACTCTTGAGGTTTTGCTGCCGCGGGATGAGCAAACGAAGTTGAGCGTTGTTCAGGCGATGAGTAAGGCTCTGTCCAGTGTCAAATGGTTGGTCAGCGAGACCCAGTCCTAAGGAGTTAAAAATGTCAGAAGAAGTTAAAGACGAGCAGTCTGAAACTGTCGATGAAAAGTCCCTTGAGGACCAGATCGCCGCGTTGGAAGATATTGCCTCAGCGTTGAAAGAAGAGGCTGAGGAGAAGTCCGAAGAGAACGAAGAGGACAAGGAGGAGGAGTCCACCGACGAGACGGAAGAGCCTGCCGACGCTGAAGAAGATGCCGAGGAAGAAGGCGCCGAGGAAAAGGGTCTCAGTGAGGCTGACCATTCCGAAGAGGACTGTAAGGACATGGAGAAATGTCCGTGGCACGGTGTTGATGCCAAAGAGGCGGAAGAGTCTGACGGTGAGGAAAAGTCCGCTGTAAGCAACGGTGATGACGAGAAGGTACATGCCGTAGTAACTGGTCATCCGTATGACCAGATCGTGCTAAAGCCGGGTGATCCTGAATTCGATGAAGATGTCGAAAAGGGACACGAGGCAGATCCTCATGAGGTGCCCAAGAAACGGCGCATTGTCGTCGTGGAAATGGACCCCTCACAGGTCACAGAAGATATGAAGGCTTACGAGGTAGAGGTTGACGAGGAGGAGGAAGAGGAGCAGCCGTATCCCCTCGTAGACGAAGAAAAGCGTCGGGTTCCGATGCTTCCGCCGACGGACGATGATGAGGATGAGAGCGCACCGCCACCTCGGGCAGTCTCGCCGCCTGCTCCGCCGCCCCCTCCGCCGGGTCTTAACCCCACACCAACTCCCGATCGGCTACCGCCTCCTCCGGGTGCGGTGACTCCGGACGCGCCGATTCCTGCGGCCAACCCGCGGTTGGCACGGTTGCTGGCCTTGGCTGGTGAGGCAAGAAGGGAAGAAGAGGAGGAAGAGGGGAGTCCGCGCTTTCCACGGGCAACTGTTGTTGGCAGGAAAGACGACGAGGAGGAAGTCGTTACAAAAGATGACTCTCCTTTGATGGATCCGCTTGCGTTGAGTAGTCGGTTGAAGCGACTTGGTTACACCTCTGAACAGGTCAAGTCGTTTGCCAATACAGACTTTGTGTGTGCTATTGAACGCAAGGTTCGCAGTGGTGATGTGTGTAACTTCTGTCGTGGCGGTTGCGCCAGCGAGAAGGGACTTCCGAGTCTGCTTGAGGTCGAAGTTTCGGCTGAAGTTGAATACAAGGGAGAGGTGGTCGATTCGGGCTACGCCCCCAAGGACGACATTTTTGTTCTTGATTTGAAGACAGACGATGGTTTCGTAGAAGCCTATTACGCTGGCAATGGTTCTCCTCTTGGGTGGATCATGTTGGACGGTGATGTTTCTGTTAAGTCTGCCGATTCCGAAGACGCTGTGACTGTTATCTCCTTTAACGAGGCAGAGCAGACCGCTTTGAAAAACATCAAGGGCAAGTCTCTTGGGGTGGATGTGGACATCTTCCTAGGTGAGGATGCTTACGTTGTTGAAATTGATGGCGTGGACGGTAAGTCCTATGACGCTTACGTCAGTGTGGATGGCAAGTTCCTTGGTTCTGATGAGATTGAATTCACCGAAGAGGAGGAGGATGAGATCAAGGGGCTACGCATGGAGAAGGAATCCCTTGAATCGGAACTGCGCCTGAAGCGTGCCTACGCTTCGGCAGATACGGAACAGATGGCTGAAGACGGCGTTGCTATGGCTGGCGGTGCTTATCCGATCTTGACTTCGGATGATTTGTTCGATGCGATTCGTATCAACTATCGGGCGAAGTCGTCTGACCTTCGCAAACACATTGAGCAGCGCGCAGAGCATTTGGAGCGCGCTGACATGCTTCCCCCCGAATGGGCTGAGAAGGCGGCGGAAGAGGCAGAGTTCGTGTCTTCCCTCATGGAACTTGAGATGCTTGAAGCAGAACTCCCCACCGGAGAGAAGCGTGAGTACACGGACGACACTCGTCAGGAATACGCAGAGCGTGGACTCGCCATGGAGGACGGCTCTTATCCGATTCGTGACGTTGGCGACTTGAAGAATGCTATTCAGGCATTCGGTCGATCCAAGAATCCTGATGCTACGAAGAAGCACATTAAAAAGCGCGCAAGGGCTTTAGGTGCGACGGAGTTGCTTCCAGACAATTGGGAGTGATGATCCCGTGTCGGGCGGGGTCGATCTTGAGGTCAAACTCCCTCAAGACTTAATAGATCTAATTCCGCAGGAGCGGATCACGGGGGACATCCTCCGCGGTCACGGTCCCCGTCGCGGCAACTTAGAGGCACTGCTTAGATATTGGCGTCCCATCATGCGGAAGCCCGGCGGTTTTCGGCGTTGTATCGTCATTCTTGCCAACCACCCAGAGTTGTATCCGCTTCAACGAATTTGTGCGTGGTTGCATCACGAAACGACTGGCAAGTGGCCGAATGAGGGCAATCATCATGGCGTTCGTCGTGGCGGTGGTGGCGGTCGGGCTGGTCGTGTTCTTCGTCGTGCTATTCCCGGGAAAAGAAAGCGTCGTCGCGGGAAAAGCGAAGCGGGCGTTGAGATCGCCAGTTGGAGGATCTATAGGCGACTAGGTGGGATGGCGACTAGGCCGATCCATGGCAGCCAGAATACTATTGAATACAAGGCGGCACGCTTTAAGCAGGGGTGCAAGTCGGTGCCCATGCCGGGTTCCTTTGAGTGGAACGAGGAATACCCGGCATATGCCGAAGTGGAAACGGTACAGGACTTGATCAATGCCAAGGGGGTTATGCGCGGGCTGAGGGGCGGTTTGGTCAGGTCCCACGGTCGAAGTGGTCGCTTCCTTCAAAGCCTTGCTTCATTCTTTATTCCCGGTGATATGGGCAAGTATCGCAGTCCGGGTCGTTCATTGTTGTGGGGAGCGTTGACTCCCGGTGGCGGCATGGGTATGGGCGTCGGCGGACGCGGACCCGGTGGTGGAGTCGGTGGTGGAATCGGTGGTGGGTTGACGCCTATTGCCGCAGCGCGAGCGTTGCGGTGTCCGTCTGGGTATATCAATGGCGGCCGATTCACTGATCCGAAGTTGAGCAATTGTGGTGGAATGGTTTTCGATGCTCCGGTGGAGGGGCCGGGGGCTATTACGGATGTTGACCGAGAAAAGATGACCCGGCGTCTTGAAAGTGCTGCGGCTGAAGACCTTCCAGACATTGCAAGAGACATCATCATCAGGAAGCCTCAAGGCAATCCCTTTGCTGTCATACGCGAGGCGGCGATTCAGCCGACAACAAGGCCGAATAAAAAGCGTCGCCAAGCATCAGTTAAAGATGTTCTGGATTTTACGTCTCAAAAAAAGAACCAGACTCGCCTTGTTCGTAGGGACGGGGCGGTGTTTGAGCCAACAATCGGCCCTGAGGAGTTGGCGAGGATAGACCACGACAATCTACAAGAGGCTGTCTATGTCACTTCCAACATCCCCGAGAAGGGTGATGGTCTTGGCGGAGACGAGGTGCGGCTACTGACCAGAGGGGTGAAGGCGATCGAATACTCGTTTCCGGAGGGTTCTGTCCGGTTGGAACGAACGAAGGAGATGGATGCCGCCACAGCGGCGAAGATGCGAGTTAGGTGGGGTGGGATCAGAAGGCACTTAAGCACTTCGCATGATCCAACTGAAGCAATATTGAGGCTAGTAAAAGAATTTAAAGAGAGCCTTTCTATTAAAGCGTGGTTCTTGGGTATCCCCGGAGCAAATGATCGAATCGTTGTTTATTCGGTTGAGGGAGAGCGCAGGATCGTTCCGCGGTGGGTGTTCGCCCTGTATCTGTCACTGCGGGCACCACGACGACCGAAGGGGATAGTGAAGCCGTTCTCCATGGTTCCTCCATCGCCGGAGGAGGGTGGTCCCACCAAATCCGGGTATTGGCGTCCGGAGCGTGGTCCGTTTGTGACGGTAGAGAGGAAGCCGCTGGCGCTTGATCCGGTTCTGTGGAAAAAACAAAAGAATGTTTCTAATATTCGGATCAATACTAAATGGGGATTTGAGAAGGAAGATCTGATTGATCTTAAGGCAACGAAGTTTGACAAGGCGTTAGAGGACCCCGATCTTAGGATCAAGTTGTTGGGTGGGTTGCGTAGACGGATGCGGGGTAGGGGTATCCACGGCATGGCGCGTCGGTTGCCAAAAGTGGCTCCGTACATTCCGAATGCCCACGATGGCGATGGTGATGGAATCATTCAGGAGGGCACCATTTGGGAGCGTCCTGCTGGGAGTCGGTTCGCGAATCTGGCCGCTGGGGCTAGAAGGATATTGACTGGTTCGTATTTGGTCGATGCGCGAGGTGAGCGTATTGATTACACGCCGGGTGAATCATCTTCTTCTCCGCTTCGACAGTATGCGGGTCGGGGGGGTAGGGCGGTGTCGCAGGAGAGGGTTGACCAACTGGAGGCTCGTCGGGAAAGATGGGCAAGAAGGTTAGGACGAGGCGAAGAGAGTGCCGAAGGTGTTATTGAAAGGCGGGATGTTAGGGAGCAATCGGTAGCCGATTTCACCTATCACGAGTTGCTGCGTGAAAGGCGGCGGATTAGAAGGCAACGCGCCATACGGAGGGTACGAACTCAACCGATGTATCGGGAGCGGCGTGCTGGTCGGCTGTATGACCGGGCGGCTCGCGGCTATGAGCGCGGTGCGGAAAGAGTGGAGCGGGATGAGAGGCGACAGGTGGAGGATGAGGCGGTTGAGGCTCAGCGCGCAGCGGCTAGGCAAGTGCGTGCAGAGAGGCGTGAGGATAGGCGAACACCTGTTCTGAATTTGAGGTCCATGTCTGATGAAGATTTGGTGAAGGAACGTTCTGCTACTTTCCGTCGCCATTACGACGACATGAAAAGGCGAGGGACGTATACGGGAATCAGCGATCTGCCTGATGAGTTGCAAGATGTTGAGAGGGAATTGAGAAGGCGGGGTCTTCCCGGTCCGTGGCAGCAGGATCGTGGAGAGAGGGATCTTCGGGGGCGGTCTCGCAGGGATCGGGTTACTGCCGGAATACAGCGTGCGAGGACAAGGGAGAGGGTGTCCAGAGAAGAGAGGGAGAGGCCAGAGCCGTTTATTCCCAGAAGGGCTGGTTATGGGAGGGGTCCAAAGCCTCCGCTCAAGCCGTGGGTGATAGAGGAGGACAAGCAGCGCCAGCGGCGTGACGATCGGATTGCCGACCTTGTTCGTGGAGCAGGTAAACGAATTCGTGCCCAATTGAAGAAGAAGAGTTTCAAGAAGACATCTGAAGAGGAGAAGAAGAAGGTTGCCGAGGAGAGTGAGATGCCGATAGAGCGCGCAGACGGACAGATGATGCTGTTTTCTATGCCTGATGGTCTTACTCCGGATGATGTTCTTGCTGATGATTCGGACGCTTGGGCAGAGGAGGTTATAGGGCTATTGCGGAGCGAATTTCTTAGCGGGGGTAGTGCTACCACCGTGCGGCGTACAGGGGGGAGTGAAAGGTTGGGTCGGTCGCAGTTGAGGGCGACCCTGTGGCCCATGTTCTTGGGAGACGAAGATGACGACACCGAGTTTGATCTTAGTGAGACG
>Ga0310345_10006129_pt1 | contig 10533 bp, 8 predicted proteins | sample HC15DNA20500_MG_FD_204667 | JGI IMG/M metagenome (GOLD analysis project Ga0310345, IMG submission 204667) | Marine microbial communities from station ALOHA, North Pacific Subtropical Gyre - HC15-DNA-20-500_MG | ecosystem: Environmental > Aquatic > Marine > Oceanic | place: Pacific Ocean: North... | reverse complement strand
ATCAACCATATCTGGTGTTTCTCTTTTGGCCCCCTACCTGATGCTTTGATAGAGAGTACTTTCAAATCTCCCGACCGGTCAATCCGCGCCCATCGGGCCCGCTTTCCACTGCACCTGTTCCACTCCTGCTGCAATGAGCTCCCACTGAAGCCGCATCTGGTCCCGGACTGACATGGCCTCCAGACCAAACTCGGCCGCCTCCCGTAGTATCGCCCTGCCCACCTTCCCTCCCCTGCCTATCCCTGCTTTCCATCCCTCGATTCGCTCCTTCCAGCGTAAGGCTTCCGGATCGGGAGGACCCAGAGTTTTCCCGACCCCCGGGAGAAGGAACAGGGGCATTTCCGATACCAGCGTCAAGGGGTCTCCGCCCAGGGAGCGGATGGCTTCCATGGAACTGGGCCGGAACTTGCCGGCCGTCGATTCATCCTGGCGGTCCAGAAAGTACCGGGCCATGGCCTGCCAACCAGGACGGGTACAAAAACCCTTCTCGAGGCGCCGAAAACCCTTTTCTCCCTGACGGTCGACATCGTGAAGCCGATACCCCATTTCCTTGACAGCCTGCCGGCACACCGATTTCAGATACTGGCAGCGAGAGGCCCAGGCCGGCTCGATCAGAAACCAGGGACCGCCCGCAAAGGCTATTCCATGCAGGGAAACATGCAGCTGGAACGGGTGATCCGCTGTTTTCCACCACTGGACCATGCCCCGGTTCTCGGGCCTGGCCTCGAGGTCCTCCGGGTCTCGAGGAAACCCGAACTCCATATCATCACCCGGCAGTTCCCGCTTGAAGTGGGTGAGATACCCGAGCAGGTCGATGGCCTCGTCTCGGTCGGTATACCACTGCCGATTCTCCTCCTCTCCGTCGGGATTGGCATGGGGAACGATCCACCACTGATAACTTTTCAGAAGGGGCACCTCGGGAGCCAGGTGGGCCAGATAACCCACCAGGTGACTCAAAAATCGGGGCCCCACCGGCTCGTCCGCATGGCACCCCGCGATCAGGCTCACCCGACACCTGCCACGTCCGAAACGGTGGGCCAGCAGGGGTCTGCCTTGCCTTGTGTAGCCGATGATTTCCCCGTCGGGGCGGAAAGTTGCCGGCACCGCGATGATGTCCTCGAAAAGTTCCTTCATGGCCTGAAAAAGGATATGCTAGTAGCCTGGATGATGCATAGTCCAGGCTAGGAGACAATGCCTTATGAGAATCGCTGGAATTCAGTACGCCTGTGTGGAATCCAAGCAGGATAACATCAAGAAAGCCGAGGAACTGGTCCAATCGGCGGTGGATAGCTGCCAACCGCAGCTGGTCTGCCTGCAGGAGCTCTTCACCACCACCTACTTCCCGAGCCGGATGGACTATGACTTCTTTGGGCTTGCTGAAAGCATTCCCGGTCCCACCACGGATCGAATGGCGGCCCTTGCCAGGAAACATGGCATTTATATTATTGCGCCGATCTACGAGGAGGCCGAGCCCAATCTTTTCTTTAACAGCGCGCCACTGATCTCACCGGACGGCAAGATCCTGGGGGTCTACCGCAAGATTCACATCCCCCTCTTCGATTACACCCTGGAGGACGAAAGCAACGGAGAAAAAAGGCACATCTCCTCCTATGAAAAATTCTATTACACGGGTGGGAGCGAAGTCCCCATCTTCGACACCGAAATCGGCAAGATCGGGGTTCTCATCTGCTGGGACAACGAGTTTCCCGAACTGTGGAGGCTGATGGAGATGAAAGGGGTCGAACTGGTCGTCTCTCCCTACGCCATGTCCAGGCCGACCGGCGAGTTTTACCGGGAACAGTGGCTCTTTGAAGCCCGCTGCTGCGCCTATTACTCCTCGACCTATGTCATGAAGGTCAATCGAATCGGGCCGGAAGGCGACATGGTGTATCGAGGAAGAAGCCTGGTAGTGGATCCCACCGGCCAGTTGGTTGCAGGTCCTGCCAGTGAAGAAAACGACGACATCGTCTGGGCCGATCTGGATCTGCAAAAGGTCAAAGAGCTGCGAAACAGAAGACCCCGACTCATGAACCGACGCCCTGAAGTGTACAAGGAACTGGCCCAACCGCTGGCAGGGGCCTCCACCATTTTCCGGGGCCAGATCACCCCCCACGGCGAACCCGGGTGAGTCAGTGTGAGAAGCACGCCCGAAGGATCTTCCCAGAATCCAGCAAGTTCAACTCTATCTTGGGTTTTGGGCGTTTTTCATTGAAATCCCCTTCTCCATTAGGTAACATTAATTGGCCCTTTCGAGGGCATCTTATCCGGTGTAAACAAGGAACAGTTACCCCGCCTGCTACAGGCTCATAAAACGGGAAGATACATGCTTTTTCGGAGAAAAACTGCTGCTTTTGGCTTCATCATTGCCTCGTTCATTGTCTTTTTTTTGGCTTCAACCCCGGTTCAGGCAGAGAGCAAGCTGAATTTTCCGCGGTTATCCGCTGAAGCGAGTACCTTCACAGGAATCGCCATCGTGAATCCATCCGCGACCGATGCCGTGGTCACATTCACGGCCTATGGAGCCGACGGCCTGCCGGTGCCCGGAGCTCTTACCCCGGATCCTGTAACCATCAAGGCCGGTGAACAGCTTCCTCCCAAGCTCACCTCGGATTTATTTGGCACGGACCTTGATCCGGAAACCGTCGGCTGGTTTCAGGCGACCAGTCCCACCAACGATCTGGTTGGATTTTTTCTCTTTTTGAATTTTCCGACCACGGTATTTGATGGGGCCGATGTACCCACCTCCTTTGACAAGCTGGTATTTCCCCAGGTCCGGATCGACTCGGATTACACGACAGAGCTCAATATCATCAATCCCAATGCCACCGAGGCAGTACTGGAACTGAAACTGCTGGGGGGCGCCTCCACCGCTACCCGGTCCCAGTCGATCCCCGCCATGGGTGCGGTCCGCCTGGATGTGCAGGACTTTTTTGGCATCGCCACCCCCAGCGCTTCGGATCAGTACGTCTCGGTGACTTCCGATGTGAAGGTCGCCGGCTTTGAATTCGTGAGGGCTCCCACCGGAGACCTGGTGGGACTGGGTGCTCGCGATGGCGATGAAAAGCTTTCCCAGATGTATTTCCCCCAGGTCGCAGTCTTTGGAGGCTTCGAAACCAGCCTGGGTGTGGTCAACAATGGGAGTTCTTCCGTCATTTTGGACATTGATTTCTTCGATCCTTCTGGAGTGCTGGTGGCCGACGCAACGGCACCTCTCAACCCTGGAAGCATTCTGGTCGAGGACCTGGCCGCACTGCTTTCCCTGACCGGCACGGAACTGTTGCAGGGATGGCTCAAGGTGGAGTCGACGCTTCCGGCCATCACAGGATTTCTGACCTACGCCATCCCAGAGGCCGGATCAGCCGCCACGGTCACTCCCGATCGGGTGGGACTCAGCGAGGTGCTCTTTTCCCACCTGGCAACCGGCGAGGGCTTTTTCACCGGAGTGGCCCTGCTGAATCCGGGACAGCTGGCAGCCAACGTCCGGATCATGGCCATGGAAGAAACGGGATCGGCTGTCATTTTAGGATCCACCAACACGCTTCTCCGGCCGGGGGAACGGATCAGCAAGCTGATCACGGAACTGGCTGAAGACGCCGGGGATAAAGTCAAAGGTTTTATTTTTGTCCGAAGCGACCTTCCTATTTACACCTCCTCTCTTTTTGGATCGGCTACCGTCCTGGCCAACATTCCTCCACAACTCTCACCGGAGGGCTTTGCTCCGGATGCAGGACTCGCTCCTGTTACCGTCACGCCGCCCGTGGCGGTCGTGCAGCCCAGTGCCTCACAGGCCTTTCAGGTCACGGGCATCACGGGAGAGGTAACCTGGCTGGTGAACGATGTCGACGGCGGCAACTCCACGGTCGGGACGATTGATGCTGCCGGCCAGTACAACGCGCCCATCCAGGTGCCGCTGCCCCGGGTGGTCACGGTCTCTGCGCAAGGGGGACTTCAAAAAGGGGGATCATCGGTCGACGTCCTGGAAAAAGAACAGCTCTTCACTTCCACCGAATTCGTGGTCCAGTCGGTGGCTTATCTGGGATCTCTCCAGAACCTCTACACGGCCGAACTCGCCATCCTCAGTTCCTCGGGAGAGGGCTCTTCTCCGCAGGCAACCAATCCCTCTCAGACATCGAACAACAGCGAGATCTTCGAGATCGTTTCCGGGAATGTCCGCACTTCAATCAAGAATTTCGACGACGAGAAGATCACCAAGATCATCCCTTTCACGGCCACCAACGGCACCGAATTCCTACTGATGGCGGCACAGACCTCCGGCAAGGTCATCCGGCTGGATCCGGTGACCAAAACAGCGGTGGACATCGCGACGGGACTCGATGCACCCACCTCTCTGGTCATCGATACCAACGGCGGAAACCTGCTGGTGGCCGAGCAGAGCCAGGTGACGATTATTTCCAAGGAACTTCTCGAAACCGGCCTGGCGGCCCGACTTCCCGGCACATCGGGACCACAGGCGGTCACCTTCCTCCTGGGCGGGGATGGGTTGGCTCGTGACCGCTGTACCGGGGATATCTACACGACCGACGCCGTGGATGGACTTCGCCGCTTCAACGTGGAGACCCAGCAGGTCAGCACTATATTCCCCGACCTCCAGGGGCCGGGACAAATGCTGGCACTCTATCGCACCGGGATCAGCTGTCCCCACTCCTTCCAGTTGCTCGTGGTGGAAGCCGGGGCAAGCCGATTGACCCTACTGACGCCCGCCCAGGATCTGCTGGTTCCCTGGGCCCCTAACATCGATTCCACCGACGTGTCCTTTCTCCCGGGAGGCACCTCTTTTGCCGGCACCTCGGCCATCCTGCTGTCGGAACTCCTTGACGCGGCGGAACCTCAGGCGGGGGAAGGCGGATCCACGCTTTCCTTGTTCGGCGTACCCGGCCTCTACGGCGATCCGGACAACGAGGCCTTCGGCGACGACACGATACCAATCCTTTTTGCAGACACCAACCTGGAAGCGTGCGCCCAGACCACTTTGAGCCTGAGTGCCACTCAGTTCGTGACTCGGGGAGCGGCCAAGACGGTAACCAACATGGAATGTGAGAACAAGCAGATCACCCTCCTGGAGGGTCTGGAATTCTTTACAGAACTCACCGATTTCGCTGCCCAGGACAATCTGATCAACGCAGACGCTTCCCTGGCCCCGCTGGCCAAACTGACCAGGTTGGATCTGAGCAATAACAAATTCGGCAGCACGAGACTGACCACCGTCCCCGGGTTGGTGGGACTCACGGAACTCGATCTGTGCGCTCAACTCTTCCCGACCCCGTTTGGTGACGTTCCCGGAATCACGACCCTGGGCTTTGTGGAAAGTTTGGTGAATCTGGAGACCCTCCGCCTGTGCGATAACGCTGTCGACGATCTGACCTCCTTGACCGGTCTGGTTGAACTGCAGACCCTGGTTCTGTTTAACAATAATATTTCTGACCTGTCGCCCCTGGTCGCCAATACAGGCCTGGGAACCGGGGATACCCTTGATATCAAAGGACAAAGTAATCTGGATACCGGCGACTGTGCCGACATTGCCACACTGACCGGCCGGGGAGTGACCGTCGACCACGACCTGACCTGTCCCTAAGTCCATAATTTTGAGTCCTGGGCCTGCCTCCGCCAGGCCCAGGACTCAAGGTTTCGCTATTTCGCTGAAACTCCAGGATCGACGCACCCACTCACCTTGCCCGGCAAACAGGAGGAGGCCCCATGGAATTCGTCCATGTCAGCGCCGTCACCCTGGCCGTTCGGGAGATGTACCGTTCGGTGGATTTCTACCAGCGTATTGGCCTGGAGCTCTCCTCGGGCGGCCCGAGGGCCGCTTTCACCACTTTTCGCATCGGGAAAGAAGAATTTCTCAAGTTGATGACAGCCCCGGCTTCGGTAAACTGGTGGGGCCGGATCATCGTGCGAGTTCGGGGAGTCGATGCCCTGTACCGGGCCTTGAAGCAAAAAGGGCTCCACCCGGAGGCTCCACGGGACGGAGAATGGGGAGAGCGTTATTTTCACATTCTAGCCCGGACTATGCATAGGTTCTCGTCACGAAGCGCCGCAAGCGCCGGGCTGACAAGGCGCGCGACCGAGGCCCCCGGAAGCGTACTATCCGGTACGCTGAGGAGGCCGACGGATCGCAACACAGTCAGGACGGATGATGGCGGCGATGCAGTAGAGAATTCATGCATAATACGGGCTTAATCCTGACCATCACGAACTGAATTTCGCCGAGCCGCTGACATGAGCAAACAGTACGACGTGATCATCATCGGGACCGGGCAGTCGGGACCCGCCCTGGCGGCACGACTGGCCAAAGAGGGCATGAAAGTCGCCATCATCGAACGCAAACTATTCGGCGGCACCTGTGTCAACACCGGCTGCATCCCTACCAAAACCCTGGTCTCCAGTGCTCGTGCGGCCCATGTCGCCCGGCGTGGGGATGAGTTCGGCTTCACACATGACGGCTCCGTAACCGTGGATATGAAGCGGGTCAAGGAACGAAAGGACGGGGGTGGCCGCCTGTATGGGCGTAACCGGTCCGGTGAAACAGGCCTACCTGCATCAGGTCATCCCTTCCGACCACCGGGCCACAGTCATCTCCTTTAACTCCATGATGGGAAACGGGGGAAGCGTGGCCTCTCAGGTAGGGCTCGGTTATGTCTCACAAATTCACTCGATCGCGCTGGGATTCGTGGTGGGGGGGATAGCTGCAGGCGCCGTCGTTCCGGTACTGGCCGTTCTACGCCGTTTGGGAGAGCCGGCAGATTCCATCATCGGAACCGCCGGCCACACAGGCGGGTGTACCGCCGCCCAGGGACTCTCCAGCCGGAATTATTCCTAGCCCGGCCAACCCGAGTGCGGTCGACAGAACCGCTCCCCTTCCCGCCTGGATCTCGAACTGACATCAAATGGGCTGCCACGTGCACAACGGGTTGATTTTCTTTTCCTTTACATACATACTAGTCGGAATGAATAGAACGAGGACCCGTAAAAACCCCGACCAGACGAGGCAAAACCTGGTCCAGGCCGCTTACTGGGAGATCTACCGCCACGGCTTTCGCTCCGCCGGCCTGGACCGCATCCTGGCCCAGGCCGGGGTCACCAAAGGCGCCCTCTATCACCACTTCCCCAGCAAAACCGCCCTCGGCCATGCGGTGGTGGAGGAAATCATCCAGCCGCTGATTCACCGAATTTGGATCCGGCCTTTGGAAACGGCTGAAAGCCCCTTAGAGGCACTCGCTGCCATCGGTCAGGCCATGGAGGGCAATCTCTCGGCCGGGGCCTGTGAACTGGGATGTCCTTTGAACAATCTGGCCCAGGAGATGTCCCCCATCGATGAGGGCTTCCGGAAACGCCTGGACACGATTTTCCAGCTCTGGAGGGAAGCCATCGCCAGGGCCCTGCGGGAAGGACAGCAGCTTGCCCAGGTTCGATCCGACATCGACCCCGACCGATCGGCCGCCTTCATCATTGCCGCCATCGAGGGAAGTATCGGAATGGCCAAGAACACTCAGAATTCCGAACCCTGGCGTGCCTGTAAAGAAGGACTGGAACGCCATTTCGAGAGCCTACTGATGGCCTGATGCTTCATGAACTGGAAGTTGACAACCGCCTTCGGGTCGAGTAGATGAGGTGTGAAACCATGCAGCCAAGAATCGTGTCACTCATCCCCAGCGCCACGGAGATCATTCACGCCTTGGGTTTCGGAGCCTATCAACTGGGGCGATCCCATGAATGCGATTTTCCTGAGTCGGTCCTCTCGCTTCCCGTCTGCACAGCTCCCAGGTTTGCCCCTTCGGGAAACAGCCGGGAGATCGATCAGGACATCCGGGACACCTTGCGCGATGCACTGTCTGTTTACGAGGTTTTTCACCCCGTTCTGGAGCAGCTCCAACCGAGCCATATCGTGACTCAGTCCCAATGTGAAGTTTGTGCCGTCCATCTAAAGGATGTGGAAGCGGCGGTCGGAGGGCTGGTTTCCTCGGATCTCCAGCTCGTGTCGCTGGAGGCACATTCATGGACTGATGTTTTAGGAGACATTGCCCGTGTGGCAGAGGCACTGGAACTTGAAAGCAAGGGCCGGGAACTGATCACGCAACTCGAACAGCGTATGGAAGGGATCACGGACCGAGCCTGTGCCGCACAGGAACGTCCCCGGGTAGCCTGCCTGGAATGGCTCGAGCCCTTGATGGGTGCGGGGAACTGGGTCCCGGAACTGGTCCAGAGAGCGGGCGGAGAAAACCTTCTGGGAGAGGCTGGAGAGCATTCCGGGTGCATCACCTGGGAGAGACTCCTGGAGAGTGATCCGGAGATCCTAGTACTCATGCCCTGCGGCCTGGACATGAAGCGAACCCGGGAAGAGATGTACTGGCTCACCGATCGAGCCCAGTGGAAGTCCTTGAAAGCAGTCCAAAACGGCCGAGTTTACCTCACCGACGGCAACCATTATTTCAATCGACCCGGCCCCCGCCTGGTCGAAGCCCTCGAAATTTTAGGTGAAATCATTCACCCAAATTTGTTCCCCCCCAGCTTCAAGGAGAGGGCCTGGCAGGAAACCGGAGGTGTGCCCCATCAGCGAAAGTGGGACACCTGAGGACCGAAAGTTAAGAGACAGTTGGAGGGTCCGGACTGCCCGTGAAGAACTCCGAGGTGAGGCCCACCAGCTGCTGCCCCGCCAGAATCGTGACGGGATCAGAGCTGGTCACTCCGAGAATGGGCTGACCGTCTGTCCCGTAAGCCGTAAAGGTGACGACGGCATCCGTGTCCGCTGAATTGACGATGGCCAGGCCGGTGAAGGTAGTGGGATCAAAGTCCAGGCGTGGGAAATTCAGGGTGCTCTGGGCCTGGGCCCAAGAGCCGCTCAACAGGGCCGCCGCCAGGACAACCAGACCGGCAAGGGGGTTTTCAGAAACGATGCGACAGACGCTACGGACCTTCATTGACTCGCTTTCAGTTGTTCAAAGGGGCCGCCAAATCCCCTTCCATCCCGACCCTGGAGAGCCTCTCGATGCGGACCATTATGCCGATGGCTCACCTCGAGTTCAAATACTCCCACGGCCTGCCACTTCGGTCTTTCACCCTCAATTTTTCAAGACAAGGCCCTGAAACAGGTGATACAGTGCTTCCATTCGTGGGTTCAAGGAGTTCAGAGTTTCCGCTACTCAGAATCCCAGGGATAGCTCTCACTCGATGCTTAGAAGGAGGTTTCATGAATACTCATCCGTCCACCAGGCTCTACATCAAACTTTTTGGGCTGATCGCACTTTTGTTATTGCTTCAACCCACCGATGCTCTGGCCCAGCAGATTCCGCCCGAGGTGGCTCAGCACGGCTACGCCGACACGATTTTCATCAACGCGAAGGTGGTCAGCATGGACGACAAATCCACCTCGACCGAAGTGGGCAACATCTATCAGGCCCTGGCCGTCAAAGGGGAGAAGATCGTCAAACTGGGAACCGATGCGGCGGTTCGCGCCCTGGCCGGACCCGACACCCGGATCCTGGATCTGAAGGGCCGCGTCTTGATGCCCGGCATCATCGAGTCTCACCAGCACATTTACGGCGGAGCGGTCCGACAGCTGGAGAGGCTGGGCTTCAAGTATCCTCCCAACGGCGTCGTGGTTTCCGCCCAGGCCGACCGGGATCTGGAGAAAACCCAGGCTATTATCCGGGACACCCTTCAGGAGGCGGTCAAGCAGGTCGACCCCGGCGAGTGGGTCGTGCTCAACCTGCGCGGTCATCCCGAAGCACCGGACGAGGCACGTTTTTGGGGCTTTACCCGCCGCCTCATCAACCGCAAGACGATCGACCTATGGACACCGGAAAACCCGGTGATGGTCAGTCCGGGGCTGCGAGGGAACCTCAACTCCAAGGCCATGGAAGTCATGAATGACTTTCTACCCGGATATTCCGAATCCATTCAGGAAACCATGCACGGAGTGGACATCGGGGAGAACATTCCGGAGATCGGCTGGGTGGGCAGCCAGGAGATGTCGGTGATCACCTGGGAGCTGTTTCTGGAGCAGCTGCCGGCGGCGACACTGGCGGAAGCCCTGAGAATCACTTCGGAGGAATGGGCCTCTCTAGGCGTCACCACAATTTCCACCCGCATCCCTTTTCCAAAGGTCATGACCGGCTATGCGACGCTGGCCGGTCTGGGACAGATGCCGCATCGTTTGGATGCCCATTATGAAGTACACCGGATGCCGACCGACCCCGCTCAGACCCGGCAGATGTATCGGCGCACCGGAGTGCTGCAGGGTATTGGAAACGATTACTTCTGGATCGACGGTGTGGCCTCCGAGCGCTGGGATTCGATTTACCCGGAATCGTGCACGGGCCCGGACACGGTGGCTCCCCCCAACATCAAGGCACGAGAGGTTTGCCCCAAACCGGGCGATCTTCCCTGGGACGTCCTGGAAAATGCTCTCAAGGCAGGGTGGCGACTGGCCGGCGTGCACATGTGCGGCAGCGAGAGCGCCCGGGCTTACTTCAGGATGATTGACCGGGCTCGCGAGGCCAACGGCATGTCGAT
>Ga0310345_10006128_pt1 | contig 10533 bp, 16 predicted proteins | sample HC15DNA20500_MG_FD_204667 | JGI IMG/M metagenome (GOLD analysis project Ga0310345, IMG submission 204667) | Marine microbial communities from station ALOHA, North Pacific Subtropical Gyre - HC15-DNA-20-500_MG | ecosystem: Environmental > Aquatic > Marine > Oceanic | place: Pacific Ocean: North... | reverse complement strand
CCCCCCCCTATGGGAAAAGAAAAAACATTGTCAGAATTTTTTTTTAAAACTTTTTGGTCCGTTGCTTGTTAATCTTCGATTGCGTGTTTTACAATACAGTCTTTACAAAACCATTTAGTACAATAGGAACAACGATACCACACGTACTCCTGGTTGCACTTTCTACAAATTACCGAGTCCATCCTTCTATCAACCTCTCTTTTAATTCCAGGCCGTCAACCATCTTCTTGGTAAAAAGAATATCATGCGGGACGGTTTCTGGCCTAAATAAAACGTCCATTATAATGCGTTGGCCATCGTCCTTCCAACGCTGTCTTAGTTTGTAAGAAGCAGGGACGGTAAGGTCAACACAAAGCTGCACGTAGACATGATAACCGTCTCCGCTTGGGCTTTCAAAGATTTGGTAAGCAGTGACGACATAGAATGATTTTATTTTGTCTAAACGTTTCCTGGCAATCTCATAAGCGATACCGTCCCAATCTAGTTTAATTATATTTACCATTTAGCAGGGCCTCCGTATTTTTTCCATATTTCCTTTACAGGGACGTCCTTGGCATCCATCTCTTCTTTATTTTCATAACCGAACGTGAGATGTCTAGTTCCTGCATCTTTAAGTTGTGTATCATATTGCTGCAAATAACAATCTCCGAAGTCCTGCTTAACTAACCAATCTAAAAGAATAGAGGCCAAGTCTTTAGATAGATCCTTTTTCTTTTTTGGTTTATCCAAATCTAACGGAGTATATGTCCAGACGGCTATATTATGAATCAAACTCCTGCCTCCTTTCGTTTCACCTTGTCCGACATGAGTTTTAACGGTCTTGCCTTTATCATCTGTCGCAATCTCCTTTTTATCACAATAGACTGCGATGGCCAGGTAATGCCTTCTAAACTTAACTTCTTCCTGGGAGTAAATTCCTTTTTTAGGTTTGACTATTTTTCCTTCCCTGGCTAACTTTGGAAGTTCCCTTCGGACGGTGGACCTAGGAATGTTTAGAGCTTCCGCGATGTCCCTCGGAGTGTAAGTTATTCGAAGTGCGTCTTTTAAAAAATTAAGAATCTGGTCGGCCCTGGTAATTTTGCTCGCAGGGCCTGGTCGCCTGGCCATTAATCAACACCAAAGAAAAAAAAAGTAATAGGGAGTTTAGTTGGCATTCCACATCTCCTCTAATAGTTTTGGGTTTTTGGGTTTGGTTTCCAGTCGAGCTGCTTTGACAGTGATGCCACGATTTCATCCTTGCATGGGCTGCAAACTTGGCAGGTTGCTTTCTTGTCGCCATAAAAGCCCATGTTCCAGATGTCATCGGTTTCTGTTCCGCACTTGTCGCACGAATAAACCGTTTTTACTTTGGTCACAATATCATTAAAAAAAAATAATTATTTAGCCTTTCATGATCGCACGACTGGCCTCTTTACATAAAATTTTTAAACAAGGCTTAGGCGTGTAAACTCTGGCAGATTAGCGAGACGATTAGGGCCATTATTCCAGCAACCGATGCTGGGACTCCTATCTTCTTGAGTTTGCCTTCTGTTCCTTTGGTCATACATCCGCCTGGCAGGAGTTATTTATTTAGATAGTTAAACGTTAACCTTTTTTTAAATCTCATAGCCTAAAATCTTCGCTGCCCAATTCCTTAAGACCAATTCTATCAAGTGCGAATTTATAACTATCCTTAAATTTTTCCGCCATACCATCTAGAAACTCATACATGACTCTGATATCTGGCTCTTTACCATCGCTTATGATTTTTTGAACCTGGTTAAGATAATTTCGACAGTGTGCCTCTGCTGATTGTGGGTGTATGCCTAACTGTTCCCAAAATTCCACTGCTGCTATTGAGACGGAATGGCTGTTTGATATTGTCTGTATTCCTAGTCTAAATGATTTTCTTACCATGTTTGCTATCTCTTGCTTTTCAAAGTCATGCTCATTCCATTGTAAAGGTATGTTGTTCGCTTTTCTTATATTTTCATAAAAGTCCTGGAACATTCCTATCTCTCTAAGTGCATTTCCCATAGAGTTCTGGATTGATTCTATACTTGTTTCATTTTCTCTTATCTTTAATCTGGATAATTCATCTTTATTATTTTTCAAATCTTTTATTTCTAATTTCTTTTTTTCTATATTGAAATATGCTTCCCTTACTGCTTGATACTTGTGTTCTATATTACTAAGGCATTGTTTCATTCTTGACATTGGCGAATCGTCTAACATATTCAAAGTCTGTAATGCGTATGACGCCTGACTTGTAGAATGGCCTATGATTGCCTTTGCCCTATGCAGTTCGGGCAGTCTGCTTTCTATCTTCTCTAATTGATTTTTTGTTATTGTCTGTGATGGTAAATTATCACTAAATGTTTTTAATTGTATTTCATTCATGCTCCCAACCCTGCTAATAAATTTCGACCCTCAGTCAAATCTCCAAAAGTTTCTGCATCACCCTCCGATTGAATTGTAATAAACGAGACTGCTGCGACGTCTACGGTTGCATCTGTTCGGCCACCACCGATACATCCCCTTGTTGAATCAGCACATCCAGCAGTAGAATTAAGTGGTGTAATAAGATCTCCAAAATTGTCAGCAGTTCCCTCAGTTTGAATTGTGATAAAATCACAAATGTCCGTACGTGTTGATTCTTCTGAGCCACCACAAATAACGCCTCTCGTTTCATCTGCTACACCTGCACTACCCGCTCTATCAACTGACAAATCTCCAAAAGTTTCTGCATCACCCTCAGTTTGAATTGTGATGAAATCGATTGTCGCAACAGTACCTGGAGTGCCACCAATATCTCCACCACACCAACATCCTCTTGTCGCATCAGCTACACCAACAGCAGTATTTCTAGCCTGCGTTAAATCTCCGAAGGTCTGAGCCGCCGCCTCAGTTTGAATTGTGACAAAATCAATTACAGCTGACGAAGTTGTAGTATAACCACCACCAAAGCATCCCCTTGTTTCATTGGCTAACCCTGCAAGGGCTCGTCTATCAACAGTAAGGTCACCGAAGGTCGACGAGTTACTTTCGGTAGCTACGGTAATAAATTCAATTTCCCCTTGATTTGATCCATTATAGCCACCACCAAAACATCCCCTTGTTGAATCAGCGAAGCCAGCTAGTTGTCTACGAGCTCCATCTGACAAATTTCCAAAAGTTTCTGCATCACCCTCAGTTTGAATTGTAATAAAATCCATGACAGCAGAATATCCGCCTCCAACTTGTCCTCCGCCAAACACACCTCGTGAGCCACCTGATGCTGATGCTGCTGCTCCTCCCTGGCCTATGTTAAAAGGGACTGGCTTTGTTATCCAAGGAGTCATCCAAATCTGCCAGATCCTTTATTTTTACTTGTTCCTCCTCCAGCAGTAGTAACTCCTGACGGAGTTCCACCTGCAGTTGAAGTCGTGCTTCCTGCATTAGAATTAGAACTTGAAGTATTACCTCCTGCTCCTGCAGTTGAATGACCATGAGCTCCCGACTGGCCCGTATTTCCTGCAACGTTTGTTGAAGTATTAACCTGGGTTGAAGAGGCATTAAAGTTAGCCTCGGCAGTATTATTCACAGTCACACTTGGAGATGATGTATTAACCACAGTTGAACTGCTTAAGCCGTTTGAGTTTGTGTTTGCATGAACTGTATTATCATAAGTTGGTTGCTGGTTAACTGTCGGACTTCCAAAGACTCCCGCTAATAATCCTCCAAACGGATCCCATCCGCCTGTCGAGTTAACTTGTGATGGGTCCACTGTTGCAGCGGTTCCGTCAAGAACATTATTTCCAGTATTAAGAGAGGGAGTAAGTAGATAATCTGCAATACCAGTGGCTCCTACCGTATAACCTGTATTTTGATTAAAATCAGTTCCTTGTGGGACGGTCTGTTCCACGACATTGTCAACGCTTAGAACTTCCGCTATCGTATGGCCACCAAAAAAGAAGCGTTGGATATCTGCTCCTGCTTCAAGTAATCCTGGGACTGGGTTTTCATACCAGCTCTCCTGGTTTGGATCGTCTTGGACTTTAGTCACATCGCCAACTGGATCCCATGGCCACTTCCATTCAAAAACCTCGATGGGCTTGTCCGCTTTAATATCGCCACCCTGATTTGCATCAGCAGCATCCTGATGGTCGCACATCTGGCCCACGCATCCTTCATGAACAACTCCAGACGGATCCCCACCTTGGGTTTCTCCTGGAAGGTCTTTCTGGCCATGCTCTGCACACTGTTCGCATGGCGTTCCGAAGGCATTAGGCCAACCGTTACACATCGGACAGTTTGTCACCGTTTCAAAATAATTCCCAGCAGTCTCTCCTGCTCCTCCGAACGCATCACCAATCGCTGCTCCTGCTGTTCCAAGAGCCTCGCCTGTTGCATTCCAGGCTTCACCAGCTGCCTCTGCTGGGCCTGACAAGGCTCCGCCTATTTTTTTAGATAAAAACCAAACTCCGACACCTGCTCCTCCGACTATCATTCCGTATTTTATAACGTCAGTTTGCCAACCCAATTAAAACGCCCTCTTTCCAGTTCTCCGTCTTTCTCCTTTGTATGTTCCTTTTACTTTACAAAGCCTTCGGGCCGTTGAGAGTTTCTTTCCCTCACTCTTCTTTTTACGAACACACCTTGCCTTCGTTAATCCTGAAGCCATTATGTAGCAGCCCACACTGTTCCGAAGCCCATGTCATAATATGAAATAGTAAAATCAACAGTGCTTGCTGCCACAGCTGCCGTCACGTTAATTACTACTCTTTCATTCGCTGTTAATACAAATCCTCCTCCGTCATTTATCGCAGCTGTTCCACTTGCCAAAAGATTTCTAGTCGTTCCAAAGCTGGATCCTGTATCCATCTCAACTTCAAACGTTGCAGGAGACGCACTTGGAACTGCTGTTAATTTTGTAACTAAATACATCTTGTTCGTTGCTCCAGTAAGAACAACGGTGTCGCCTGTCGAAGAACTGTCTATCTGGCCTGAACTGAACGAAAGAATATAGGGCCATTGAACTCCCTCGAGTTCCATCTGTTGCTGGACTGATTGTGGAGCATTATACAGAACTTGCTGCTCTTTTGGTTTCTCCTCGATGCCCTTGGTTTGATTCAACCAGGACGTGCTATACTTTGCTGCGAGTCTTTCCGCTATCGACATGTTTCTCTCCTTTGCATTTTAAACAAATACCATCGTTCATTGTAACTTTATGTTTTGGACATCTCAATTTGCATAACCTGCCGTCCACATTAGAAAGATATAGTTCCTGGAACTGTTGCTTCCCTGGGCCACTAACCCTATCTTGTCGGGAATACCAATCTTGGCTCCAGGAGGAAGGACTATATCAATAGTGCCTCCACCCTGGGGAGTAACAGTGACAGATTCAGTAGTATCGAAATTAGAAACGAAATAACCAGCTCTTGAAGTATTAATCTGCGTTTGAACTCGCCCGTTTTCATCGGGAAGCTCGTGAACCATTTAATTACCTTCCTCTAAATGGGACTTGTTGCATCTGGACTGTTCTGATAGTTGAAGAATCGACTCCTGCCATAACGTCCGTCTGCACTCTTGTTCCTGCTGGAATTGGCTCCTTGGCTAATGATAACCATCTATAATTATCTAGTATTGAAGTATTAGCAGGACTTTCTTCAAGAGAGTTAAACATCTGGCCGTTAAATATTCCTGGGTTTTGAATTTCTGCCCATTCATAAACTAAAAGTGTGTTACCGTTTCCCTGGATCCTGACTTGCTGGATTGTTCCGTCTTCCATCAATGTCGAGCCTCCTGGGATTGTTGGAGAATTAAATAACATTCCTGTCATGTTGCCGACTAGGTTTGTAGTCTGTGTCCAGTTTCCAAAGGATGAAGAATCAACTCCGTCTGTATTCTTGGAAAATTCAGAATAATAAAGGGCCTCATTTCTTGGAATGCCGTCCAAGTATTCACTTGTTATTGAAATTTCAGTAGTGTCTGCTGCCGTAACTGCTGCATATGTAGCACTCAAGGTAGCCTCTGCTCTTGAAGGCGGGAACCAACAAGGATAAACTATTTGATTAACTATCCATTCCTGGTCGTCTCCTGCGGAGATTTTTGTTAACGGATTGTGCTGCAACCATAACATATCAATGGCGTACATATCAGCTAGTCGGACTCTGATTTGTGGAATGCCACCCACATCAATTTCTAATGGGTTTACAAGTCCGAGTGCGTTTGCAATACTTGGAGCGGAGCCACCGTTTTGCAATCCGTTAATTGTAATTGAAACTGCTTCTAAATATTTGGACTTTGCTCCTGGAAGCACTAAGTTTTGCTGCGAGGAAGTAAAGGCTCGATGTTTTCCATAAATAGACTCGTTAGTTTGAACCATCTTACATCACACTCGGAAGCCTCATAGGTTGTGCTATAATCTTCTCTGTCTTGTCTGCTATCTCTTTAGGATTTAGGCCCGTTCGTCTGAGAATGACTTTAGTTCCATAAGATGCAAGTGCGTTAATAATATGTGCCTGTTTGTTACCACTAGAAAGGGCCTTGTAAGCTTGCTGCTCTGCGGGAAGTAAAACAATAGCGTCCCGAACATCAATAGTTCCCAGGGCTGGCGCAGACGTTGTGATAACTGTGTTCATTAAATTAGCTGCCTGTGGTAAATAACGATCAAAGACAAAACGTTCGAGTAATTGAGTTCCTGCTTCCAGGGCGACCGTTGCAGCTGCGAAGCCTGCTGCTCCTTTCATGCCGAGCTTGGCTTTATCAATTAATTTAGATGGTTTTAAAAGAGTTTCAAGTTTCATCTTCTTGGCCTCTTGCGACATCGATTGGATCCTTTGCGTTTCCCATACTTACACTTTCGTTTTGCCACGCTAAATTTAGCCTCTAAAAATTATATAAAAGGCTCTAAACGTTAACCTTTCGTGTTTTCCTGGAGTTTATCAGTAATTTTTTTTAAAGGGCCACGCTTCTTCATCTGATGATTGGAGACTTTGCAGGATTTCGAACAGAACTTTTTATCTTTTCTTAAGGCGATAAACTGCCTTCCACAATGGACGCAGTTAGTCTGTTCCAAATCACACATAACAACACTCGTGGCTAAAAACGATATAATAAGTATAAATGATAATAGGCCGTCTGTAATTTTTCATCCTGGATCTATAAAGGCCAATATTGCCATGATGATAACGGTTTATGTAGATGGACCTGACCTTCAAACCCGCTTCCAGGGCTGGTTTAATTGCGAACTCTTGAAATAAATGAAGATTCATTGATGTGCTGGGCCAATAGAAATCAGTTCCTTTTATGATTATCCACTTCCTGGTGATTCGTTTTAATTCTTCATAAATCTCCTTGGAATAAAAGGCCTTAACTTCCTCTGGAGTTCGTTCTTCGTCAATGCCATAATCTGCTCCACGCATATTTTCAGAACAGGCCCTCGGCAAGAAGGGAGGATCGTATAAAGTCAAATCAACGGATCGATATTTTAACGGGATATGAGTAACAGAAGCTTGTACTTCCTGAAGGTTTGTCTTTTGGATATCACCAGGCAGATAGTCGTATTTGACTCCGTCAAGTCGGGAGTTCTGGATCCACTTGAACTGTCTGTTTTTGATTCCGCAGGTTGGGTCAAAAACTAGACCACCCTCGGGAAGATAAAACATGACCAACTCCTCGACAAGGTCATTAATTCGATAATTATCATACGCACTAAAACTCATTCTTTAAACTTGTTCCTTTTGCTGACTTCAAAGCCCGTTGCAGGCTTGTGCTTGACGTTCTTCCAATAGCCTTTTAGCTGCCCTGCTGCGTGAACTGGAATAACATCAGAAGGCCGTCCGATCGTGCCTTTCATTCCTGGCATCGATTTGGGCATCAAAAGTTCCCAATGAAGCTTATTGAGTAAATCTAATCTTGACATTTAAAACACCTTAATCCGCTGCCCTGCTGCTCTGCTGACCAGGCCACGTGCTTTAATAAAAAATCCATGTCTTTAGGATACTGAACTTCCTTTCCAAGATGGATATTAACAGAATCGTGAAGCCCACGCATCAGCTTGATTCCTTTTTGTTGACAAAAATCACACTCGATGCTTTTGACTTCATCGTGGAGAACTTTCCAATGCAAGGATCCATCGTATCCCGTATCCTCGTGCTTTGGGCCAAACTCCTTAAATTTTAAAGCCTGGCATTTTAACGCCATTAAATCACCCAGCTCTTTAACGAGTCAGCCATCTCTGTTTCTCCTTTAATTTGTTTCAAGTGAGGAGATAACATAGCCTCGGCTGCTTTCCGTTGGCCCTCTGGCAAAGACTTTACAAAGTCCTGAGAAAAGTACGCCATATTATACTCTTCCAGGCCTCGGGCCATTGATTCCGCAAGTGCGTCCACTTCCTCGTCCTTAATCATTAGCATCGCATAATAGATCCAGTTAAACCAAGACGTCTTGATATAGTCTGGTATTGTTTCGACTCTATCAATTCCAGCCAAAAGACAACCAAGTGCGGTGTCTTTTTTTGGACTTAATCTTCTCAAGTCTTTATTTTCACCAACTGCGTAATTTTTAGACAAGTCTTTGTTTCTGACAAGATTGTTTAAAAGACTAACAGATTCTTTTAGTTTCATTAACTAACACCTGGATCCGAACGTGACCTATCGGTTACTTTCTTTGCCAAGTCTTCATAGAACACTTGAAGAACTCTATCCTGCAAATCTAACGCCATCTGCAATCGTGGATCAACCTGGGTTTGATTCTGTCTTACCATTCCAATAACATCCTTAACCATTAACCAAGCATCGTTTTTCGTCATCAGTTTATCTCTATCCTCGGCCACTGGGCCTCCCTGTTCCACCGTCTCCGTTGCCGTTTCCATCTGTTGTTGCTGCTGCGATTTTATGAACATGGCCATATCGTTTATCTGTCTATCTCTCTGTTCTATTTTTTCAGCCTGGGCTTTTAACTTTGAATCCATCTGCAACATCCCTTCCTGGACTGCCCTGGTGAATTTTTCTAAATCTCCTGGTTGGACCTGTGGCTTTTTTTCTTCCTGGACTTCTTTTTTCTTTTTCATTCTGACTCTGGCCCGATAATTTCTTTATCCATAGCCTCCGTAAAAAAATCGAAAGCATATTGTGCTTTTTTAATTAACTCTTCTAATAACTCGTAATACTCTGCGTTATCATATCCATGAAACTCTTTTTTAACTTCTTGCATATGCGTTATAGTTTCTCTAATATCAAAATACTGCTCTCCTAACTTCTCGATAATTTCTTTTTGAGACATACCAACCATCATTCATCACCCTCGATCGTTGCATTTTCAGAACCACAGTTCCTGCAAAATTTAACCTTGCCTGTTTCAATTTCTTCCTTCGTCCCGACATCCTGGCCACACGCCGTGCATCTGGCCTGTTTTGCTTTAAAGTCTGGATTACGATCCCCGCATCCAGGACAAAAAGAGTCGTTGGTATGGGTTGCATGAATATGTTTTTCCTCGTGCTTGTGTTTTTCCTGGGCCTTTCTCATCCCTTCCATCTCCATCATTGATTGATTTAACATTTTATCAATATAGTCTTTAGTGTTCCATTTTTCCTTTTTAGGCTCCTTCTCTTCCCGTTCCACTATCTCTTTGGCCATCTTCACTTTCTCCTCTTCACTCATAATCCTCAATCTTCCTTTGTTTCGTTACTTTGTATTTTCCAGGCTTGGCAAACTCCCAGGGAACATACTGCCTTTGCTGGTATCGTTTGAATGCTTCCTTGCTATTCATTCCAACCATCCATCGTTGTTTGCGTCCTGGGTTTCCTTCTCATTTTTATCTTTGACCATATTACCATGATGATAACACCTCATATTGCCTTTTTAATTCCCTGGCTAACCACGACTTCTCATGCTTTGTCAAATCTGAATAATCAAACTCTTTCTGTCTGGCCAACCATACCAAATATTTTTTAGTTTTGGCCATCAGCGTCCGAGCCTCTTGTTTAATGCTGTATTCTCCCACATGGCGTTGGCCTTATAATCATGAGGCCAAACTTGGGCAGCCTGGCGGTGATTATCATCCCAGGTTAATACTTCCTCGCCCGTCCGTCTTTGCATCTCATTTACTATCATAGAGAGTTTTTTAAATTTTATGGTAAACTGCAAAAACTCATCAATCGGAGCCTTGTGGTTATGTAATAGATGAATCAAGTTATAAAATCGGTCATAAAAGAAGGCACTGTTTTTGAGTTCCCGTAACTGGTCTTTGTCATTATCCGTCATGGCCCTAAAACGCTTTTTTAATTCTGGAGTCGAAAGGGCCTTTATTTCATCATCATAATTCTTCTTTGGCTCGGCTTCCTGTTTCTTGCATAATTCTCCTTTGATACAAGCATAGATACTTTTATAATTTTTTTCATTTTTCAGTTCTTCCAGGACTTTCTCCTCTTCAGAATTTAACCAAAGGCTGACAGTTTTACCCATTAGTTAGAATTCATAGCTAATGTTTAATAAAATTAGCTATGTACGCATAGCTAACCAGTCATAGCTATTTTGTCATTCCTAGATAACAACAACAATCATTGGGGGG
>Ga0310345_10006127_pt1 | contig 10534 bp, 12 predicted proteins | sample HC15DNA20500_MG_FD_204667 | JGI IMG/M metagenome (GOLD analysis project Ga0310345, IMG submission 204667) | Marine microbial communities from station ALOHA, North Pacific Subtropical Gyre - HC15-DNA-20-500_MG | ecosystem: Environmental > Aquatic > Marine > Oceanic | place: Pacific Ocean: North... | reverse complement strand
CACCGCCACGATTAACCAAGAGGATATAGATGAAGATCGGATTTACAGGCATAGAGCTGCCTGCAGGAAAAACCAAATATAGAGACGAGAATCTCGAGGCCTTGTCGGCGAAAGACAAACCCAAGAAAGTGTCGCCCTTCTTTGCCGAATTCATCCCCGACGAATTTGTCCAGGTCGATGCTATCGTGGTTCCAAAGGCGAAGATCCTGGATCTCCTGATTCACGACCTGGAGAGTTTGGACGGACGCCTGTCGCGTGCCGATGATCCCAGCGAGATCGCGCTACTCGAGAAATGTATCAGTACGCTGGAAGAAGAGGTGCCCCTTTGCGATGTGGACTTTTCCGAAGCGGAGAAAAAGACACTGGTCATGCTGGGGCCGTACAGTTTGAAACCCGTCGTACAGATAGAAGAGAGTACCGAGGTCAACCAGGTCCTATCGCAAGCGATCGATAAAGCGGGTCTCATGTTCTTCTATACGTCCGGGCCGCAGGAATCTCATGCCTGGCTGGTCGAGAAGGACTCGGACATCGTCGACTGTGCGGCCAAGATTCACAGCGATCTTGCGCGCGGCTTTATCAAGGGAGATGTGGTCGGCTTTGACGAGTATATGAGCTGTCACAGCTTCAATGAGTGCAAGTCCAAGGGCGTCGCAAGACTCGTCAACCGTGGCTATATGGTGCAACCCGGTGAAGTAATAGAGATTCGCTTTAGCGTTTAGCGACCCATGAAGTTCTCGGAGTTTCAGCGATCGGTTGCAACGCCCCAGCCCGTCTATGCCTTGCTCACCAAGGAAACCTATTTCAAGCAGCAGGTATACGAGTTCTGCCGGGCCCAGGTGGATGCGTCGGCTCGGAGCTTCGATTGGTCCGTCTTCGATCTCGAAAGGGATTCCATCCCCGATGTGGTCAACGCGGCTCGGACATTGCCCTGGATGGCTCCCAGACGCTGGATCTATGTGAGAGATTCGGCCAACACCAGCCGCTATCTCATCGATTATGCCAATAGCCCCGCTCCCCGCACGGTGCTCGTTCTAGAGACCTCACGACTTCCCGCGAAGTGGCCGAAGGTCCCCCTCATCGAATTCGAGAAGAATCCGGACCCGGTGCGCTGGGTTGTAGCCCAGGTTCAGCAGGAGGGCTATCGGATCGAGCCGCAAGCCGCTCGCGCTCTGGTCGAGCTGGTGGGAGAGGATCTTCAGCGACTGAGCCGTGAGCTGGAGAAGCAGCAGCTGTCCCATTGGGAATCCAAGGAAATTACTCTAGAAGCGGTTCGTGCGATGACCCTCCAGAGCAGGGAGTATGATGTGTTCGCCCTGATCGGAGCCATGGCTGCCGGCGAGAGGTCCATGGCACTGAAAATTCTCAACCGCCTCTCCGATCTGGGTGTAGCTGCCCCCCAGATCCTCGCTCTGCTCTATTGGAACTTCCGTCGACTGCGGGTGGCGAGGGAAATGTTGGATCAGGGCCGTGCCTTTCAGACGATTCTGAAAGAACTGAAGATCTGGAGCTATCGTGGCAAGGAGAGAGCCGTCAGAAGCTACTCCCTAGAATGGCTGGAGACGACTCTCCTGGGGATCCTGCAGACCGACCGTCTGTGCAAGACCACGAGTGGCGAAAGCCGCTTCCACCTCGAGCGCCTGCTGTTTGACAGCTGCCGAAAGTCGCCTCTATAATGGGCGATGCTTGGCAACAAGGAGTAACAATTTATGCCCAACATAAAGTCGGCCGTAAAGCGGATGCGACAGAACGAAAAGCGTAAACAGAGAAACCGTCATCATCTCTCAAAGATGAGGACTGAGATCAAGAGATTCCGCGGTTTGCTGGCCGAAGATAAGTCCGCTGAAGCCAAGGAGCGATTGTCGTTGGTGTACTCGATTATAGATCACACGGCCCAGAAAGGGGTCATCCATCGGAACACAGCGGCGCGCTATAAGTCTCGACTAACGAGCAACTTAAATCTCGCTCTGGGCGCCTCCAGCGCGAGCTAGGAGCCTGCGCGGTAGAAATGGATCTACTGCGAAAACGCTAGAATCGGCCCATATTTCCCCGATTTTTCGACGAATAGAACAACTATGCGCCTCGAAATCGAGAAAATCTGGCCTCGATTTTCCGCTTTCTCGCTACGATCATTTCTACCGAGCAGACTCCTAGGCTCATTTTCCGAGCAGGGATCATCGCCAAGGCAGGACGTGCACCGCGACGGATTCGGCAACTCAGAAGTGTTTTTGAAAGGACTTAGGGTCTGCGCAGAAATAACTTGGTAGAATTGGCGCTCAGATTTGCGCCAGATTTGGCTACGAACGATTGAGCGAAACCGCAGGCGTAGCCGGGTCTACGTTGAGGATTTCGCGATAGAGGAGCGGCCGAAGATGGTGGGGAGATGAGATGCCAAAATGCCAAGTTATTTTTGCGCAGACTCTTAGATAGCCCCGCCTTTGAGAAAAGTTCATCTACCCGCTCGCGGAGCAGAAGTACTCTTCGACGTTCGCGACGAGAACGTTCACCTCTTAGAATCTCTCTTTCAAGTTCGCATCAGTGCTCGAGGGTCTCAGGTTTCCATCGAAGGTGAAGAGGAGAGGGAACGGTCCCTCGAGGGCATCCTCAGCGACTTCTCGGGACTGATCGCCGAGGGGTGCTCCTTCTCCAACAGCGACCTCCGAGGGGCGTTTCGGCAGATCTCGGAAGGAGCGGCCGAAAGCCTTCGTGATTTTTTCCCCAAGAAGCCCATTCTTAAGACCCCTCTAAGAGAAGTAACTCCACGCAGCCTGAATCAGAGTCGCTACGTCAGCGCCATGGATCAGTATGATCTGGTCTTCGGAATAGGTCCGGCTGGCACCGGAAAGACCTATCTTGCCGTGGCCATGGCCGTCTCCTTTCTGCGCGAGAAGAAGGTCCAGCGAATTGTCTTGGCTCGGCCGGCAGTAGAAGCGGGAGAGAAGCTGGGGTTCCTTCCCGGTGATCTGCAGGAGAAGGTAAACCCCTATCTCCGGCCTCTCTCGGACGCACTCTTTCACCTCCTGGGAGGGGACAGGGTCCAGAAGCTCATCGATCGGGGTGTAATCGAGATTGCCCCTCTGGCCTTCATGCGAGGACGCACCTTGAGCGACTCCTTCATCATTCTGGATGAGGCCCAAAACTGTACGGCTCAACAAATGAAGATGTTCCTTACCCGTATCGGCCTCAACTCGAAGACGGTGCTCACAGGCGACGTCACCCAGATCGACCTACCTGTTGGGAAAAAATCGGGGTTGGTAGAAGCGCAGTCGATTCTGGCCGGAGGGGAGGGGATCATGATTTGCGGGTTCGACCGTGAGGATGTGGTTAGACACCCCCTGGTGAAGGTTATCATACGGGCCTACGAGAAGAGGTCGCATGACCCCTAAGAGTCTGCGCAAGAATAACTTCTCAGAGTTGGCCCTCAGATTTGCACCAGATCTGGTCGCGAACGATTGAGCGAAAGCGCAGGCGTAGCCGGGCCTACATTGAGGATTTCTCGATTGAGGAGCAGCCGAAGATGGTGTGAAGATGAGATGCCAGAATGTGAAGTTATTTTTGACAGAGCCCTAAGCCAAGAGTGACGATCGGATAAGAGGAGTTTTCCGTGGGCGCAGACAAGAAGCATGTAGTGGTCCTTTGTGGCGGGCGATCGGCCGAGCATGAAGTTTCTCTTCACTCTGCGGCTTCCATACTGACTTATCTGGATCCACAGAAATACCGCGTCTCCGTCATCGGAATTGAGAAAGACGGCTCGGTCTATAGTTCCCGGCGATTGAGCGAAAAGATCGTCTTCCCCCAGGGTAGATCATTCGAGATCCTCGACGGCAAACACTGGTTGTGTCAGTTGGCCGAGATTCAGGGTTCGGTCGACATGGTTTTTCCGGTTCTACACGGGCCGTTCGGAGAGGACGGCACCGTCCAGGGAGCGCTGCAGTTGCTGAACATACCCTATGTGGGTGCGGGAGTCTGGGGATCGGCGATTGGCATAAACAAGATCCATTCGAAGAGGCTTCTGCTGCAGGCGGGCGTCCCGGTTTTGCCCTACGTTAAGACAGATCGAAATCAGTGGACCCTGGACGAGAAAGGGGTGCTGGATCGAGTCGAGGTCGAGCTGCGGTATCCGGTTTTCATTAAGCCCGCCAATATGGGGTCCTCGGTGGGGATCGGCCGGAGTCAGAATAGGCGTGATCTTGCCGCGCACATCGTCGAGGCCCTCCGCTTCGACGAGTTCATTCTGATCGAAAAGGGGATCGAAGCCCGCGAGATCGAGGTTTCGGTAATTGGAAACTGGGAACCCCGAGCCTCGGTCGCTGGGGAGATCGTGCCCTCTGGGGAGTTCTACACCTACGAAGCCAAGTATATTGATGAAGACAGTCAGCTTTTGATCCCGGCTCCACTCTCGGTGTCCAAGATGAACGAGGTCCGGAACCTGGCCCTGAGAACCTACCGAGCTCTTCAGCTGGAAGGCATGGCACGGGTTGATTTCTTGCTAGAGAAGGAAAGCGATCAGTTTTGGGTCAACGAGCCCAACACCATCCCTGGTTTCACCGACATCAGCATGTATCCGAAGCTGTGGGAGGCATCCGGCCTTTCCTATACCTGCCTGCTGGACGAGTTGATCGCTCTGGGCAGGGAGCGAAATGAGCGGGCTCAGGGGTTGTCAGTTGACAGATAATCCTTCTCGGAAGGGTGGACTTGTGGCAACTCTGTCTAGGGAAAAAATAGGGTCGTCTTGGCGCTTGAACGGTAGGAGCGCATTTGCTAGATTTGCATCCAAGATTGTACGAGGCGAGGGAACTGTAGATCCAACTTGCAGGAGGTTGAATTATGGATGACGCTGTCGTCAAGGACCATCTGATGAGAACCAACGAGCCATTCTTGAAGTTGGTGGAGGAACACAAGGAGTATGAACACCAACTTGAATTGCTGCTTGGAAAGCCGTTTCTGAATCAGCATGAACAGGTCGAGGAGATCGTCATCAAGAAAAAGAAACTGGCGCTGAAGGATCAGATGCAGGTGATCATTCAGCGGCATCAGCTCCCGAGTTCTGCTCCGTAGCGTCTCAATTGGACCGTCTTCGCCTTGCGACTGGTCCCGTCCGGAGGCGCTCTACCTTGATCGAAGAAGATGGCAAAGGACGGATACTATTTCATTGCTCCCCTCCTTCTCCTGGCAGCCGTCTCCTTCTATTTCGGCTTCGTCCCAGTCGGAATCGTCCTCTTCTGCCTAGCACTCTTCGTAGGGTTCTTCTTCCGCGATCCAGATCGAAGGATTCCCACTGACCCCAATGCGATTGTGAGCCCCGCCGATGGCAAGATCGTTCGAATTGAGGCGGACGAGAAGGGCTCAATGGTCAGCATCTTCCTCTCCGTTTTTAATGTGCACGTGAACCGTGCGCCTATCGGCGGCGTGATTACCAAGCGCGACCACGAAAGAGGCAGCTTTCTGGTGGCCTATGATGATCGAGCTTCGGTAGAGAACGAACGCCTCGAGCTATGTATCAGCGGTGATCGGGAATTGACGTTTCGTCTGATCGCCGGCATCGTAGCACGCCGCATTGTAGTCTGGAAGCAGCAAGGGGAGAGCGTGGAGAAGGGTGATAGAATAGGTCTCATTCGGTTCGGTAGTCGTGTAGACATCCTCCTGCCGCCAGCTTGTGAGGTGCAAGTCAAGGAGGGTGACCGGGTTTCCGGCGGCAGCAGTATTCTGGCTTACTGGAAGGATACTCGATGAGAGGGCGAAAGAAGTCTCTGGAGCGGGAAGCCAGGGATGTATTCAGGCCCGGCCGGCATCTGCGAAGAAGTGTCTATCTGATCCCTTCGCTTTTCACGGTTGCCAACATGTTCGCAGGGTTTTTTTCCGTGGTTTCAACGCTTAACGGAGACTACGAGGCGTCTGCGGTTGCGATCGGAATCGCAGTGCTTCTGGATGGGGTGGACGGTTGGGTAGCCCGTCTTGCCAACGCCGACAGTGATTTCGGTTTGCAGCTTGACTCGCTAGCTGATGTGATCAGTTTTGGAATCGCTCCAGCGATTCTCATCTATTCCTGGGGCTTGTCTGAGTTTGGGGACTTCGCCCGCTTTTCCGCATTTGTCTTCTTGATCTGCGGCGCCATGCGTCTGGCGCGCTTCAATGCCCAGGTGCAAGACTTGAAGAGCTTCGCTGGGCTCCCGATTCCAGCGGGTGCCAGTTTCGTGGCGGCTACGATTCACTTTTTCGGGGATCCTCCGGCCTCGAATATGCTCAAACTCTACCTTGTAGGCGCGACCTATCTGGTGGCCCTGCTGATGATCAGCACCATACGATATCCGTCGTTCAAGCAACTCAACTTGGGACGGGGGAAATCCCACCTCTTCGTCTTGATGCTAGCCCTGGTAGTGGCGGCTGGGATTCTCTATTCCCGGCCAGCTTTCATGGTTCTTGCCAGTATCTACCTGGGCAGTGGGCTGGTGATCCGGGCACTTCATTTCTTCAGGAATCGATCGGCTCGGAGCGATCGCCTGCAGAGACAGGAAGTCCAGTCGGACTGAGTTTCAGCTCTTTCTTCAAGTTGCGACGCCAGCTGCACTGGACTCATTCCAGAGAGAAACTTGGCCTCATGTTGCTAACGGGTCAAGTGGTTCGCGGCTCGGTCGGACTTGGCTTCGTAATACTGGTAATTCACCCGTTGGCGGCACCTTTGAAGGACAGGAGACGTGCGACGTTCAGACGTTTCGACGTGCGACGTATTCTTGAAGTTTCAGCTTAGGGTCTGCGCAAAAATAACTTGGCATTTTGGCATCTCATCTTTACACCATCTTCGGCCGCTCCTCAATCGCGAAATCCTCAATGTAGACCAGGCTACGCCTGCGGTTTCGCTCAATCGTTCGCAGCCCAATCTGGTGCAAATCTGAGCGCCAATTCGACCAAGTTATTCTTGCGCAGACCCTTAGAGTAGACGGAAAGTCCAGCAACAGACTTTACAGCCTGCCCACGTGTGAAACGAGCTGGATCGGGAGTGGGATGAAGCTCAGAAGAAAGATCAGAAGCCCCAAGATGGCTATGATCCATCGACCCTGGCCCAGTGGAGGCAACTCGGTTCTGGGTGGTGGATGTCGGAATCCCAGGAAAACAATGATTACGGCAAAGAGTAGGTACCCCAGCATCGGCCACGACATGAGGCTGATCAGGACGAGTCCCACAAAGGTGACATAGGAGACGGCCCGGTGCCCACGCGTTCCGAACAGGGCATATACGATGTGGCCCCCGTCTAGCTGACCTATGGGTAGCAAGTTCAAGCTCGTGGCCAAGAGGCCGAACCAGGCTGCCCACCCGATCGGGTGCAGGCTGATCGTGGATCCAGCGGAACCGGTGTAGAAAAGTGTGGCTGCCCACTGGAAGAGAAGGGGCTCGCCGAATTTCCACGCTTCGTTCACTGGCGCTTGGAACACGAACTCCTTCGAATTCTGCAGCCCGATGATCAAAGCAGGGATGATGAAGATGAAGCCCCCTAGAGGGCCTGCAATACCTACATCGAATAGCTGCCGAGGATCGTGAAATGCCGACTTTATTCGGATGACAGCGCCGAAGGTGCCGAATGGATTGAGGATTGGGGGAGCCGGGATCGCATAGGGAAGAGTAGCCTCGATCCCGTAGTGCCGGCAGGCGAGATAATGTCCCATTTCATGGGCGAGTAGAATGATGAGGATGGTTAGAGCGAAGGGGAGGCCCAGGAGGATCTGGGCAGGGTCGTCCCAGACTTCCAGGAGCTGGGCCAACGCATTTGCCTCGTAGTCCGTGACAAAGTGGACGTGGAAGGAAAACCCTGCAACGAGCGTGCTCAGGAAGGTGAGCAACAACAGCAGGGCTGGGAGGAATCGCTTGGGCTGTGCGTCGCTCGGGGGTACCAGCGACTCGGATTCTGTGAAGGGAGCGGGTGCCTGAACTTCTGCCTGGAGGAAGGTATCGTCGTTCAAGATAAGAAGTCCAGTACCCTAACCCCCACGAATATCTTTTCCGGGTTTGTAGCGTACCGTTTTTCCCGGGGGAATGGGTACCTCAGCTCCGGTTCTGGGATTGCGTCCGATACCACTCTTGCGGGGTTTGACCACGAAGACGCCAAACCCGCGTAGCTCGATCCGCTCCCCTTCTTTCATAGCGTTCTTCAGGGCATCTATGACGCAGTCTACGGCCTCTTCTGCTCTCACCTTGGTCATGCCCATTTTTGCGGAAACACGTGCCACGATGTCCTGTTTAATCACTGTGACTAGGCTCCTCCTTAAGTTGTTCGCCTGAATCTACTTGCATTGAATCACGCTGTCAAGACTGCATCTATTTCCCAGATTTGGTTCCTCAAACCAAAGGGTGAAGACTTCGACTACCAGATTGGGTCGCCAGATGGATGGGCCCTGCAGCCGATTCTCCGAAGGTTTCGTATAATGGACGGACAAGGAGGTAAACCCGAGTCCCAGCAGTAATGCGAGCTGAGTCAGTCAACATCCAGTGGATTCGACCAGGACGAGCGATCCTCCATGGAAAAGAGATCATCCTGGTCTTACTCCTTTTCTCGATTTGCCTCCCGGTCTTTTCCCAGCAACCCGGTACCCTGATGGATGCGGCTTTTAGGGGCCAGAACCGCTTGGTTGAGACGCTTGTCGACCAAGGTTCCAACGTCAACCTGAGGGATGAGGACAGTCTCACTCCCCTGATTTATGCAGTGCTTGGGGGGCACACTGAAACCGTGAAGATCTTGTTGTCCCGCGGGGCCGACTGTGTTCTCAGGGCCGGAGATGGAGCAAAGCCATCGATGATCGCGGCAGGCACGGGCCATCTAGCAATCCTCCAGATTTTGTTGGAGACGGACACCGATGTGAACGCCCGAGACTCTAGTGGGCATACAGCCTTGATCTGGGGGATTCTTGGGGGTGAAATTGGGGTCGTGGAAGTTTTGTTGGGTGCCGGAGCCGATCCCAACGCGAAAGACAAGGTGGGATGGACTGCCCTGATGCGGGCGATTCATCAGGGAGACACCGCTATTCTCAAAGCACTCCTGAATCGGGGTGCGGATGCGACCGTGGTTAGTCAGGACGGCTGGACGGCCTTGGGTCTAGCGTCACTTCGTCGGGATGTCCGCACCGTCAAAGCCCTGTTGGAGAGCGGCGCGGACGCCAACACCATCGCGAGTGATGGTTTGAGCATCCTCATGCATGCCGCCTCAGAGGGGAGCAGCAGTGTGGTGGGACTCCTGTTGGCTTACGGGGCTGACTCAAGCTTCAGAGACCAGGAGGGTGCGACTCCACTCACGGCAGCGACCTACCAGGGGTTCACCGAAACAGTGAAGGTCCTGCTGGAGCACGGAGCGAATGTGGACTTGAGGGACAACAGAGGGCGGAGTGCGCTCATGCATGCTGCCTGGCGAGGACGTGCCGAGGAAGCCAAACTGCTTCTGGGCCACGGAGCCGACGTAAGTTTGAAGTCTGAGGAAGGCCAGACGACGATGGATTTCGCTGTCTGGAACGACCATTCGTCAGTGGTGGAGATCCTGTTGGCGCACAGTGGCAAGGTCAACTCCAAGGATGAGATGGGCCTCACAGCTCTGAGCCATGCGGCAATCGAGGGCCATTTGGCGACGGTCCAGACCTTGATTTCCAAGGGTGCGGAGATCAATACCGGCGACAGCGGGGGCCGCACTCCCCTTATGCATGCGTCCCTGAACGGTCACATCTCGGTGGTGGCAGCGCTTATCTCGGGCGGTGCCGATGTCAATGCACAAAGTGCCGAGGGCTGGACCGCCTTGGGACTCGCCCTGCTTCACGACCATTCCGCCGTGGTGGAAGCCCTGCTGGCGCAGGACAGCGACGTAAATATGAAACTCAAAGACGGGCAAACGGCTCTCGGACTGGCGGCGTATAGAGGCCGCACCTCCTTGGTAGACCTGTTGCTGCGGCATGGTGCCAACGTGAACGCGCGAAACGACGAGGGGCAGACCGCGCTGGGATTCGCTGCTTTTCAGGGTTTTTCCGGCACCGTAGAAACATTGGTCTCTGGGGGAGCCAATGTGAATTCACAGGACGACGGTGGCCGCACTCCACTTATGCACGCCGTTTGGAACGGAAACGGCCCAGTCGTCCAGCTCCTGCTGGTCAGGGGGGCCCAAGTGGACACGAAGGACGAAGCGGGCTTGACCGCTCTGGAAATCGCCCGATCGAGAGGCCAGGAAACCACGGCCACCCTCCTGCTCGAGTAGGGTGTCGACACTAACTAGTTCTCGTCCGTCCGATTGTAATTGACTGGAAATAAAAGAGAAAGAGAAGATTGTGGAGCTCCATCCATGAGAAAGAACCGCGAACAACAGAGGCCGCTCGCCCCTGTGTGGCCCGATCACCGCTTGAGTGACGAGCTCCGCAAGATCTCGGAGATTCTCGATGAGAATCCCGAGATCCTGGGTTTGGTTTTACAAGATCTGTCTGACAAAGTGGAATCTAGAACGGTTCGCCAGGCCTGAGCGCCGAGCAGGTCCTGCGCATTGCGGTGCTCAAGCACTGGCAACAGCTGTCCT
>Ga0310345_10006126_pt1 | contig 10534 bp, 4 predicted proteins | sample HC15DNA20500_MG_FD_204667 | JGI IMG/M metagenome (GOLD analysis project Ga0310345, IMG submission 204667) | Marine microbial communities from station ALOHA, North Pacific Subtropical Gyre - HC15-DNA-20-500_MG | ecosystem: Environmental > Aquatic > Marine > Oceanic | place: Pacific Ocean: North... | reverse complement strand
CCGTGATCACCCCCGCGACCTGGGCCTGCGGCCCTTCGGCGCGCACGGCGACGAGCAACCCGAGCCCGCCCCCGGCGGCGCGCCGATCTCTTTTCTGGAACCTCTGCGGCTGCTGCGCGGCGCCCTCAAGAACCGGATATTCTGGGTGCTGTTCGGCACTTTCTTTATCTGCGGGCTGAGCACCAACGGCCTGATCCAGACCCACTTCATCGCGTTGTGCGGCGACTTCGGCATGGCCCCGCTGCCCGCCGCCTCGGTACTGGCGATGATGGGCGCCTTCGACCTCATCGGCACCATCCTGTCCGGCTGGCTGTCCGACCGCTTCGACTGCCGCAAGCTGCTGTTCTGGTACTACGGCCTGCGCGGCCTGAGCCTGTTCTGGCTGCCCTACTCCGACTTCACCCTCTACGGCCTGGGCCTGTTCGCCATGTTCTACGGTCTCGACTGGATCGCCACCGTGCCGCCCACCATCAAACTGGCCGGCCAGGCCTTCGGCCCGCAAAAGGCCGGCATGCTGTTCGGCTGGATCTTCGCCGGCCACCAGCTCGGCGGCGCCGTGGCCGCCTACGGCGCGGGCCTGTCGCGCACCCTGCTGCTCACCTACACCCCGGCGCTGTTCGCCGCCGGCACCGCCTGCGTGCTCGCGGCCCTGGCGGTGTTCCTGATCCGCCGGTCGGAAACCTCGCCGCCGCCGGCATACACCAGTGGCTCCGGATAAGCGATACTAAACGAATAACCAATAACAACGCCGAACGGCTCAGACCAGGAGAACGACACCGTGACCGCTTCCCCGATCCTCGTTGAAACCGACGGCCCGGTCCGCACCCTCACCATCAACCGGCCGGACAAACGCAACGCCGTGGACCGCCCCACCGCCGACGCCCTGCGCCAGGCCTTCCAGGAATTCGAGGACGACGACAACGTCAGCGTGGCGGTGCTCGCCGGCGCCGGCGGCAACTTCTGCGCCGGCGCCGACCTGGCCGCCCTCGGCGACCCGCAACGCCGCAACGAAGTGGAACCGGAAGGCACCGGCCCCGGGCCTATGGGCCCGTCGCGCATGCTGCTCAGCAAACCGGTAATCGCCGCGGTATCGGGCTACGCCGTGGCCGGCGGCCTGGAACTCGCCCTATTCTGCGACATGCGCGTGGCGGAAGCGTCCTCGGTGTTCGGCGTATTCTGTCGGCGCTGGGGCGTCCCGCTGATCGACGGCGGCACCGTGCGCCTGCCGCGCATCGTCGGCCAAGGCCATGCCATGGACATGATTCTCACCGGCCGCCCGGTGCACGCTGACGAAGCGCTGCGCATCGGCCTGGCCAACCGCGTGGTCGCCGACGGTGAAGGCCTGAGCAGCGCCCAGGCCCTGGCCCACAGCATCGCCGGCTTCCCACAGCGCTGCCTGCGCGCCGACCGCCTCTCCGCCTACCAGCAATGGGACCAGCCCCTGGCGGACGCGCTGGCCCGGGAAGGCGCCGGCGGCTACCCGGTGGTCTTCGAAGAAGCCATCGCCGGCGCCGAACGCTTCGCCAAAGGCGCCGGCCGCCACGGCGAGTTCGAATAACCCGCCGGAGCAGCCGACCCTCAGCAGTCGCCGATGCGCTTGCCGCTCAGCTCCATGCGCATGTTCATCGGCCCCATGGGGCTCTTCATGTCGCCGGTCATGGTCCCCTCCATGGTGTCGCCCTGAAGCTTGATATCCGCCGACATCGTATAGGGCGAGCCGTCAGGGCCCGGACAGGTCAGGCTGTAGCGCAACCGTGACCGACTTTGCTTCATCTCGGACACCTCGCAATTCTTCAGCTCGTCACCGCCGAACAGGTCCGGATCACGGATGTCTTCCTGGCGCACGCAATCCTTGTTCTTCATGGTCCGGGCCGGCATCGCCTGACCGCCGGCGCTCATGGTCATGGTGGTCTGATATTGCCACTGGCCGGGGTTGATGTTGGGCGTTTCCGCCGAAGCGATCACCGGCGCAGCGAGCAGTAAGCACAGGGCACAAGCCTTCAACGTCCTCATGGCAGTTCTCCTTTTTGTCTTGGCGGCTTAGCCGACCCTAGCGCCGCCCGGCCTTGAGGCGTATCACCCAAACGGGGAAGCTCAGCTAAAGAATCCAGGAACGGCACTCAGGAAAATGCCGTCGCTTCGTCTTTAGTTATCTCAGCGGCATAAAAAATTACTGGGAAAGAGCAAACACCGCCCCTGCCAATGTAACAGCCCAAAAAGCCAGAACCGTCCAAAATCTCCAGTTTGTATTTTTCTCTATGTATCCATGGAAATTTTCCGGTTCGCTCCATTCCCAAAAGTACATTCCTGCATTAATCGACGCCAGCAAACCGGAGCCCCATAAAAGAATGGCAGCCACCCCCCCTTTTTCGTATGCACTAGACATCATCATAATAGAGGCCATGAAGTAAAACGACATTCTTAAAAAACGCATAAACTATCACTCATCGCACGCTGAACGCTTTATCATATCCGCAGTCTTAAAACCAACAAAAGAAGCCATTATAAAGGGGATAATTTTCAACATAAGCACACCGGTGGCAAAAATAGCAAATACAGACATAAAGACCAGAGACAGAATCGAAGCGTATATAAACACTGTTATGGCGATAAAAGCTGATACACCCCATCCACAGCTTGCCAAATTGGAGAAAAAATCAACGACAACACCCACTACCCCCAAGACCTTGCCTGCCAACCCGGACCATCCCGCTTTCATTTCTGATATTAAAACGCCTATTAAACCAAGTAAGCTCGACAAATAGTCATCAACGATATCGCCGCCGTTTTCGCCGCCGGCGATGAGGTAGCCGCCGGCGCCGGTTTTGGGGTCGATGACCATGTAGCCGGCGGAGGGGCGGCCGTGGAAGTTGATGGTGTCTTCGTGGGCGGTGACTTCCTTGCCGGTGCGGACGGCGTTGCGGATGTCGGCTTCCACGGAGCTGCTCAGGTTGAGGGCGGCCATGGCCTGGCTGAGGTTGCTCTGGGTGATGGTCCAGATTTTCTGGCCTTCCGCCGCGGCGAGTTGCAGGGCTTTTACGGCGCTGATGCCGTGGGCGGGGTTGTCGTCGGTGCTGTACATCTCTTCAGGCACCAGATGCTCCATGGCGGACATGCGCGCGCCTTGGGCGCGGTTCAGGGCGACCCAGCGTTCCCGATTGTTGTCCTTGTCCACGCGGATGCTGCTCATGTGGTCCACGTCCATGGTCAGGCCGCTGGCTTTGACGTCCCGGGGCAGGCCGAACCAGTATTGTGGTTGCAGGCTGGTTTTGAAAAGCCCGTAGCTGGGCGCCCTGTAGCCGACGCTATTGGCTTGCCGCTCGCCGACCCGGTCCTGCATGTCGTTAAGCGCGAAATAACCGAGAATGGTGCTGTAGAGCATGTCGCCGACCAGCTGCTGCTTGGTCAGGCCGGAGTAGTCTTCGGCGTCTAGTTTGGCCTGGGTGGCCTCCAGATCGTTTTCCAGGTTCTCCGCGGCTCGGGCGCTGATGCCTTGCAGGTCGAGGGCGAGCGCGCGGTATTCGCCGGCGACCGGATTGTTTTCCGAGGTGTCCCAGCCCCGGCCCGGTTGCCAGTAGCCCATCTCGGAGATCAGACCCGAGCCCATGGTCACTTCAATGTCGGGGTTGGCGACGATGTTTTCGTCGACGGCGAACTCGGCTTTCAGGTTGATCAGGTAGCCGGGCAGTGTGTCCGGCACCTCGCCGGGGTCAAGTTCGCCGTTTTCATCGGCTTCGGGCAGGTAGCTGGCCAGGGTGTCTTCGTCCTCCTCGGTGGCGAGGGCGAAGGACAAGGCAAGTTTCTTGCCGACCAGCGCCACGGTGGGCTCTTCGATGGTGAGCAGTTCGGAGCCCTTGTAGCCGTTCGCGTCGGTGTGCAGCTGATATTTGAACTTCCAGCGCAGCGAATCCGACAGCGCCGCCGTGGTGAGCTGGCGGGTAACCAGCCGGTACGGCAGCGAGGGCGCCAGTTGTTCGTGGATCACCTCTTTGATGCCCTTGGTGCCCAGCACTTCGCCCACAGTGGCGTCCGGCGCTTGGCTGCCGATGTAGGCTTCCAGTTCCGCGCGGTAGTCTTCCAGGCTTTCTTCAATGGCGCCGCCGGGCACGCCCTGCACCCAGCCCTCTTCCTCGTTGATGGTGCTTTGTTGCTCGATGGTGTCGACCAGCGCCCGGGCATCGAAGGGCACTTCCTGGTCCAGCGCCATGCCTTCGCTGTAATCGTATTGCTTGAAGCTGGCATCCATGGGGATCCAGGTGTCGCCTTGACGGTGATCCGCGCCGCGGCTTGGGTGGAAGTCCACCCAGGCTTCCACCCAGACGTGTTCCAGCCGGAAGCTGTCCACGCGGCCGCCACGGGTCAAGGCGCTGTTGGGGATACCACCCTGGCCCAGAAGGTTGCCGGCGGCGGCCGGGGCGTTTACGCCGCCGACCCAGTTCATCACCTGGTTCGCCGGCATTTCCACGGTGCCCATGGCGTAGCGTGCCGGGATATCGGATGCTCGCAGCAGTGCGATCAGCAGGCTGGCGGTGTCGAAAGCGTTACCGCGACGGTTTTCCAGGGTGTATTCGGCGCCCTGGATGGACCCGTAGCTGGGAATAAACTCGATGTTATTGCGTACCCATTGGTAGATCGCCACGGGTTCGTTATCCAGCTGTTCCGCCAGGGTTTCGATGGCCGGCGTGATCTGCGCGTCGAGAGTACTCGCCAAGTGTTCGCCACCGGGTGTCACCGCGCTTTCCAACAGCAGGCCATCCATGGACGCCGACGAACTGGCGATCTGGGCGCCCGTTTCAAAAAGGGGAAGCCCGGTGTCGCGGCTTAGCTGGGAGGCACTGTTCGCGGGGGCGCGGGTCTGGTCCGGGTCCGGCGTTCGCCAGGGGAGCTTGTCCGGGTTGAAGGGGTCCCGGGGCTTTTCAATCCGGAACAGCTCCAGGAAGCCGACAAGCTCGGCGGTGGCGTCGCTTTGCGCGGCCAGTGACGCCGAGCCGGTTACCGCCTGCAGCTGCTCCTGTAAATGCTGATAACGCTGGCGATAGTCCGCCACCGCGCGCTCATGCCGACCCCGAATTCGAGCGCTGGCATTGTTCTGCTCAAGCCGGGCCTCGGTTTCCTCGAAACCGGCCAACGCCTGCTGGTGCATTGACTTCGCTTTTCCCTGCAGCCAGGCAAGACGGTCCGTGGCCAGGGCCTCGTCACCCAGCCCCAGCGCCCGGGCGGCGCGGGCCATGATTCCGCCGTCCTCCCCGAGACGATCGTTGATCGTCTGTTGCTGCTCGCGCGCCTGGTCGCGGATGCCGCGCAGCACCTGCTCGAAGGTCTGATGCCGGGCCTCCCAGCGGGCCTGTTCCTGCTGCTCCTCGTGGCGCTCGGCTTCAATCGCCAGAGCCCAGGAAGGCCAGATAACCGCGTTAAGCAGCAAAAGCGTGGTAACCAAAGCCACGGTGCGACACAGCGCACAGGCGCGACGAATCTGTTCCATGATGGTGTCCCCCAGAGAAGGTCCTTTTTCGTATGTTGGTTTCATGGGCGAATCCCCCGAATCGCCCGGTCGAGCTCCAGCCGCAGCGCACTGGCATCCGCATGGTGGGACGCCGCCAGCGACGAGGTCGCTTTCAGCGCGAAGCGCAGGGCCTTTTCATCCTTACCGTGGCGCAACGCGTGTGTAGCGGCCCCAAGGTCCAGCCATGCTGCCTTCAAAGCGATATCCCAGGGCATCTGCCAATAAGCGCTGCCGACTTTTTGATGAAGCTGCTCGATATCCTCGGCGCCGTTATCCAACGCGAGGTTCAGCTGCCTGGTCTCCGCCACATGGTTGCCGTTCTGATCTTCGCCTTCGAACACAGCCTCGATACGCACCCGCTCATCGTTCGTGTCCGAACCGATCCAGGCCTTCAGGACGCGTATTTCGCCGGCCGCCAGATCGAAGTGCCATTGGTTGGCGCTATCGATGGTGGGCACGGCATCCAGTAACTCGCCGCCGTTGTCCCAGGTGAGGCCGACGGTCATGGCCAGGTCCGCGCCGGTGTTCTCCACGGTCAGCCGAACCGGCATCGGCTCTCCGGCAACGGGGCTTTGAATCGAGGGCGCGGTATGATCCAGAGCCCGCTCCATCAGTGTGGTCATGGCGCCCGGTTGATCACCAGCGGAATCCGCCTCGGTCATTTCCGCGAGCCAGTCAAAGGCCAGGAAAGCCGTGCGCCCTGCGCCGTATTCATGGAGGGTGACCGCCGGTGTGTTGGCCTCTTGAGGGGGCCAACCGTGGTGGTGACCGCCATGACGCCCAGCGTGATGCGATGACAACTTGAAGTAGCCGGCAAGTTCCGCGTCGTGCAGACGGGTGGCCGGTACCTGGCGTTGCAACAGGAGTGGCAATTCACCGGCCTGGGCCAGAGCGCTATCCAGCAAGGTGACGGTGTGAGGGCGGTGCGCCTTATGGCTCGGCCCGTGGCCGGTTCTCAGGCCCAGCGCGCTGGTTAAAAGCAGCGGGTGCGGCCGGTCGCCGGAAGCATGGATCACGCCTTCGCCCCGGTTTACCGCCTCGCGCAAGTACTTGGCGTCCCAGTGATTCAGCGACACACGATCCGCGAGCAACAGGTATTGATGGTGCTGCCCGGCATAAAGCTGACGCCGGAACGCTTTAGAGGAATCCACCAGCGTATGCGCCCGCGCCTCAAGGAAGATATCCAGGCGGGCGCGCTGCTCGGTAATCGCCGGTTGTTCCGCCTCGCCGTTCGAGTGCTTGTCGCGGACTCGCTCCTCCACGGAGACCGCCACCACTCGGAAGTCGCCCAGGGTGTCACCGGATTGCGGAGGCTGACCGCAGCGGAGTGTTTGCTCCCCTGTGGTCAGCGTGCTCCGGAACCAGAGGAAGTGTGGGTAATCCACCCTCAATTCGAGCTTCTTCTTACCCTCGAAACGTTCCGCGAGATCGTCGCCGCTAACGCGCACCTGGATGCCGCTGGTGTCGAGATCGGTAATCGACAGGTCGAGGCGCCGATCACCGTCATTATCCACCTCACCATCAAAGAACCGTGGCAAGGCGGTCTCCAGATCCCGGACCCGGAAGGGACGTTCCATCGCCTTTGCGTTCACCCTGTCCAGGCGCCCGATCGGCTGCTTGAAATCCGCCGCCAGCGTCAGGCCCGTGACCGCTTTGCACGTCGCTTGGACCGGGTCCGCCAGCACCAGCAATCGCGGTGTATCGGAAGCGGCCAGATCAGCGTCTATCGATAGCGGCTTCTCCTTGATCTGGAACAGGGCCTGGTCCAGCTCACGGACGTCACCATTCAGGCTCACGCTGAGTGCGCAGGCGTGCCGGGTAAGGCTTCGTCCGGTGGTGCTGAAGGAATCCGTAAAAGTCAGCGGCTGATCGCCACTCAGGGTGGCGGAACGGCTCTCCGTGTTCAGGGTGTCACGGTTGTCCACATCGAGCCGGGTGCGGGTGACCGTCACCGTGCGCGGGTCCGATCCTTCCGGCAACGCGATGCGATAGCGACAGGTCTGGCTGTCGCCCTGGTAGACCCACTCTTGCGTCACCGAGACCTCGCCGGAGATCGCCGCCAGGGGATCCCGCTCGACGACGAAAGTGGCCTGGTCCCTGGCCAGGGTCTGGCCGTCGGCATCAATCAGGGTACCGGCAACGCTGTGCGTGCCGGGCCGGGTGTTCGCCAGTGACACCGAGTCGCTGAAGGGCAGCACCTGGGCCACCGCCAGGCTGCTCACCGGGCGCTCCTCGTTAAGCAGCACGGCGCCGTCCGCGGCGCTGACCACAAGCCGGTAGCGGGCACCCTGGATCAGAGTGCTGGCGCTGGTGTTCTCAAGCAGGCTCTCCAGGGTGGCACGTTCGCCGAGGCGGTAAGCCGCTTGATCGGCGGCCACCCGGACTTCGGCCACGGGGGCGGCGGCATCGCCGCCCTCCCGGATCACGAAGTCCACACTGTCGGTGTCAAGGGTGCCGCCGTCGGCACCATACAAAACGGCTCGGGCGCGATAAGCGTCCGCCACGGTGACGCCGGTATTCCACAGGTCCGTGATCCGTTGCTCGTCACCGGCGGCAAGGTCAGAGACCGCTTGCTCCGGCAACGCGGCCACGGTAGCGCCCTCGCCATCCTTGATGAACAACGCCACCCGGTAGTTTGCGGGCAGCGCCCCACCGTTGGTAACGAGCGCATCCAGCTCCAGATCTTCACCCGGTGCCAGCGTGGTGCTCGAGAGCGTCAAGGTAACGGCGCCCAGCCGCGCGGAGACGGTTTGCGAGGCGGTATTGTTGTCGGTATTGCACTCGGAAACCTGCCCGGCGATCTCGGCGCGGACCCGCACCTCTTCATGGTTCAACAAGGCGGCATCAATGTCCTCCAGCCGCGCCGTCCGGTGCGCCCCGGATTCCAGGCCGCCGGTATATTCCAGCTCACCGAGTACCGCTCCGGTGGACGGATCACCGTTGTAGAAGGTCATCGTTACCGGCTCGGAAATATCTGCGGAACCCGCATTGCCCAGCACGACACTGAAATCAACAGTCTGGCCGTTGCCCTCATCGATGATCGTCAGGGCGCCCACGGTGAGGTCCGCGATACGGGTCTCGCGTGAGATCTTACCGGCGATGCCTTCCATGTACGCCTCGTAACCGTCCACGGTGAGCACGAAGCCACGCTCTCCACCGGCGGGCTGAGGAAAAACAATATTGTTGAGAAGGGTCTCGTTGGCGCCGGAGCCCACGCCAATGGCGTTGAGCACACTAATGCCCGCTTGCTGGGCGCGCTGCGACGCGGCCACGGCGAGGGACTGATTGGACTGGCCATCCGTGGAGACATCGATAACCCGCAATGGCGCCGCCGGCGACGCTTCGGTAATCACATCCGAGGCGCGGTCAATGCAGCGGTGAATATTGGTGCCACCACCGCGCTTCCGGATCGATCGGATCGCGTCCCCCACCTGGGCAACGTTGTCTTCATTAATGATGACCGGGTCTAATTCCACATAGGCGCTAGTGGCGAATTGCATCACCGAAACCCGCACACTGCCATCGCGGGGCACGATATCGGAGTTTTCGATAGCCCGCGCAGTGCCTTCGAGCTGCAATTGGAAGTCCGAGCCGCTGACACTGCCGGAGGAATCCATGCAAAGCCCCAGATCAAGATAAGGCTTCTGGTTGTTCACGCACTCGCCGGCGGTGCTCTCCAGATTATTGCTTTCGGACAGCTCGGTGATGGACTGCTCCGAATCGAGCATCACCGAGATAGGCGCGTCCCGAAACGGAAGATCACCCTCGATGTCCAGTTCCACCTCCAGCGTGGTGTCCACTTCCACCCGCTCGCTGATCGAAAAATCACCCAGCACCGGCTCGTTATCGACATCCCAAACACCATCGCCATCCAGGTCGCTGAACGCGACCACTCTGAACGGCTGGGTGAGATCGCTGTTACCCCGATTGATCAGCGTGACGCCCAGGGCGCCGGCGGCGGCGAAAGTAGCTTGATCCGAGGTCAGCGCGCCGGTATCCAGGGCCTGAACGGCCAGGTCGGGAAGCAGCGCGTCCACGCCGGGATGACGCATGCGGATTTCACCCAGATCAAGCGTGCCGCCGGTGGTCATCACCAGCGGAAACGCTTTGTCTTGATAGTCGTTCAGGGAGAAGCGGATTTCATAGTCGGCAAGCAACAACCCCGGGACCTCGAAAGCACCGTCCTCTCCGGTCAGCGCCTCACCGTTCACGGTAGAGGTGCCCGGCGGCCCGACCTGGGCCAAAACGCCCTGCAACGGCTCGCCGGTACGCACATCCACGACACGGCCGGTCACGCTGTTCACCGCTTCGTCCAGCGGCGTAATGGCCACTTCTCCCAGATCGTTAATGAAGCCGGCGTCCACCACACCGGAGCCGGTCAATGGCAGATAGCCGTCCAGGCTGACCTCCAAGGTCACGTCGCCCGCCGCGAGCCCGGTGACCTGAAAGCCACCATCCTGATCGGTCAGACTGTCTTCCTGATAGCCCTCGCCTTCCACCAGCACCCGAGCGCCTTCGATACCGCGCCCGGTGATCGCATCCACCACCGTGCCGGTAAAGCCGCCGGGCTGTTCACCGCCGGAGGCGCCTTCCTCGACAAGATGCGGGGAAAAGGTGATGTCAGCGCCCGGTGACGCCTGCGCCACGCCGGAGGCCGGCTCGAAGCCACCGGCGATGACGGTCACGGTCAGCTCGCCGTCGTTCAGTTCGTCCAGTTGGTAGAAACCATCGGCGCCGGTGGTGACGCTTTTGCTTTCGCTGCCGACTTGCGCCGTGACCATCGCCCCCGCGATCGGCTCATTGCCGTCCCGGGTCGTCACCGTACCGGACAGGGTCACATCGCCGTCCGGCTCCGGTTCCAGCGCCGGCGAAAACACCAGCGTCTGGCCGGCCACCACTTCGGCCTGGCCCTGGGCTTGCCCGTAGCCGGGCGCCGACGCGGACACCGAGACGCTGCCGGCGCCGACGCCATCAAGCAGGTAGCGGCCGTCTGGTCCCGTGGTCACGGAGGTGCCACCGGCGAGTGCAACG
>Ga0310345_10006124_pt1 | contig 10535 bp, 8 predicted proteins | sample HC15DNA20500_MG_FD_204667 | JGI IMG/M metagenome (GOLD analysis project Ga0310345, IMG submission 204667) | Marine microbial communities from station ALOHA, North Pacific Subtropical Gyre - HC15-DNA-20-500_MG | ecosystem: Environmental > Aquatic > Marine > Oceanic | place: Pacific Ocean: North... | reverse complement strand
CCGGGGGCGGGCCCCCCCCGCCCGGGGGGGGGGGGGGGGCCGGGGGGGGCCCCCCGGCCGCGCCCCCCCCCGGCGGGGCGGCGCGGGGGCCGGGGGGGGGGGGGGGGCGCCCCGACGCCTTCTCCCCCAGCGCCCGAGACGGAGCGTCCGATGCCCCCCCTGCCCGCCGGTTTCCTCGACCGCGCCATCGCCCACCGCGGCCTGCACGACCGCGCCGCGGGGGTGATCGAGAACTCGCTCCCCGCCATCCGCGCCGCCGCGGCGGCGGGCTACGGCTGCGAGATCGACCTGCAGATCGCAGCCGACGGCGAGGCGATGTGCTTTCATGACGACGACCTCGACCGGCTGACCGCCGCCTCCGGCCCGGTGCGGGCGCGCACGGCCGCGGATCTGGGGGCGCTGGCGCTCGCCGGCTCGGCCCCAGAGGCGCGGGTCCCGACCTTCGCCCAGGCGCTGGAGGCGGCCGGGACCGCCCCCCTGCTGGTGGAGATCAAGCGCCAGCATGACGAGGTGGGCGTCGGCCCGCTGGAGGCGCGCGCGGCCGAGCTGATCGCCGCCCACCTCGCCGCCGGCGGCGGCCCCGTGGCGGTGATGAGCTTCGACCCCCGCGCCGTCGCCTGGTTCCACGAGCACGCGCCGGCGATCCCCCGCGGCCTCGTCTCGATGGACTGGGACCGGGACGCGGATGGCGAGGGGCTCGACCCCGTCACCCGCGCCGGCCTCACCGCGATGGCGAGCTTCGAGGCCTCGGGCTGCAGCTTCTGCTCCTACCGCTGGCGGGACCTGCCGACCGGGCGCACCCGGGCCCTGCGCGAGGCCGGCCTGCCGGTGCTGTGCTGGACCACCCGCAGCCCGCAGGACGACGCCGCCGCCCGCCCCCACGTCGACAACGTCACCTTCGAGGGCTACCGCCCCTGACCCTCGCCACCCGCGCGACGCAGCCAAGCCCGCCCGCAGGGCGCCTGCGGGCCCGGGAGGCCGCCCCGTCCCTGCCGCCTGGCCGCGACCCCGGACCGCGCCGCCCCGCCCATTGACCGGCCGGCCCCGCTTCCCATCCTCTAGGGCAGGCCAAACCTCGGGAGGCGCCCCATGGACGGATCCGACGTCGTCGAGATCACCGCCCTGACCTCGATCGACGAGATCGACGCGCAGGACTGGGACCGCTGCGCCGATCCTCAGGGCGCGCCCGGCCAGCCGCCCGAGAACCCGTTCCTCACCCACCGCTTCCTCAAGGCGCTGGAGGACAGCCGCTCGGTCGGGCGCGGCTCCGGCTGGGCGCCGCGGCATCTCGTGGCGCGGCTCGGCGGGCGGGTGATCGGGGTCATGCCGCTCTACGCCAAGGGCCACAGCCAGGGCGAATACGTCTTCGACCACTCCTGGGCCCATGCCTTCGAGCGGGCGGGGGGCGACTATTACCCCAAGCTCCAGGGCGCCGTGCCGTTCACCCCCGCCACCGGGCGGCGGTTCCTCGTGGCGCCCGGCGAGAGCCCCGCGGCCGTGGTCTCGGCGCTGGTGCAGGGGGCGGTGCAGCTGGCGGCGGGCAACGGCCTTTCGTCCCTGCACGTGACCTTCTGCACGCAGGACGAATGGGAGATGGGGGCCGAGATCGGCCTCCTCCAGCGCACCGGCGAGCAGTTCCACTGGAAGAACCGCGGCTACGCGGATTTCGAGGCCTTTCTCGCCGACCTCAGCTCCCGCAAGCGCAAGCAGATCCGGCGGGAGCGGCGCGAGGCGCTGGCCTCCGGCCTGACGATCCGGGAGCTGACCGGCGACGCGCTGGAGCCGGCGCACTGGGACGCGTTCTGGCGCTTCTACCAGGACACCGGCAGCCGCAAGTGGGGCTCGCCCTACCTGACCCGGAACTTCTTCGACCGGGTGCAGGAGAGCCTGCGCGACGAGACCCTGCTGGTGCTGGCCGAGCGCGACGGCCGCCCCGTCGCCGGGGCGCTGAACTTCATCGGCCGCCGCTCGCTGTTCGGCCGCTACTGGGGCTGCACCGAGCATCACCCCTGCCTGCATTTCGAGCTATGTTATTATCGGGCCATCGATTTCGCCATCGCGCAGGGCCTCGAGACCGTCGAGGCCGGCGCGCAGGGGGAGCACAAGCTCGCCCGCGGCTACCTGCCCGTGACCACCCGCTCGCTGCACTGGATCGGCGAGCCGAGCTTCCGCCGCGCCGTGGCGGAATACCTGGAGGCGGAGCGCCAGGCGGTCGGCGACGAGATCGCCTGGCTCTCGGAACGCTCGCCGTTCCGCAGATCCGACCTCGCCCAGCAGATCGAGGAGCACGACTGATGCCCGCGAAACTGGATCCCGACACCCGCGAGACCACGCTGGCCACCCTGTTCGACGGCGGCTGGTCCCTGGTCGAGGGCCGCGACGCCCTGCACAAGACCTTCACGTTCGAGGACTTCTCCGAGGCCTTCGGCTGGATGACCCGCGTGGCGCTGCTCGCCGAGAAGATGGACCACCACCCCGAGTGGTCGAACGTCTACAAGACCGTCGAGGTGACCCTGACCAGCCACGACGTCGGCGGCCTCAGCGAGCGCGACGTGAAGATGGCCCAGGCGATCGACGCGATGGCGGGGTGAAGCCGGGCGCCGCGGCCCTGGCCGCTCTGCTCGCGCTCTCGCCTCTCGCGGGGGGCGCGGAGACCGCCTGCATCGTCCCCGTCGCCGGGCTGGAGAACGACCCGGAGCGGACGGCCCGGTTCCGCGTCGGCGACCGTCTGCCGGGCTTCGTCGGGCCGCTGATCGACCCGCGGCACGGAGACGACTTCGGCTTTCTCGAGCTGAAGGGACGCGAGGCCTTGCCCCTCGCGCATCCGCCCTGGCGTTTCGTGCTCCCCCGGCTGGGCGAGAACGTGCACCGTCTGCCCGACGGCGGCGCGGTGGCGATCGTGGGCTCGCTGCCCTCGCGCAGCGCCTGGCGCCTGGCGCCCGGGGAGGCGACCTGGCGCCCGATCGAAGGGCTGGAAGGCGCCACCCGGTTCCTGTTCGACCGCGGCGCCCCCAGCGTGATCGCCGTCTTCGGGACGCGCGGCCGCAACTCCAGCGCGACGCACATCCCTGCGGCTCCGGTGCGGGAGTGGACCCCGGATGGTCGCCTGTCCGCGCCGACCCTGCCGATCCGGACCTTCGAGCGCGACCAGGTTCTGGTCGAAGCGCGCCCCTACGACCTGCGCACGCTGCCGGGCGGCGCCGGTCGCCTGGCGCGCTTCGGCAACGGGGAATTGTGGTTCCAGCCCCCGGGCGCCGACTGGGCGCGGGTCGACCTGCCCGACGGGAAGCTGCTTCCCTATGCGCTCGACCGGATCGAGCACGACCCGGAAGGCGGGCTGCTGCGCATCGCCCCGATCAACCGCTGGCACAGCCCGCCGCGCCTGCTGACCTTCGCCTGGCGCGAGGGGCGGCCGGTCTTCGTCTCCGCGGCGCCGGCGGCCCGATGGAAGAGACTGGAGAGCGGAGGCGCCTGGTTCGACTGGCTGGTGGACCGGCGTCCGCGGGGTTGGCTCGACTGGTTCAGAGACGAACAGCCGACCGTCTTCGCCGTGCTGCGCCCCGGCCGGACGGAGCCGGAGATCCTGCCCGGCGTGGTCCCGCTGACCGGCGACGCCGGGATCACGGATCCTGGGCAAGGCTGGCCGGCCCTGGTCGTGAGCGATGCCGGCACGCGGCCCTTCGACGGCGAGACCCTCGGCCCGCCCCTGGACCTGCCCTTGCCTCAGCGCCTGGGCTTCGTCAAAGCCGAACCAGCCGGCGAGGAGCTGATCGTCACGATCGACGAGGCGGTCTTCGCCCTCGACCGCGACCTGCGCCCCCGCCGGTTGGCGCTTCCCGCGGGGCTGGCGGGCAGCTTGCCTTCCGCGACCTGGCTAGCGCCGATCGAGCGGTTGCTCCTGCTCGGCGGTCGCGAGCCCCGGGTGTGGCTGTCCGAGCGCGACGATCTGGACACCTATTGGACGCTCGAAACCTCGGGCCCCGTGATCGGCGTCGATGCGGTGCTGGATGCCCCGCCCGGCGCCCTGCTGTGGACCGAGGCCGGACGTGAGCGCCTGGAGATCCCTTGCGCGGGACCGCCTCCCGAATAGCAGAACGCCCGGCGGGGACCCGCCGGGCGTTTCGCGCGTCAGCTCGCGCCTGCGCCTTACTCGGCGGTCAGGAGCGGGGGCTTCTTGTCGCCGGAGAGGGCCTTGGTGGGCTGGGTGATCTGGAGGTCCAGCTGGCCCTCCTTCACCGCCACCTTCACCAGGCCGCCCTTGACCAGCTTGCCGAACAGCAGCTCCTCGGCCAGCGGCTTCTTGATGTGCTCCTGGATCACGCGGCCGAGCGGGCGGGCGCCCATGCGGTCGTCGTAGCCCTTGTCGGCCAGCCACTCGGCCGCCGGCTTGGTGAGCTCGATCGAGACGCCGCGGTCCATCAGCTGGGCCTCGAGCTGGAGCACGAACTTCTCGACCACCTGGAGGATGACCTCCTTGGGCAGCGGGCCGAAGGAGATGATCGCATCCAGTCGGTTGCGGAACTCCGGCGTGAAGGTCCGCTCGATGGCGGCCGTGTCCTCGCCCTCGCGCCGGTCGCGGCCGAAGCCGATGGCCGACTTGGCGAGCTCCGAGGCGCCCGCGTTCGAGGTCATGATCAGGACCACGTTGCGGAAATCCACCGTCTTGCCGTTGTGGTCGGTCAAGCGGCCGTGGTCCATCACCTGCAGCAGGATGTTGAAGACGTCAGGATGCGCCTTCTCGATCTCGTCGAGCAGCAGCACGCAGTGCGGATGCTGGTCGATGCCGTCGGTCAGGAGCCCGCCCTGGTCGAAGCCGACATAGCCCGGAGGGGCGCCGATCAGGCGGGAGACCGAGTGCTTCTCCATGTACTCGGACATGTCGAAGCGCAGGAGCTCCACGCCCAGCGTCTCGGAGAGCTGCTTGGCCACCTCGGTCTTGCCCACGCCGGTGGGGCCGGCGAACAGGTAGTTGCCGATGGGTTTTTCAGGCTCGCGCAAGCCGGCGCGCGAGAGCTTGATGGCCGAGGCCAGGCTCTCGATGGCGGCGTCCTGGCCGAAGACCACGCGCTTGAGGCTCGCCTCGAGATCCCGCAGGGTCTCGGCGTCGTCCTTGGAGACGGACTTCGGGGGGATGCGGGCGATCTTGGCGACGACCTCCTCGATCTCCTTCGGCGTGATCGTCTTGCGGCGCTTGGAGTCGGGCAGGAGGTGCTGGTAGGCGCCGGCCTCGTCGATCACGTCGATCGCCTTGTCGGGCAGCTTGCGGTCGTTGATGTAGCGGGCCGAGAGCTCGACCGCGACCTTGATCGCCTCCTGCGTGTAGCGGATGTCGTGATGCTCCTCGAAATAGGGCTTGAGGCCCTTGAGGATCTTGATCGTGTCCTCGACCGTCGGCTCGTAGACGTCGATCTTCTGGAAGCGACGGCTCAGCGCGCGGTCCTTCTCGAAGTGCTGGCGGAACTCCTTGTAGGTCGTCGAGCCCATGCAGCGCAGGCCGCCCGACTGAAGCGCGGGCTTCAGCAGGTTGGAGGCGTCCATCGCCCCGCCGGACGTCGCGCCGGCGCCGATGACGGTGTGGATCTCGTCGATGAAGAGGATCGCGTCGGGATGCTCCTCGAGCTCCTTCACGACGGCCTTCAGCCGCTCCTCGAAGTCGCCGCGGTAGCGGGTGCCGGCCAGCAGCGCGCCCATGTCGAGCGAGAAGATGGTGGAGCCGGAGAGCACGTCCGGGGTCTGGCCGTCGACGATCTTCTTGGCGAGGCCCTCGGCGATGGCGGTCTTGCCCACGCCGGGGTCGCCCACCAGCAGCGGGTTGTTCTTGCGCCGGCGGCAGAGGACCTGGATCGCGCGCTCGACCTCATGCTCGCGCCCGATGAGGGGGTCGACGTCGCCCTTGCGGGCCTTGACGTTGAGGTTGACGCAGTACTTGCCGAGCGCCGTCTCCTCCTTCTCCTTCTCCGGCTCGTTGCGGGTGGCGGAGGCCTGCTCGCCCTCCTCCTCCGCGCCGCGCACGGGGCGCGCCTCGCCATAGGCGGGGTTCTTGGCGACGCCGTGGGAGATGTAGTTGACCGCGTCGTAACGGGTCATGTCCTGCTCCTGCAGGAAGAAGGCGGCGTGGGATTCGCGCTCGGCGAAGATGGCGACCAGGACGTTGGCGCCGGTGACCTCGGTGCGGCCCGAGGACTGCACGTGGATGGCGGCGCGCTGGATCACCCGCTGGAAGCCGGTGGTCGGCGCGGCCTCGGACCCGTCGACGTCGGAGACCAGCGCCTCGAGCTCGTTGTCCACGAAGCGGGTGAGGGACTCGCGCAGCGTGTCGAGGTTGACGCCGCAGGCCTTCATCACGCGGGCCGCGTCAGGCTCGTCGATGAGGGCGAGAAGCAGGTGTTCGAGGGTGGCCAATTCATGCTTGCGCTCGTTCGCGAGGCTCAGCGCGAAGTGGATGGCTTCCTCAAGGGTCTTCGAGAACGAGGGCATGCGCGTCACCTTTCCGCCTGGACCCGCGCCCGGCTGGGCGCGGCTGCGATCCGGCCCGCCCGAGGGTTTCGCCCCCGGACTGGACCTGAGTGCACCACTAAACTTCGGCTTTGTCAGCATCGGATCAAGGGCGGGTTAGCGCGCGCACATTTTTTTGCGCTCGCCCTGCGATAAGGCGCCCATGCGGCAGGCAGGACACGCTCGCTTCGCAGGCGCCGCGGAGGGGGAGAGATCCGGCGCGGACCCTCCCGCGCCGTGTCGGATCCGGCCGACTGGCTTGGAAGAGCGCGATATCTGGGAACGGGGCGCCGGCTTGGCAAGGGGGGCGCAGGGCGCCCCCGAGGGCCCCGGGGGGAGCGGCGTCAGGTCGCGGCGGCAAGAGCCGGGGCGACGGAGGCGGAGGCGGCGGGGGCGGCCCTCGCTCCTTCTCCCCTCACTCCTTCTCCATCGTGCACTGGAGGGGGTGCTGGTGCTGCTGGGCGTAGTCCATCACCTGGGTGACCTTCGTCTCGGCCACCTCGAAGGAGAACACGCCGACCACGGCGACGCCGCGGCGGTGGACGGTCAGCATGATCTCGACCGCCTGCTCGTGGGTGATGCCGAAGAACCGCTCCAGCACGTGCACGACGAACTCCATGGGGGTGTAGTCGTCGTTGAGCAGGAGGACCTTGTACATCGACGGCTTCTGCGGCCGCGTGCGCGGCTTGACCGCCAGCACGCCGTCGGGGTCGTCCGAGGGTCGGTTCGGTCCGGCCGCGCGGGGACGGCCCGCGCGCACGGGGGGCAGGGCGCGCGCCGGAACGGCGCGCGGGGAGGTCCGCCCGGCGGCTTCCGCCCCGGCCGGAAAATCGTCCCGGTTCGCTTCGCGGTCGTGATCCACGGCCAAGCCCATCGTCGTCGCTGTGCGCATGGCCCGATAGTATATGACTCGCGGCGGAATGAAAAAGGGGGCCGAGGCCCCCTTTTCGTCACGATCCGCGGCGACGGGCCCGAAAGGCCACGCTCGCCCCGGTCGCCCGCGGTCCGGCGCGGCGCCGGGCGCGGGGAGAGGCGCCGCGACTCAGGCCGGCTTGGCGAGCTCGGCGGCGGCCGAGACGCGGGCGGCCAGCGGCTCCATCGCGTCCTTCGAGGCGGCCATGGCCATCTCGTTCATCTTGGTCGCCTGCTTCATCATGCCGTCGAAGAAGGTCTTGGCGAAGTCCGACTGCTTCTCCATCAGCTCCATCACCGACTTGGAGGCGGCGAAGTCCTTCGTCGCGGCGACGCCTTCCTCCATCGACTTCTTGGAGAAGGCCATCGACTCGGCGCTGATCTCCTCGGCCGACTTCATGGCGATGTTGGCGGACTTCATGAAGGCGTCCAGGCTGGCCTGGTTGAAGGCGGCCATGTCCTCGAAGGACTTCGCCATCTTCTCCATCGATTCGGTCATCTTCGCCTGGGCCTCGGCGGCGAAGGTCTCGAACTGGGCGGTGGTGTCGGACATCGCGTTCATCGGGCGGCTCCTCGAGGGCTCGGTTCTCTGGTCCGCCGGGCCGACTCGGCTGGGGTCGGGAGGCGGTCTCCGCGCAGCCCTTTTATGCTGCGCCGAAGGGGATACCGCCTCATGCTGCGTCGCGTCAAGAGAATTGCCGCGGCGCAGCACAGGCGCAGGCTGCAGGGCGCGCCGTCGACGCTCTGGAGCGAATCGGGCTTCGGGGATTTGAATTTGCCGCGCAGCATGTTACCGTCCTTTGTGAAGAGATCGCACGAATGAAGCGATCCAAGCGCCGAAAGGCGCGACTCGGACAGGCGCCGTTACGGCGCACGGAACGAACGAGGGCGGCTATGAGACGGACGAACCCAGGGGCGCCGGCGCGCCTGGCGATGGCCATCGGGCTCGCTTTGCTGGCGGTGTGGAGCTTCGCTTCGACCCCGGCGCAGGCGGCACCCTACGCGGCTCTGGTGATGGACGCCAGGACCGGCGAGGTCGTTTACGCCGAAAACGCCGACACGCGGCTGCATCCCGCGTCGCTGACCAAGATGATGACCCTCTATCTCGCCATCGAGGCGGTGAAGGAGGGGCGGCTCAGCCTCGACCAGAAGGTGAAGGTCTCGGCGCTCGCTGCGCGGCAGCCGCCGTCGCGGATCGGGCTCCGGACCGGGGAGCGGGTGTCGGTGCGCAACCTGATGCGCGCGGCGGCGGTGAAGTCGGCCAACGACGCGGCCACGGCGCTCGCCGAGGCGACCGCCGGCTCGGTCGACGCCTGGGCGCGGATGGCGACGGCCAAGGCCCGCATCCTGGGCATGCCCAACACCACCTTCAAGAACCCCCACGGGCTGACCGAGGCCGGGCACCTGTCGACGGCGCGGGACATGGCCGTGCTGGGCCGGCGGCTGTTCTTCGATCACCCCGAGTACTACAACCTGTTCTCGCGCAAGCAGACGACGGCGATGGGCAAGACGGTCTATGCGACCAACCGCCGGCTGCTGTCCTCCTATCCGGGCGCGGACGGGATCAAGACCGGCTACACCCGCGCGGCGGGCTTCAACCTGGTGTCCTCGGCGCATCGCGGCGACCAGCGGGTGATCGCGGCGGTGTTCGGGGCGCGCAGCTCCGCCGACCGCACGCAGAAGATCACCCGGCTGATGGACATGGGCTTCTCGCGGACCCCGCGGGTGGCGAAGGTGATCCCGCCGGCGTCGGCCACCGCCGGGACCGTGGTCGCCGCGGCGCCGGTGCCCGAGGTGCGCCCCGCCCCGCCGCAGTCGCTGCTGGCGCGCGTGGGCCAGGCGATCGCGCCGGCCGCGGCGCATGCCGCCGGGCGCGACACCGGCACCCGCTATGCGCCGCGCATCGCCGCGCTGCCGGTGGGCCGCCCGGCGACCGAGTTCGGCCTGGCCATGGAGCTGCCGCCCCGGAGGCCGTGAGCCCTCCGCGGTCCCGTCAGGCGCCGCCGGCCGTCCTCCCCATGGGACCGCCGGCCGGCGCAGGAGGGGTGAACGGGCCCGGGCGACACGCCCGGGCCCGTTTGCGTTTCGCCCGGCTCCGCCCCGCGTCCGCCCGCCATCCAGCGCCCCGTCCGCCCCCTCGCCGCGAGCCGGACGCGAGCCCCGGGCGCGCCCGTCGCGCGGCGGCGCCCTCGACCTTCGCGCGGCCGGCGCCGTCCCGCGCCCGCCCGCCCCCGGCGCCCCGCCCGCCCCCTCGCCGCGAGCCGAACGCGAGCCAAGGGCGCGCCCGTCGCGCGGCGGCGCCCTCGACCTTCGCCGCGCCGGCGCCGACCCGCGCCCGCCCGCCCCCCGGCGCCCCGTCCGCCCCGCGCCGCGGGCCGAACGCCGGCCGCGGGCGCGCGGGGGACGCGGCGCCGTTGCAGGACGCGATGGCGGATCGGGTCAGGCGGGGCGGCTCAGGCGGCCTCGGCCATGCCGGGGAGGTCGAGGGCGCGGACCAGGTCGCGGATCTCCTGGCGGGCGGCCACGTGGCTCATCGAGAAGGCGAAGCCCTGGTCGCGCAGGTCCAGAAGCGTCAGGCCGTTGAGGAACATCTCGCGGAAGATCACCCGCTCGGAGAAGCCGGGGACCAGGCGGTAGCCGATGCGCCGCGCCAGATGCTCCAGCGCGTCGCCCACCTTGCGCTTGTTGCGCGCGTCGATGTGGGACATGCGGTTGCGCAGCACCACCCAGTCGACCGGCTTCAGCCCCGCCCCGGCCCGCAGCCGGCGCGCCTGCCAGACCATCTCGGAATAGATCGAGGGGCCCAGCACGCGCCCCGTCTCCGGATCCATCCGCGCCAGCAGGTCGAAATCCACCAGGCTGTCGTTGATCGGCGTGATCAGCGTGTCGGCCGAGGCATGGGCCATCTGGCTGTAGAAGCTGTCCGCCCCCGGGCAGTCGATCAGGATGAAGTCGCAGGCGGCGTCGAGCCGCGCGATCGCCTGCGCGAACCAGCGCTCCTCCTCCGCCTCCGCCTCGACCCGGTCGCGCAGCGTCGAGGGCTGCAGGCGGACCTGCTCGGGCAGCGACAGGTCCTGGCCGGTGCGGCGGGCGAAGGCCTCGCGGTTCTCGAGATAGCGGAAGAAGGT
>Ga0310345_10006120_pt1 | contig 10539 bp, 10 predicted proteins | sample HC15DNA20500_MG_FD_204667 | JGI IMG/M metagenome (GOLD analysis project Ga0310345, IMG submission 204667) | Marine microbial communities from station ALOHA, North Pacific Subtropical Gyre - HC15-DNA-20-500_MG | ecosystem: Environmental > Aquatic > Marine > Oceanic | place: Pacific Ocean: North... | reverse complement strand
ATCGATTGGCGTAGGTGGCTCGCCGTCATTGGCCATGTGGGGACGGGCGGTATTGTAGTACGTCCGATATTCGCTCAGCAGCCGGTTAAGCTGCCGGAGGTTCAGCACCAGGATGGATGAGAGCAATTCTTCTTGCAGGGTGCGGTTGAAGCGCTCGACTACGGCATTTTGCCATGGGCAGCGATAGGCAGTACGCCGAACACGCATGCCGAACCCTGGCAAGGTATGAGCGGCAATGGGAGCGAAAATGCTGTCCCGATCCATCAGCATGGTGCGTCCCCTTGCTTCGTCAAAGGGGAATGCCTCGCGGATTTGCTGGGCTACCCATGCGCTGGTGGGGTTATGGGTCGCCCGTGACCAGATCAGCCGACGGCGTTTATGGTCGACGATGTTCAGGATAAACACCTGGCGACAAAGTGCGTCTTTTGTGGTTTTGAAGTCCATGCTGCAGACGGCATGGTTATGAAAGAGGGTTGGCCAGCCAGGATCTTGGTGGCGGCTTGTGTTGGTGCCGGGCGGATGTGGCGTCAGGCCGTGCTTCTTGAGGATTCGTATCACGGTATTCTTGTCGATGGGATGCCTGAGGTCATGTCGCAATATGGCGGCTACGCGGCGAGCGGAATAACCACGGTTATTGCGATGCAGTGTCAGGATCCAGTCTTCAACATAGTCAGGTGTCGGCGGTCGACCACGGCGCGGCCCTGCCTGAGATTTGCGATGCCAGATCAGCTGTAGCTGCTGATGGCACCATCCTACGATCGTCATGGGGCGAGGTAGAGTCGTTCCGAGGTACCAGGGCAGCAGCGGTGACAATCGACGATAATGGCCGTGCTGATTCCCGAGAAGAAAGCCACCAAATCCAGATAGAAATACCAATACGACAATCACCAACCTTCAGGCTCCGTTTTCCCCGTGGCGGGGCGTCGCATCCTAGTGGGTGATCGGTACAATAGCAATTGGGCGGTGGTGTCCGGGTTACGGGCATCTCCGGCAATCAGATAAGGAGCTTGTATGTCTACCCCGCTCGTACTGAGCCCCAAGGAGTGCCAGGGCAAGACCTGGCATCCACCCCTCGATTTGAGCTTTGCAGCTAGCCAAACGCTAATCCCGCTACATGCCGGTGAGCTGGCCAAGGCCGCCGCCTCCATGCCCATTGCCCTGGTCAAGGAGGGTCGCGAATGGCGCTTAGTGGGCGTTTGCGGAATCGAGGCCGGGCATAATTTGTTCATCAAGGGGGGCAAGTGGCTGGGTCACTATCGCCCCGAGTGGCTTTTCACCTATCCCTTTGAGATCGTGACCGTGGGGGAGAAGGGCTTGGTCACGTTTGACCGTGATTCCGGCCTGGAAGACCCACATGGCGCCGGCGAACCTTTCTTCGATGAGCAGGGCCAGATGCGCCAGGCCGTGGCTACCCGCGTTGAGGCGCTCAAGATCCACCACCGCAAGCACCAGGCCACCCAGAAGGCCATCAAGGCGCTGGCCAAGGCCAAGGTGATTACCCCCTGGCCGGAAGCCTTACAGAGCCAGCTGGGCCTTGCCATCAATGGCCTACACATGATCGACGAGAAAGCGCTTAGCCAACTGTATGACGAAACGTTCCTGAGCCTGAGAAAAGCCCAGGCGCTGCCCATTGCCTATGCGGTGAATCTCTCCCTGCCCCAAACGCACCTGCTAGGCCGCTTGGCGAGGCTGAACCCCGGCTACGTCACCGCACCCGAAAACCTAGATAGCTTCTTTGATAACGATGAGGATTTGAGCTTTGATTTCGATGCTTAAGGTAAGCGTAGTGTTGCTAATATCTGCCATGCTGGGCGGCTGCGTACCCTTCGTGCCGATTATTTAATAGTCCATGATGACCAATGCCGCGCTGAGCGGCGTTCTATGCCACCTACTGCTACGCGCCGTTCACGCCTAAGGAAGATCCATTGAAGATCCACGTAAGCCTGGTCAGCTACAACACCCCCTTACGAGAAGCCCAGGTCAAGCTGATGGCCCATTCGTGCCGAAAGCTCCAGGCGTTGTGGGACGATACGCATACCGCGTTTGGAGCAGAAGCCGACTGGATCGAGCGGGAGTGTGTCCAAGCGTTCTTCCTTGCAGCCGAGGCGTGCGGCTTTGTCTGTAAGGAATGGGGTGTCATGGAGTCGCTGTCGACACGTGCCGTTGACTGGGAAGGGGTACCCGAAAAGGCGGATCTAAAGTGGCTGCGCTTCTTTATCCATTCCATGGTTGTTGACGAAAAGTCAGCGTTGGCGGGTGAGTTCGCATCGCGCATGTCATCTGTCACCTTTGAGCTTGGCAAGAAGCGCGGTTATACCGACTTGGCAGCGGCGCTGGAGGCGCAGCTTTCTTAACTAAGGCGTAGATTAGCGTAATGACATAAACGCGGCCTCAGGGCCGCGTTGAGCGTTCTATCGATTAGTCTGTGCGGCGCTCCACCTTCAAGTCTTTCTGGGAGTCGGCAATCGCCAGGGCCAGGGAGATCGCTTGCCCTACGTTATCGCTATCTTTAGCAGCCTTATCCAGATTGATGCTCAATGCTTTGTCATTGACCAGATAGCACTCGACGACTTCCCCCAAGTGCGTCACTTCTGCTTCTTCCAATACCCCCGCTCGATGCAGCAAGGCCACCAGCTCATGGGTTCGCGCTTCGTCCTGGGCACAGGCCTCTAGCGTCTTGATTAGCCCTTGCAGGTAAGGGGTAGGCTCGCCGTTCTCAAACAGCCTGAACCCCACGTCCAGCTGAAAATGCGGAGCATCCGTGGCCACCACCACGGCGGGCGATAGTTCGCGAACGCCTGGGGTCGAGGCCTGCCCAGGATGGTCGTCTCGCAACAACGAGGCCAACACCAGGGGATAGTGCCGCCACGCCACGGGCGTATGCTCGGCAAACAGGTTCTCGGTATCGGACGGTGTCACCAGGGCGCACAGGTCCAGTTGCGGCAAGGCTGAAATCACAATCGGAAACCGCGAGGCCAAGGGCTGGATGTCCGTGACCAGTAAATCAATGATGCGTTCCTTTGATGCTAGGACGGCATTGTCGATGGGGGTTAGGCGCAGATCGGCGTGAAGGTCGGGCGAAAGCCGCATGAAACGTCCTTTGTGTAATGGGGTAGTCCAATCGCCCGGTCAGGGCGCTATCGCATGCTTACGTTACACGCAAGCGCGTTACGGTGTCTTGGAGGGTGATGCGGTGTCTTCGATCACCACCGCCCAGCGTTTCACTTCGGCTTCACCGTATTCTTCTTTCCATTCCTGTAGCTTAGGTTTTCGGAGGCTCCGGGCCTCTACGACATCCCCTGTATGAATATTGGTGTAGCGCTTTAACGGCTGTGACTTACCCCCTTTTTGACGCGGTGTTTTGCGCGTGTTCTTTGGGGCAGAGTGGCCGAAGAGCTGTAACAGTTCGGCTTCGGTCTTGCCGTGTTTGGCCAGGACGTCCTGGATGTCTGTCTTGAATATCACGGCCTTTTTGTAGGCCTCGTCCTGTTCGAGCTTTTCAAGCTCGCGAGTGATGCGTTCTTGTTCGCTTTTGAGCTGTTCATGCTGCGTAATCGGGTCGGACATGAGTTGGCCTGACGATAGGAAGACAATGCGCGACAGAATAAAGCATCCGTATGACCAGGGCCAGCGATCCTCTGAACATCCGTCAGATGCGCTCAGTGTCCTGGGAGGTTGCCCCGTCAGGATGACAACTCACGTATCCTTTTCGCTAGCAATCCGCTGGCTGGCTTCTTCTTCGTGGCGCGTTTCTTGCCCGGACGTTGCGACGTCACCAGGGTTCGTGTGTGCGAGGGCATGTCGTAGTGCAGGTAGGTATCGTAATGGCTTAGATAGTGAATCAGTTGCTTCAGGCGTTGACGGTCTTCGTCGGTGTCAAGGGACCACACACCATTGATCCTGGGAGCCTCAGGATGTAGCAGCTCGCCTTCGGTCCAGGTTGTGCCGTGATAGTGCGTGGCATCGTGCCAGCGTTTAGCGAACGCCTGCAGCAACGAGGCACCTTCCTGAACGTATCGAGCGTCATACAGGAAGATCATGTCGTGTACCAACCCCTTACCAGGGAAGTAATGAAGCTTCCCCACGTAGCCCACTAAATAGTTGAACAGCGGATTCCCCCGGCGGTTCTTGAGAAACGTCTGGCGATCTTTCAGGGTTTGTGCCAGGTCAGCGTAGTGAGGGTTCCGATAACCCAGCTGTATCGGTACCCAGAGCAAGTACGGCGCTTGGCGGAAGGCCGCCCGCATCCACGTTCTCAGGGATGAAGCGCGTGACTTGGCAAGGGTCTCCGACTCCTTGACGCGACGTTTAAAAGCGGGAGAGGTGAGCTCCTGGGTCAACGATTCGAGCGATGCCTGAAAACGTTGACTGACCTGACGTGCCAGGGGTTCGGGTAGGGCCAGGTCACGACGTTCATAAGGTTCCTGGCAGCACCATTGGAGATGATGGAGAAACGCCCGCGCATACAAGCTGAGATGATAGCGCCCATCATTCAGCTGCATCAAGGTTTCCAGATGAAGGCGATATTGGTGCAACCGACTGCGCTCCTTCACTCGCCAACGTCGGTGATGTTTCAGTTGGGCCGGTGTCAGCGGCACCGCCACAAAGTCATCTTCCAGTAGACGATCCTGCAAGGGGCGCTGCGGGATCGCCAGGATGGCCTTGTCGATATCTGGCAACAGCTTCACGGGATCATGGGAGGGAAGTATCCACTCCTTCTTACCCGTGTCTTCACGACGATTAAACGAGCAGGCCATCGCTATCGAGCGATTGGCTGTGGGAGCGCCCTTGGCAGAGGCGGGATCGTCGGGAGGCAAGGTCATGGCAGTGGCTCGGCAGTGTCGTGATCGGGGAACAACCGGGAGCCAAAGAGTTTATCAGAATAGCGAAATATTTTTCTCATAAACGCTAAAAAGATCTTGTCACTTGTTTGTCTGAGATAAATTCCCAAAAACAAAGAAACAATGACTTAGCGCCACTAATCGCCCGAATCCCCCGACCATTCCGCCTGCTCACTAGCCCAGCGTTCCAGCAGGGCACGCCCCACGCCTGAGGGCAGGCGACGGCCCTGTTCCCACTCCTGCCACGTCCGCTTGCTGACTCCCAGTTCATCGGCCAGTGCCGCCTGGCTGAGCTTGCGTAGGCGACGAATGGCAATCACGTCACGCACCAGTCGCCGGGTAGGCTCCTTGCGTTCCAGCATGGCCAGACGATGCTCGCTGAGCGGATCGTGGAAGGGAGGTTCTGCAGGCTGGGAGGTGTAAGGCATGGTGTGAGGTGGAGGGTGGGCATGAGCCCCCAGCGACGTTGCCCAAGGGGATGTTGGGACTGTTGGACACGTTGGCCTGTGCATCATGGCAGGACTCCTGTAAGGAGATTGAGGAATGAGAGTGATCCATCTTGTCAGCACGACAGGGTCCGCCCTTGACGGACCCCTTGCACATAGGATTAGACACGACTGGCGTCAAAGACATGCATACCCTGACCAATCGGCTTGGTGTAGGCCTTGCACAGGTAGCTCGCCATGTACATCGCCTCGTCCATGCTGAACCAATCGTCGCGATGCAGGATGCCCGTCCAGTATTCTCCCGTAATCTTGTTCTTGCTGACGTTCACCAGCTGCTGAAAGCGCGGATCGTCATGGTCATAGCCCATCGCCTTTAACCAAGCTCGCATCATGCGGTGGTAAAGGTTATCGCGTGAGTACATGTCGTACTCATCGGAGGCAAAGACCCCTAGGCTGTCGAAGGCATTCTTGTTGAGCAGAATCATCAGGTGGTAGTGCGGTTTGATGCTGGTGTCTTGCTCCCGCGCCCAGATATAGCGGAGCTGAGTGGTGTACTTGGTCTTGGCGGTCTTCAGTTCGTAGCGTAGGAAACGCAGGAAACGGGCGAGTACCTGGTTGTCGTCGTGCATGGGGAGACGAGGCATGACCTTGGGGAAGCGCAGCTCGATCCGAAAGGCAAAGGTGTTGTAGTTGATGTTCGTTGCCGTGTTGAGCATCAACAGAGAACTTTCCAGGTAGTTCTCAATCAAGGGGCCGTCCTCGACCTGCACGCTGTAGCCGTAGTAGGTATCGTCGTAGTACAGGCGCAGCTTGTCGTTTAAGAAATGACGCAGTGGTCGATGATCAAACATGGGGTTACACCTCGCGGATAGGTTGGATGAACAATCCGCAGCGGTGATCTTGTGGCGTATGGGAAGCCGACATGGCGATATTAAGAATCGCCTAGCAACCAAAAAGAACAACGTACTTGCCATCCGGCGTGTTGAAGACGCCTGATTGCCTAGGTTGCGTGTGTTGAGTAATGCATTGTCGAAGGAGTGGACGGTATGAGTCGTGGGCTATGGTGGCCGACGTCTTGGAGGATAGTGAGTCCCTTGAATGGGCTATCACAAGTGAGCCCATCAGTGCTCATAAAGACCTTAAGACACCCTCGTTAAATTCCTATATTACTCCCCCGTCATAAACGCTTATCTGCTCTCCCGGTGACGTCTATGCGTTGCTTCCCAATTCCCAGCAAAACCCTATCAACGTCTCAAAAGACACGTTATTAGAAAATTCCGTTGGGCAACCCAAACAAGACACCGTGACGGGATGACGTCACGGCTCGCTGCATCCTATTCGGGAAGGGGGTAAACAATTACATCGTCCTGTCCGTTTTCCTCGGTAGTGGCCGTCGCAGGCCGTAAAACCCCACCTTTTGCCGTGGCTGACGTATGGCTGGGGAAGACGGGCCTTGATGGCCACGTTGTTCTGGTGGGGAAGTCGATTCAAAAAAATCTCAGCCACACACTACCTCCATGAAGCTGTCAGCGGATGCCATCGCTGATCTCCTTTTCATCGCTACTGGAGGAAAACCCTTATGTCGATGCAATGCCCGCGCTGCGGCTCGCATCACGTCACTGCGCGCCAGGTGGGGCGCAAGTTTGGTGCGGCGACCGGTTCCGGTTGCGGTACCGCTATCGGCGCTGCCGGAGCGTTATCAGGCGCCAAGGCCGGGGCACTTATTGGCCTTGCGGCCGGGCCGATGGTGATGACCGTGACCAGTCTGGCCGGGGCCGTCTTCGGCGGGCTAGTGGGGGGTACAACTTTCGGGGTGGCCGGTGCCAAGCTGGGCACCGAGCTTGATCAGAAAGTGCTGGATAACCTTGCCTGCGCTGACTGCCAACACACCTTTCGCCCGTCAATCGAGTAAGCCTGTCACAACGGCGGTGTGAAGACCGCCATGATCCTTTTCCTTTCCAACATGACAAATCACGACGACTCGCCCGCTGCCTTTGAGGGAGCGGGCCGTTATGCCGTGTTCGATATAAAAACCTTTTCTCTAGGAGAAACACCATGAGCCACACCACGCACAGCAACGCCTACCCAGTGTCTCTTGATACGGTGCCAGCTGAACAACATCGGTTATCGGTCGTGATGCCGGTTGCACAGGCTGAACAGATAGACTCACCGGCTGCGCCTGCTTCCTCATCGTCGGTGCTGAAAGCCACCGAACAAAGCGGTATCCCCCTGCCTAAACGTGAGACGCGCAGCCAGCGTCCTACACCGCCTCAACGTCGCTACCGGGAGCAAGCGCGGCGCTTGGTGGATACCCGCGCCCTGGATCGTCAAGCGTGGCTCTCCATTCGCCAAAGCGGGATTGGCAGTAGTGACGCGGCGGCGGCTGTGGGGCTGCATCCGTATAAATCTCAGCTAGAACTGTGGATGGACAAGACCGGACGGCAGGTCGATATCAAGGAACCCAGCCGAGACGAACAGTTGACCAGCCCCTTGCATTGGGGCCAGGTCCTCGAACCCATTGTGGCGGATCACTACGCCCAGCACACCGGTTACCGGGTGCAGCGCGTTAACGCCATTTTGCAGCACGTCGAGCATCCCTGGATGTTGGCCAACCTGGATCGCGAGGTGGTGGGCAATGACGCGGTGCAAATCCTGGAGTGTAAAACCGCCGGGATCTACGGGGCCAAGCTATGGAAGGAGGGTGTACCCGAGTACGTGCAGCTACAGGTCATGCACCAGTTAGCAGTCACCGGGCAACAGGCCGCTGACGTGGCCGTGCTGCTGGGGGGCCATGAGCTACAGATCCACCGCATCGACCGTGACGAGGCGATGATCGACCAGCTGATCGCACTCGAAGCCAAGTTCTGGGAGTTTGTTGAAAACGACACCCCACCGTCCGCCGATGGCAGCGACTCTGCCGACAAGGCGCTGCGGGCGCTGTTCCCCCAGGACAATGGTGAAACGGTGGACTTCAGCCATGACGTCGGGCTCAGCCAGGCGTTTGTCGACCTGCAACGGGTGCGCCAGACCCTGGACGAGGCCAAGAAGGAGGAAGCCCGGCTCAAGCACCGTCTACAGCAGGCCATGGGCACGGCGACGCTGGCGACCTTTCCCAGCGGCGTGCTGAGTTGGAAGCAGACCAAGCCGGTCAATCGGCTGGATACCAAGACGCTGCAAAAGGAACACCCGGCCTTGTGCGCCGCCTACCTGCACGCCCACCCCGGTACCCGGCGGTTGGTGGTGCGTTAGTCGCCGTCAACAACCATCGTCAATCGCGCAACACAGCGCCGCTGTGCGCGGTTGCCGTACCAACCCACCCCCTAAGGTTACCTCAATCAAGCAAACGCCTCAGCGCGGCTTTCCGGCCGCCTGGGGCGTTGTGCGTTATGGGGCAGCGATTCTAAATCACCATTGATGTCGTCAGGAGGTTCCCATGCTCAAGGGACTCGCGATTACCCCGCCCATTCTGGGGCGGATTACCATCGGAAAGATGGTGGAAAATAACGGTAAGCGTCTGCCGCAAAAAGACGATCAATTTACTATCACCTCTCAGCTCCAGACCAAGGAAGGTTGGATACGCCACCCACTCGATGAGCAGCTGCGCAGCGCCCAGGAGGGCAAGCTCAGGACGATTCCCATTCGGCTGCTGTTCAGTGACCCCGACCTCAACCTGCGCGCCGAGTACGCGCTGTTTGATCGGCAAACGGCCAGACCGCTGTGCGTAGGCGACGGCGAGCAGTGCAAACGGCGTACCCAGGATGGCATGGTTTCTCTCGACTGTCCTTCCCCGGATGGCTGCCCCTTGGCCCAGGGCGGCGCCTGCAAGCCTTATGGGCGGCTGAACGTGTTGATTGGCGATGACGATCCGTTAGGCAGCTTTATCTTTCGCACCACCGGCTTCAACTCGATTCGCACCCTGGCCGCAAGGCTCGCCTACTTCAAAGCGATCTCGGGCAATCGACTCGCCTGTATGCCCCTGGAACTCAGGCTACGCGGCAAGTCCACCCGCCAGAGCCGAGGCACGGCGATCTATTACGTGGATATCACCCTGCGCGAGGGCTGGACGCTGGAAGCGACCCTGGCCGAAGCACAGCGCCTGGACGAGTTTCATCACTCCACCGGGTTTGATCAGAAAGCCCTCGATAAGGCCGCCAAGGCAGGCTTTGCCAATGGGGCCTTTGAAGACAGTGCCGAGGACTCCGCCGATGTGGTCGAAGAGTTTTACCCCGATGCCCCCGAGCATCCGCCGGGCAGGCAGGACGCCAATGCCCCGGTGACCCTGACTGACAAACTGCAGGCCAAAAGCCAGCAGGGCAAGCCTGAGCCATCAGAGCCGGAAAGTACCGACCAGGACGCCGCACCCCCTGTCGACCATCCCCCACAGACCTCGTCTCGTCAGGCCAAGCGCGCCTGAGTACTTTTCTCTGCTCCCTTACCCAATACCCAACTTAAACCTACCGCTGCTTTAACGCTGCCCGCTGCCTGTTTGGCGCGGGCCGTTATGCCGTGGATGACCGATAAGGAGATATTTCCATGCGTATTCTCACTCACGACCAACTTCACCGTACCGCTCCAGCGGTGTTTGCTAGCCAACCCGACGAAGCTGTGTCGGATCGCTACGGCTTTGTGCCCACCATCAATGTGGTCGATGCCCTACAGGCCGAGGGCTGGTATCCCGTGCGTGCTCAACAGACCAACGTGCGCCAAGCCGAGCGCCGCGACGTAGCCCGGCACATGATCCGTTTCCGCCAGGACCCCGACCGACAAATGACCGTGGGCGATAGCGTTACCGAACTGGTGTTGACCAATAGCCACGACCGCACGGCGGCGTTTCAGCTCGATCTAGGGCTGTTTCGGCTGGTGTGCCTTAACGGCATGGTGACGCCGGTGGGCGACGTGGGCGGTATTCGGGTGCGTCACGGCAAGCAGATCGTCGATGAAATATTGGAAGGCTCGATCCAACTCAGCCATCAGGTGCCCCGCATTGCCGAGGGGGTGGAGGCGTTCCAATCCACGCTGATCAGCCGGGGTGAAGCCCAGCTGTTCGCCGAAGCGGCCCTGTCGCTGCGCTATGGCGACGACTGGCAGCAGGCTAGCCCTATCCAACCGAGCAATGTCCTCGAAGCTCGACGCAGTGAGGACGCCAACGGCTCGCTGTGGAGCGTGTTTAACCGTACCCAGGAAAACCTCTTCAAGGGCGGCTTACGTGGTCGCTCTCAATCCGGTCGGGCCACCCGTACCCGAGCGATTAA
>Ga0310345_10006119_pt1 | contig 10540 bp, 11 predicted proteins | sample HC15DNA20500_MG_FD_204667 | JGI IMG/M metagenome (GOLD analysis project Ga0310345, IMG submission 204667) | Marine microbial communities from station ALOHA, North Pacific Subtropical Gyre - HC15-DNA-20-500_MG | ecosystem: Environmental > Aquatic > Marine > Oceanic | place: Pacific Ocean: North... | reverse complement strand
GTCGGACTGGGAGGCGGCGCCAGGACGGGTCGCGCATCGGGCTCCGGTTCGGATAGGGCGGCTTTCTGGGGCGGCTTTGACGTTGTCAAATCAGATGCAGTATGACAGCCCTGAACGACCCTTCACAAGCCAAAGGAACCGCCCCATGTCGCAGATCGGACCCCAGCCCGGCCAACCGGCCCCGGATTTCACCCTTCCCGTGACCGGCGGTGGCGAGATCACGCTCTCTGCCTTGCGCGGCGCGCCGGTGGTTCTTTTCTTCTACCCGCGCGACGACACGCCCGGCTGCACCAAGGAATCGATCGGCTTTTCCGAGCGTTTGTCTGAGTTCGCCGAGGCAGGCGTGCAGGTCTTTGGCATTTCGCGCGACAGTATGGACAAACACGACAAATTCGCCGCCAAACACGCGCTGACGGTGCCGCTTTTGTCTGACACCGATGGCGCGGTGACCGAAGCCTATGAGGTTTGGGTCGAGAAAAACATGTACGGCAAGAAATCGATGGGCATCGAACGCGCGACCTATCTGATCGACCCCGAAGGGCAGATTGCGCAGGTCTGGCGCAAGGTGAAGGTGCCGGGCCATGTGGATGCCGTGCTCGACGCGGTGCGCGGCGCATGATGCCGCTGGCAGAAATGGCCGAGGCGGTGCTGCGCACGGCGGATGGGCGCGAGAAGACGGCGCTGTCGCGGAAATATGCGGCGCAGTGGCTCTCGGCCCGCGCGGCAGGTGAGCGCCCCGAGGTGGGCCGCGCCGACCCGCCGCTGCACCCTGCCCGGCCCGCACAGCCCGAGTTGCTCTCGCCCCGCGACGTCCCGCGCCGCCGTCCCGGCACGCCCGAAGGCCGCGCGGCGCTGCTTCATGCCGTGGCGCATATCGAGTTGAACGCAGTGGACCTGCATTGGGATGTGATCGCCCGCTTCTCCCATGTGCCGCTGCCCTTGGGCTTTTATGACGATTGGGTCAAAGCGGCGGATGACGAATCCAAACATTTCAACCTGATGTGCGATTGTCTTGAGGAAATGGGCAGCCATTACGGTGCCATGCCCGCCCATGCGGGCATGTGGCGCGCCGCCGAAGACACGGTGGACGATCTGATGGGCCGCCTCGCCGTGGTGCCCATGGTGCTGGAGGCCCGCGGCCTTGATGTGACCCCCGGCATGATCGAGATTTTCCGCAAGGCGAAGGCCGACAGCGCCGTGGCCGCGCTTGAAACGATCTATGCCGAAGAGGTCGCCCATGTGGCCTATGGCAGCAAGTGGTTTCACTTTCTCTGTGGCCGCCATGATGACGACCCAAAGGACCGTTTTCATGCCCTCGTGCGCAAGTATTTCCACGGCGATCTCAAGCCGCCCTTCAACGAGGAAAAGCGCGCCGAGGCGGGAATCCCGCCCGATTTCTACTGGCCCCTGACCGCGGATGGCGGGCCAAGCTGATCAGGGTCTGACGCAGCAAGTGCTTGGTATCGGCGGATTTTTGCCAACGAAAAAGCGCTTTTTTGGGCGAATGGGGGAATGCCGCGCAGGCGCGGGTCAATAGGGTTGCCCCATTCGCGGGCACTGGCTATTGACGTTGGGCGCGAAGGGGGCGAGGCCCCGCGCACCGACGGGACGGGACAAAGGACGAAAACGTGCGCACACGGATTGCCATCAAGACGCATGCTCTGCTTGAGCATTACTTTCCCGAACGCCGCGTCTTTCTGAAATCCGACAGCGACACACGTTTCATCCGCCTGCGGCCCGGCACCCAGATCCTCGGGCTGGCGGGATCGGCCTTTCTGGTCTCTTGGGCCATCATTGCCACCGCCATCATCCTGATGGACAGCATTGGCTCCGGCAATTTTCGCGAACAGGCCAAACGCGACCAGCGCACCTATCAAGCCCGGCTGAACGAGCTTTCCGCACAGCGTGACCTGCGCGCCGAAGAAGCGCTTGCCGCCCAAGACCGCTTTAACGCGGCGCTCACGCAGATTTCCGTCATGCAGTCCGAACTGCTGGCCTCTGAGACCCGCCGCCGCGAATTGGAAACCGGGATCGAGGTGATCCAATCCACCCTGCGCGACACGATGAAAGACCGCCAGAAGGCCCGGCTGAAACTGGCCGAACTGGAAGGCAGCCTTGAGAATGGCGAAGCGGGCAGCCTGCGCGCCGATGCCGATCAAGCGCCGGTCGATTTCCTTGCCCAAGCCCTTGCCCGGACCGCGGCAGAGCGCGACAAGGTCGTGGTCGACGCGCAGGATGCGCTGTTGCAAGCCGACGAAATGGCCCAGGAAATCGCCCTGATGCGCGATCAGAACGACGCGATCTTCCGCCAGCTGGAAGAGGCGATGAGCGTTTCCGTCGCCCCGCTCGACAAGATGTTCCGCAGCGCGGGCATGCCGACCGACCGGATCCTCGCCACCGTGCGCCGGGGCTATTCGGGCCAAGGCGGGCCGATGACGCCGCTCTCCTTCACCACCCGCGGCGAAGAGCTGAGCCCCGACACGCTGCGCGCGAACAAGCTGCTGGGCCAGATGGACCGGTTGAACCTCTACCGCATCGCCGCCGAAAAGGCGCCCTTCGCGAACCCGGTCAAAAACGCTTTCCGCTTCACCAGCCAGTTCGGTTATCGTCGCGACCCCAAGACCGGCGGCCGCCGGATGCACAAGGGCGTCGACTTTGCCGCCGGGATGGGCACGCCGCTTTATGCGACCGCCGATGGCGTGGTGATTCACGCAGGCTGGTCCTCGGGCTATGGCCGTCTGGTCAAGATCCAGCATGAGTTCGGCATTGAGACCCGTTATGCCCACATGTCCAAGCTGCGCGTGAAAGTTGGTCAAAGAGTCTCGCGCGGGCAGCATATTGGTGATATGGGAGCATCAGGACGGGTCACCGGTGTCCATCTCCACTATGAAGTCCGCGTAGGTGGCAAGGCTGTTAACCCCATGATCTATATCAAGGCTGCAAACGATGTTTTCTAAAAGCAAAATCAACGATCCCGCCCCTCAGGATGCAGAAGTGTCAAAACCGGCACCCTCCGGTGCATCCTCGGCCCCCGCGCCCTCTAAGCAGAGCGAATTCAAGGCCAGCGCGCCCAAGGCCAAGCCCCCTGCATCCGTTCTGTCTTCGGATCTCCATGTGACCGGCAACATGAAAACGACGGGCGACGTTCAGGTTGAAGGCACCGTCGAAGGCGACATCCGCGCCCATCTGCTGACCATCGGTGAGACGGCGACGATCAAGGGCGAAGTGGTTGCCGATGACGTGGTGATCAATGGCCGCATCGTGGGCCGCGTGCGGGGCCTCAAGGTGCGCCTGACATCGACCGCACGGGTCGAGGGCGACATCATCCACAAAACCATCGCGATCGAATCCGGCGCGCATTTCGAAGGATCTGTGCAGCGTCAGGACGATCCGCTGAACCCCGGCGCGAAATCCGCACCGGCGCAGAAGCCGAACCCCGCGTCCTAAGCTTCGGCAGGCTGAACAGTCGCAGGCGTCGCAGACAATGCGGCGCCTGTTTGCTTTTGGGGGGACGGTCTACGCTGCGCCCTGCCCGCTTCGCCAATATCAGTAGGTCGGAATATGCGCCGCGCTGTGCTGCTGGCAGACCACTGGCGATAAAGCTCATTTCATCACGGCCTGAGCTCGCCGATGCGTGGGGAGAGCAAACCCACCCCACGCGCCGCTAGTTGGGACGTTACTCGGTCACGGTGACCGTTTTCATCACGTCCGGCGTGCCCACGACGGCGCCGTTCGGGCCGGTGCCGCGCTTGATGGCATTGACCACGTCCTGCCCTTCGGTAACCTTGCCGACAACGGTGTACTGACCGTTGAGGAAGGGTGCTTCGTCGAACATGATGAAGAACTGGCTGTTGGCACTGTTCGGGCTCTGGCTACGGGCCATGCCGACGACGCCTTTCTCATAGGCGATGTCCGAAAACTCGGCCTTGAGGTCGGGCTTCTCGGAGCCGCCCATGCCGGCGCGTGCGGTGTCGCCATCGGCGCGGCCAAACTGCACGTCGCCGGTCTGCGCCATGAAACCGTCGATCACGCGGTGGAAGACCACCCCGTCATAGGCGCCTTCCTCGGCCAGTTCGGTGATCTGCGCCACGTGGTTAGGCGCGACGTCTTCGAGCAGGTCGATCTTGACGGTGCCATTGGCCTCGCCCGCGACCTCGATCTCAAGCCCGGTGGCCATCGCCGCCGAGCCGAGAAGCGCGAGAACTGCGCTGGAGGTGGCAATCTTAGGCATCTGCGGCCACCTTGACGGAGATCATGCGGTCAGGGTTCGCAGGCGGCTCGCCACGGGTGATTGCGTCGACATGCTCTATGCCGGAAATGACCTGCCCGTAAACGGTGTATTGACCGTTGAGGAAGTCATTGTCCTTGAAATTGATGAAGAACTGGCTGTTGGCGCTGTCGGGGTTGGCCGAACGGGCCGCACCGATGGTGCCGCGCGCGTGCGGAACCTTGGAGAATTCTGCAGGCAGGTTCGGCAGGTCCGACCCGCCAGTGCCCGCCGCGCGCAGGTTGAAGTTGTCTTCCATGTTGCCATTGGCCACGTCGCCAGTCTGGGCCATGAAACCTTCGATTACGCGGTGGAAGGCGACGTTGTCGTATTTACCGGCGCGGGCCAGTTCCTTCATCCGCTCCACGTGCTTGGGCGCAAGGTCGGGCATCAACTCGATGGCGACGGTGCCGCCTTTCAGTTCCATCAGGATGGTGTTCTCGGGGTCTTTGATCTCGGCCATGGGGCAATCCTTTGCTTTGTCTTTGCCAGATACCTAAGGAGCTTGGCCGCGATTGCCAAGCCGCGCATTGACCTGAGGCCAGATAACAGCAAAACACAGCGCAAGAGATTGGATTGGGAGAAGACCGATGGGCTGGAAATCACTGGACGATATGGAACTGGACGGCAAGCGCGTGCTCTTGCGGGTCGACATCAACGTGCCGGTCGAAGAGGGCCGCGTCACCGATGCCACGCGGATTGAGCGGATCGTGCCCACGGTGGACGACATCCTGTCGCGCGGCGGCAAGGTGACGCTGCTGGCGCATTTCGGACGGCCCAAGGGCAAGGTCGTCGAAGAGATGAGCCTGCGCCAAGTCCTTCCCGCACTGGAAAAGGCACTGGGCCGCGACGTGGCATTCCTGCCATCGCTGGACGCCGCAGGCGACGCGCAGGCCGATCTGCAACTCATGGAAAACATCCGCTTCTACCCCGGTGAGGAGGCCAATGACGAAGATTTCGCCCGCCAATTGGCCGCGCTCGGCGATATCTATTGCAACGATGCCTTTTCTGCCGCGCACCGCGCCCATGCCTCGACCGAGGCGCTGGCGCGGCTGCTGCCCGCCTGCGCAGGGCGCTTGATGCAGGCGGAGCTCTCGGCGCTGGAGGCGGCACTGGCCAAGCCCAAGCGCCCGGTGGGCGCTGTCGTGGGCGGGGCCAAAGTCTCGACCAAGATCGCGCTTTTGGAAAACCTCGTGAACCGGCTCGACGTCTTGGTCATCGGCGGCGGCATGGCGAACACCTTCCTCGCCGCACTCGGGGCCGATCTGGGCAAATCGTTGGAAGAGCCGGACTACTACGACACGGCCAAGGACATCATGGCGCAGGCCGAAAAGGCAGGCTGCCGGGTCATCCTGCCAGTCGACGGTCTGGTCGCGCGGGAGTTCGCCAAGGGTGCGGCCCATGAGGTCGCCCCGCTTGGCCCTGATGCGAAACTCGCGACAGATCAGATGGTGCTCGACGCGGGCCCCGAGACCGTTGCATTGGTCGAGACGGCCTTCGCCGAGTTGCGCACCCTGATCTGGAATGGCCCCATGGGAGCCTTTGAAATCCCGCCCTTCGACACCGCCACCGTCGCCGCGGCCCAAGCCGCCGCCGCCAAGACCCGCGAGGGCACGCTGACCTCCGTCGCCGGGGGCGGTGACACGGTCGCGGCGCTGAACCAAGCGGGCGTGGCGGATGATTTCACCTATATCTCCACCGCCGGGGGCGCCTTCCTTGAATGGATGGAAGGCAAGACCCTGCCCGGCGTGGCCGCATTGGATGGGTCGGCTGCGTAGAAAGGCGATTTACCGCTAAAAACAACGGGTTTCCCGCAATTGTGGGATTCCCATAACGAATCGCCTGTGTCATACTGATGTCACGTCCGCCAAGAGACGCAGAGGCAGAACCATGACACGCAACACCCGTCCGGCTTTCGGCACATTGCTGTTCTTCGCAATCGCTTTCGCGCTGAGCCTGTATTTCACCTTCGCCGCCGTGCAGGGGGATTTCGGCCTGTTCCGCCGGACCGAGATCGTGGCCGAGAACCAAAAGCTGAGCGACCGTCTGGCCGAGGTCCGCGCCGAGGTGGCCCGGATGGAGAACCTGACCCGCCGCCTGTCGGACGACTACCTCGACCTTGATCTTCTGGACGAACGCGCGCGCAAGGTGCTGGGCATGGTCCGCACCGATGAGATCGTCATTCGCTAAGCTTTCGCGGCTTATCGTCTATCGGCCCCTGCCCCGCGCCTGCGGCCTTGCAATCACACGAAATCTCTGGCCTCCTTCGCCTTGTCAGCCGTGGTGCGCGCACCACGTCACAAAGTCTCTCGCAATCCATTCTGGAATGCGTTAGGGAATAGTTTAACGCTAAACTACTTTTGGCACCTAACCAAAGCCGACGGAGGAGACGTCCATGGCCGCGAGGAAATCGAGCAAGAAACCCAATGTCTCGGCGGAGGAGCTGACCAGCTACTACCGCGACATGCTGCTGATCCGGCGGTTTGAAGAGAAAGCCGGACAACTTTACGGCATGGGGCTGATCGGGGGGTTCTGTCACCTCTATATCGGACAAGAAGCGGTCGTTGTCGGCCTTGAGGCTGCCGCCGAGGAAGGCGACAAGCGCATCACCTCCTACCGAGACCACGGGCATATGCTGGCCTGCGGCATGGACCCTAACGGCGTTATGGCTGAGCTGACGGGCCGCGAGGGCGGTTATTCCAAGGGCAAGGGCGGCTCGATGCACATGTTCTCGAAAGAGAAGCACTTCTACGGCGGCCATGGCATCGTCGCGGCGCAGGTGCCGCTTGGCGCGGGCCTTGCTTTTGCCGATCAATACAAGGGCAACGGGCGCGTCACCTTCACCTATTTCGGCGACGGTGCGGCGAACCAGGGCCAGGTCTACGAGACCTTCAACATGGCCGCTCTGTGGAAACTGCCCGTGATCTTCGTGATCGAGAACAACCAATACGCCATGGGCACCTCGCAGCAGCGCTCGACCTCCTCGGCCGAGATCTGGGAACGTGGCCGCGCCTTCGGCATCCCCGGTGAGGCGGTTGACGGCATGGACGTGCTGGCGGTCAAGGAAGCCGGTCAGAAGGCCGTGGAACACGCCCGCAAGGACGGACCCTATATTCTGGAGATCAAGACCTACCGCTACCGCGGCCACTCCATGTCTGACCCCGCGAAATACCGCACCCGCGAGGAAGTGCAGAAGATGCGCGACGAACGCGACCCGATTGAGGCCGTGCGCAGCCTGCTCTTGGAGGGCAACCACGCGAGCGAAGAAGATCTCAAGGCCATCGACAAGGAGATCAAGCAGATCGTGAACGAAAGCGCCGATTTCGCCAAGGAAAGCCCGGAGCCCAACCTCGACGAGCTCTGGACCGACATCTACGCAACCGAAGTTCCGCAGGAGGCCTGAAGCAATGGCAACCGAAATTCTCATGCCCGCCCTCAGCCCCACCATGGAAGAAGGCACGCTGGCGAAATGGCTGGTCAAGGAAGGCGACGAAGTCTCCTCCGGTGACATCCTCGCCGAGATCGAGACCGACAAGGCCACGATGGAATTCGAAGCCGTGGACGAAGGCACCATCGGCAAGATCCTCGTCGAGGAAGGCACCGAAGGCGTGAAGGTGAACAGCCCCATCGCCGTGCTGCTCGAAGAAGGCGAAAGCGCCGACGACATCGACACCGCGAAATCCGCCCCCGCCGAGGACAAGGGCGAAGAGGCTAAGCCCGCGCAGGCCAAATCCCCGGACGATGACCGCGAAACGCCTGCCGAGGGCAAGAAACAGCCCGAGCCCGATACCAGCCCCGATTGGCCCGAGGGCACCGAAATGAAGCAGCAGACCGTCCGCGAAGCGCTGCGCGACGCCATGGCCGAGGAAATGCGCCGCGACGAGAACGTCTTGCTCATGGGCGAGGAAGTGGCCGAGTACCAAGGCGCCTACAAAATTTCCCAAGGTCTTCTGGACGAATTCGGCGCCAAGCGCGTGATCGACACGCCGATCACCGAGCATGGCTTTGCCGGCATCGGCGTCGGCGCGGCCTTCGGCGGTCTGCGCCCCATCGTCGAATTCATGACCTTCAACTTCGCCATGCAGGCGATGGACCAGATCATCAACTCCGCGGCCAAGACACTTTACATGTCCGGCGGGCAGATGGGCGCGCCCATGGTCTTCCGCGGCCCCAACGGCGCGGCGGCCCGCGTCGGCGCCCAGCACTCCCAGGACTACGCCGCATGGTTCATGCAGATCCCCGGCCTCAAGGTCGCGATGCCCTATTCGGCCAGCGATTACAAAGGCTTGATGAAGTCCGCAATCCGCGACCCGAACCCGGTGATCTTCCTTGAGAACGAGATCCTCTACGGTCGCAGCTTCGACGTGCCGGACATTGAGGATTACACGGTCCCCTTCGGCAAGGCCCGGATCTGGCGCGAGGGTGCGGATGTCACCATCGTCAGCTTCGGCATTGGCATGACCTATGCGCTGGAAGCGGCAGAGAAACTGGCCGAGGACGGTATCGAGGCCGAGGTCATCGACCTGCGCACCCTGCGCCCGATGGACACCGAAACGGTGCTGAAATCGGTGATGAAGACCAACCGCTGCGTGACCGTCGAAGAAGGCTGGCCGCAGGGCTCGGTCGGCGGCTACATCAGCGGCGTGATCATGCAGGAGGCGTTCGACTACCTCGACGCTCCGGTCATCACCTGCACCGGCAAGGACGTGCCCATGCCCTATGCCGCCAACCTCGAAAAACACGCGCTGGTCACCACCGACGAGGTGATCGAGGCCGTGCGCAAAGTCACCTACCGGTAAGGAGCGGATCATGCCCACAGAAATTCTCATGCCCGCCCTTTCGCCCACGATGGAGGAAGGCACGCTCGCCAAGTGGCTGGTCAAAGAGGGTGACGAGGTCGCCTCGGGCGACATCCTCGCCGAGATCGAAACCGACAAGGCCACGATGGAGTTCGAAGCCGTCGACGAAGGCACCATCGGCAAGATACTGATCGAAGAAGGCAGCGAAGGCGTGAAGGTAAACACGCCGATCGCCGTGCTGCTCGAAGAAGGCGAAAGCGCCGACGCCATCGACAGCGCCGCCCCGGCCAAAGAAGAGAAACCTCAGGCAGAGGAAACGCCCAAAGCAGCCGAGGCCGAAACGCCCGAAGCGGGCTATGGCCGCGGTGCGACGGATGCGAATGACGCGCCGCCCAAGAGCGACGCCAAAGCCCCCGCCGCGCCCAAGGACGACAAGGGTGGGCGCATCTTCGCCTCCCCCCTCGCCCGCCGGATCGCTGCGGACAAGGGTCTCGACCTCGCCCAGATCGAAGGCAGCGGCCCGCGCGGTCGGATTGTCAAAGCCGATGTGGAAAGCGCCCAGCCGACGGCTGCCAAGGCTGACAGCCCCGCCGCCACCAAAGACGCCGCGCCGGTGACACAGCCTGCTCCTGCTGGCCCCTCCTCCGACGCCGTGCGCAAGATGTACGAGGACCGCGAGGTCGAAGAGGTCAAGCTCGACGGGATGCGCAAGACCATCGCCGCGCGCCTCACCGAGGCCAAGCAGACGGTCCCGCATTTCTACCTACGCCGCGACATCCAGATCGACGCGCTGCTCTCGTTCCGGGCTGAGGTCAACAAGCAGCTCGAAGCCCGGGGCGTGAAGCTTTCGGTCAACGACTTCATCATCAAAGCCTGTGCGTTGGCGCTGCAATCGGTGCCCGATGCCAATGCGGTCTGGGCCGGGGATCGTATTCTGAAGCTCAAACCCTCGGACGTGGCCGTGGCCGTGGCCATCGAAGGCGGGCTCTTCACCCCGGTCCTTCAGGACGCCGACACCAAGTCGCTCTCGACCCTCTCGGCGCAGATGAAAGACCTCGCAACCCGCGCCCGCGACCGCAAGCTGGCACCGCATGAGTATCAGGGCGGCAGCTTCGCGATCTCCAACCTCGGCATGTTCGGGATCGACAATTTCGACGCGGTCATCAACCCGCCGCATGGTGCGATCCTCGCCGTGGGGGCTGGTGTCAAAAAGCCGATCATCGGCAAGGACGGTGAGATCGCAGCGGCGACAGTCATGTCCGTGACCCTCTCGGTCGATCACCGCGTGATCGACGGGGCGCTCGGGGCCCAGCTGTTGAACGCGATTGTCGAGAACCTTGAAAATCCGATGATCATGCTGGCCTAAAGGCTGCACCTCACAAACGAAGAAAGCCGGGGCATGCCCCGGCTTTTTTATTGCGATACTGGCATCTGACCCTATTCGGCGTCTGGCCCGAAGAGATGGTTCATCGAC
>Ga0310345_10006118_pt1 | contig 10545 bp, 9 predicted proteins | sample HC15DNA20500_MG_FD_204667 | JGI IMG/M metagenome (GOLD analysis project Ga0310345, IMG submission 204667) | Marine microbial communities from station ALOHA, North Pacific Subtropical Gyre - HC15-DNA-20-500_MG | ecosystem: Environmental > Aquatic > Marine > Oceanic | place: Pacific Ocean: North... | reverse complement strand
GAACGGTAAACGTGATGGTCGTCATGCGGTGTATTATGAAAGTGGTCAGGTACGTTCAGAGGCTTACTTTGCTGATGACAAGCTCGATGGTGCCTACACCACCTGTTTTGAGAACGGCAACAATCGCAGTGAACGTGTCTTCAAGGCCGGCGAGGAAATCAAGCGTCGTGAATGGAAAAAGGATGGCACCCAGAAGGAACTCAGCAACTGGAAAAAGGACGGTAGCCAAGCCTGACACTTTTCAATGAATGCAGCGATCCACGACACATCTAACTTGAAATGAAGAAGACCCTAATATTTTTCAGTCTAGTTTTTGCTTTGGGCACGGGCGCGCAGGAAAAGCCTGTAAATCCCGCCGTTCTGAAAGCCAAGCAGGATTTTGAAAAGAAAAAGACTGAGGCCGCGACAGGTGATCCGCTGAAATTGCATGAACTGGGTGAGCTCTATTATTCTGGCAAAGGAACTGCCAGAAATTATGGCGAGGCCTATAAGGCATACCTCGCCGCCGCTGAGAAAGGCCATGTGATTTCCGTGTCCACCGTGGGCTGGATGTTGCGTAACGGTCAGGGTATCGGGAAGGATTATAAGAAGTCAAAAGAGTGGTACACAAAAGCCGCTGAGAAAGGCCACGTGGAGTCACAGATGGGTTTGGCAGAGATCTTTTACGGTTCACTTGGCTTGCCCAAGCGTGATTACGTGAGTGCATACAAGTGGTATCTCATTGCCGCTGGACTGGGAAGCAAGGAGGCCAAGGCATTCACTCTGCGCATGCAACAAACCGTCCTCAAGGAGCCGCACGTGACTGCCGAGCAAAAGGCGGTGGCGGAAAAATCGGCGGCTAATTGGCTTGCGACCTACGCCAAAAAGTAGGGTTAACAGCTTGTTCTCAATTGTGAATAATCGGCGGATAACTTCCCCTTTGCTACTTGGTAATTCGGTGTACGCTTTCCCCATCAGCAGAACCTTCGGGTGAAGCTGGTCGGGTCAGGTGACTCGGGAAGGCGGTTTTTCGGAAGTGCTTTCCAGCTGAGAAGAATCCTTCGGGGTGATTCACGGTGAGTCCCAGATCTGTAGCCTAGGGCATCCACCCAAGGCATCCTGAGGAACTTCGGTTCTGAAGGAATTTGGCCGTCTGGGAAGTAGGCTTCGGTTTACCGCTCGGGCGGTCTTTTTTATTTCGGTCTTCAACAGTTACCACAACCGTTACCACAAAAAACCGGCACTCGTGGATGCCAATCTAGATTGGAATAAAAATGGACTGCTATGGATTATACGTCGCAGAGTTCCACTGCTTCGATTAGCCCCTTCATGGGATCGCCGGTGGGGATGAACTCCTGACCCACAAACCCTTTGTAGCCGATGTCCAGCAACTTGCGCATGATGGGCGGGTAGTTGATTTCCTGTGTATCGTCGAGCTCTTTGCGCCCTGGATTACCCGCGGTATGGATGTGCCCGATGATGTCCTTGCATTCCTCGATGCGCCGGATCACATCGCCGTCCATGATCTGCACATGGTAAATGTCGAACAGCAGCTTCATGTTCGGCGAACCCACCGCGCGGATAATTTGGGCCACATAATCAAGCTTGTCGCCTTGATAACCAGGATGCCCCTTCATGGGGTGAGAGTCATCGCGCGTGTTCAAGTGCTCGAGGCAAATGTTCACCCCCTTCTTCTCCGCGTAACCGATGATTTTCTTAAACCCTTTCACGCAATTCTTCGCGCCCTCTTCGCGGCTGATTTCGCCACTCTTGGGATCCTCCGCCTTGCGCCATTTGTAGCCGTTGAATGCAATCACGTTTTTCACGCCGTGTTTCGCGCACGCATCAATCGTCTCTCGCGTAGCCTTGATGACCATCTCGTGATAGTCAGGATTGTTGAAGCCGCGAATGAAGGGCGGTCCTTCAACACCGTTGGGTGCGATGGCGCAAGTGAGGCCGCGCTTTTTGAGAAGCAGCCAGTGTTCCGGTCCAATAAGTTCCACGCTTTTGCAGCCCAGATCCTTGGCGGCCTCGGCGGTGTCTGTTTCTTTCCAGCCCACCGTGCCCCAGCACCAGTGCACCACAGACTGGTTGATGCGGCCCTTGGTGACGCCGGCTTTATTTTTGGTATCCTTGGCGGTGAGGGCGGTGGCACCCAGCGCGGCCGCACTGCCGGCCAGTTGCAATAAATTCCTTCGACTGATTGAGTTAGTATGGTTCTTCATGGATAAATGGATAAACGGGTTTTGGATAAACGAGTTTCTGGGGCTGAGCGATTCAAGCTTAGATTGTATTTGTGCGCCAGAAGAAATGTGCGCCAGAAGAAACTTTCAATCACTTCGGCGCCTTCAATCGCAGCAGCGTGTAAGGCGCAAGAACCAGTAGGTTAACATATCCATCCAGGCCTTCGCACACGCCCATGGTCGTGTATTTTGTTGTAAACTCGCCGTTCGCGAGTGTCTGGAAACCGTGGTGATATCGAAGCGGTTTGCCGTCTTTTCCTTTGAACTCCGTGTAGTTGGGGTTGGCAACCGCAACCGGCCCGTGATCTTTGGGCTGCTTGTCGCCTGGTCGCCAGCTTACCAAGTGATGCCTCCGGTAGCCATTGACTTGCTGTGTCACTGAGGCCCACACCGTGCCCGTCGGCCCAACGCACATCGCTCGGCAGTCGCTGCCCTTTGCTTTAGGCAAAAGCTCGCCTAGTTTTCTGCCTCGCATTGTCCCCGGCTTGTCGGTCAGGTCGTAAGCATGCAGTCCATTGCCACTCATCGGCACTGAATACAACGTCTTCCGGTCTGGGCTGATGTCCCAGTTGATGGGATGCCCGTTTTTATCCGCCAAGTGCGATTCCTTTGTTGGGGGTCGGCCGTCAATGGTTTGCTTCAGCCGCTCCAGCTTCCCTGTCGTTGGGTCAAACCGCCCTATACCCCCGCCGCGAATGGGATGGTAAGCCCGCCCTCGCGCGTCCACCACGATGAACGCGTACATGTGCTCCAGGTCGCCCAAGTCACGATACTTCCGACTCTTTAGGTCCAGTACTACAAAGTGTGAGTTATCAAGTGGCCGACTGTCCGAGCAAGTCGAGAGATAGGCCAACCCGCGGGATTCATCCGGTGTGATGCTGATGAGCCCGTGGTGTTTTACGGGAATCGGAAACACCTCCGTCTTACCCGTCTTCGGATCGTACACCATCGGGTATCCACCCGGATATTTAGAGCGCGGCTCCCCTTTAACCGGATATCCCTGCTTCGTGCAAAAATATATCTTTCCGCTGCGCCCCACGTTGTTGCGCGAATGGATCTTCGCCTGTGCTGCAAACCCCTTCGCCTTTATTCTCGCTACCTGGTGTGCATCCACCACTACCTTCATCGCCTCTGACTTCGGGGCGAACTCCACCAGCCACGAATTCACGCCGTTGGCGTGTGTGCCGATGTAAAGTCGTCCGTTGTGCCCTTCGACAATCGCGAAATATCCCTCCCCCTCCGGTGCAGTCCATTTCGGGATCACATGCGCAGTGGCCCGGAGCCATTTGGCGTTGGGGATCTCATCGCCCAGGGAGGCCCAGACGGAAATTAACAAAAGAACAAAAATCCGTGCTGTCATGCCGCCAGACTCATGTTCCGTGCTTCATTTGCAATGCAAAAGTTTTGGCATTTTTAACTCTGAGGTTTTGACTTTTAGCTTTTGCTCATTTATTTACCCACTTACCTTCCTTTACCACCCATGAGCAACCACGACTCCATTCTTGAGGCCAAGCTGAAAGTCATCGATGAAACCCACTGCTATGTCTCCGGCAAGACAGCGCTGATCGTCATCGATATGCAGCACGGTTTCATTGACGAGGGCGCCTCACTGGAAGTCGCTGCCGCGCGTGACATCATCCCGAACCTTGTCGCGTTGATCGATACCTTCCGCGCTAAAGCCGCGCCGGTGATTTTTACAGAGTTTGTTTATGCTGACAACGTGTCGTGCCTGCGCGGCGATCCGTTTGGCATTGAGCATCTGCCCAGCGAGGGCTCACCCGGTTTTGGCAGTAAATCGAGCAACTGCCTGATAGGCCACAACGCCGGCACGGGGGTGGAATCGGCGGACACGATTGACGAACTCAAGCCGCGTCCGGAGGAACTCATCATTCGCGGGCATACCTACGATAAGTTTTACGGCACCCCCTTGGATCTCGCGTTGCGAAGCCGAGAGATTTCCCATCTTGTTATGACCGGAATCACCACCGATGTTTGTGTCAATTCCACCCTTATCGCTGGCAGCCAGCGCAACTATCGCGTAACCGCCGTCACCGACGGCTGCGCTTCACCGTGGCCGGATCTGCAAGAAGCTTGCTTCAAGATTTGGCAGCCAAAGTTTGCACGGTTGAAAACGACCAAGGAAATTTTAAGTGAACTGAACTAATTCCAATGAAATATATTTTTCTGACCGGGTGCCTTTTCATATGTACAACTATCGTTGTTGCTGAATCTCTAAGGATTTTTCCTGAGGGCAAAATGCCGGATGATGTGCGGTTGAAGCCGCTTAAGGACCTCAATGGACATTTTCCCTTCAAGGTTCCGGCGACTTTGGGGCAATGGGAAACGCGCAAGGCAGAATTGCAAATGCGGGTGCAGGTGGCCACTGGCCTGTATCCTATGCCGGCTAGGACACCGCTCAATGCGGTGATTCACGGGAAGGTGAAGCGTGATGGGTTTACAGCCGAGAAGATCTATTTTGAGAGTGTGCCCGGTTTTTATGTCACTGGCATTCTGTTCCGGCCCGACGGTGTGAACGCGAAGGGGCGGCGGTCGGCGGTGTTGTGTCCGCATGGCCATGGCGGACGGTTGCAGACGCACAGTCCGGACAAGGTTTTAAGCGAGATTAAAATTGGCGCAGAGAAGTTCAAGGAATCGGGCCGTATGCCGAAAGTTGCGCGAGCTGCGACTCTGGCGCGGCTTGGGAACGTGGTATTCCTGTTCGACATGATTGGGTACGCGGACAGCGTGCAGTTGTCATACCAGCTTGCCCATCGGTTTGCAAAGCAGCGGCCGGAGATGGAGGGCAATAAAAGGTGGGGGATTTATAGTACGCAGGCGGAGTTGAGACTGCAATCCATCATGGGCTTGCAGACGTGGAATGGAATTCGCGCGCTGGATTTTCTGGCAGGTCTACCTGATGTCGATTCCAAGCGCATGGCGGTGACTGGTGGTAGCGGCGGAGGCACGCAGACAATTCTGTTGTGTGCAATAGACCCGCGCCCCATCGCGGCCTTTCCGAACGGCATGGTGAGCACGTCGATGCAGGGCGGCTGCACCTGCGAGAACTGCACGCTGCTGCGCGTGGGCACGGGCAACGTGGAACTCGCCGCGCTCTTCGCTCCCAAGCCGCAGGGCATGACCGCTGCCAACGATTGGACTAAGGCGATGATGACCGACGGCTATCCCGAGCTGCAAAAACTCTACGGGCTGTACGGCAAAAAGGGAAACGTGTTTTGCGCCGACCTCACGCATTTCCGCCATAACTACAACTATGTGTCGCGCGGGTTGATGTACAACTGGTTCAACCGCCACATGGCGTGGGGCCACAAGGCGCCCATCGTGGAGCAGGATTTTAAATTGTTGTCAAAAGAAGAGCATGCGGTGTGGAATGAGAAACACCCCAAGCCAAAGGGCGGCGACGCCTTCGAGCGTAAGCTCACGAAATGGATTGCCGATCGCGATGCGAAGCTGGTGAAGAAAATGACGAAGCCGGAACTGCGTGCGGCATGGGGAATGCTGATTGGCCGCGAGGTGCCGGCGTTCAAGGACATCACGCGCGAGAAGGTGGATGAATATAAACGCGACGGCTACATTGAGTTCACAGATATCCTGCGACTGAAGAAACACGGCGAAGTGTTGCCGGTGGTATCGCTGTATCCAATGAAAAAGTGGAACAAGAAAGCAGTTATCTGGCTCGACAGTGAAGGGAAAGACGGAATGTTTGACGCAGAGGGCAAGCCCATCAAGGACGTGCAGGAGTTGCTCGATGCCGGCACGTCAGTGGTCAGCGCAGACTTGTTTCAGCAGGGCGAGTTTTTAAAGGGGCCGCTCAAGCAGACACGCAAGGTGAGCAACAACCGCGAGTACGCCGGTTATAGCTTCGGCTATAACCACACGTTGTTTGCGCATCGCACGCATGATGTCATGACGCTGGTGTCGTGGGTGGCAGGCTTTGATGAAGAGAAGCCGGAAGAGGTCGCCCTTGCTGTCCGTGATGGCATGGTGCCGGTTGCGTTGGCGGCGTTGTCGCAGGTTGGTGGCGTCAAAAATGCCATGATCGATGATCTCACGTTTCGCTTTGCCAACCTGAAATCCTACCGCGACCCCGATTTCCTGCCCGGCGCGGTGAAGTACGGCGACCTGCCCACGCTGCTGAAAATCAGCCATGCGAGGATTGTGAAATAATTTTTTAACCAAAGGAGAACCATGAGACTCTGTCGATTCGAACAAGACGGGAAGGCGCAGGCCGGATTTTATTTTGACAAGCATATCGCGCCCGTGGCTGCGGCGGCGAAGGCAGTTCAGGGGAAGACGGACCGAAAGCTCTCGTTGGGCAATGGGGATGACCTCTTGCCGTTGCTGCCGCATGGTAAACGGCACGCGGACGCGAAGCTTGTGGCGGCGTGGCTGGAGAAGCATCCCAACGCGGTGGGTGAGCTGGCGGCAAAGGGCGCGCGGCTTCGCACGCCGGTGCCGCGGCCGAACAAGCTGTTCCTGTTGGCGGGCAATTACGCCAAGCACATCGAGGAGGGCGGCGGTATTGCGGTGGCGCGGGCGAAGACGTTTCCCTACGTGTTTATGAAGCCGGCGTCGACGGCGCTGAACCATCCCGATGGCGAGATTCCCATCCCGAAAGTTTCGCCGGACCACATCGATTGGGAATGTGAGTTGGCGTTTGTCATTGGCAAGACGGCCATAGGCGTGAAGGAGGCCGACGCGCTGAAGCACGTGGCCGGTTACACGGTGGTGAACGATATTTCCGACCGCGAGTTCAAGCCCAATCTTGACCGTGAGGAGCGCAAGAATGACGGCTTCTTCGACTGGCTGCACGGCAAATGGCACGATGGGTTTTGTCCCGTGGGGCCCTGCATCACCAGCGCCGACGCCATTCCCGATCCACAGAAGCTCCAGTTGACGTTGAAGGTGAACGGCGAATTGAAACAGGACGCCAGCACCGCGCTGCAGATTTTCCCTGTGGCGGCGGTCATCGAGTTCATCTCATCGTACGTGACGCTGGAGCCGGGTGACATCATTTCAACCGGCACACCCGCCGGCGTGGGCAATGCTAAAGGCACCTACCTCAAGGCCGGCGACAAGTTGGAGGCCGCGATTGAGGGGATTGGGGTTTTGAAGAACAGGATGGTTTAGCTGAGGCACAGTCGCAGTTAAAACAAAATTACCTGTCGCGCGACCTCGCCGTGGTAGAGGCGGTCGAAACCGGCGTTGATGTCCTCCAGCGGGATGATGCCGGCGAGCAGTTTTTCCACGGGCAATTGTCCCGTGCGGAACAGCTCGATGAAGCGCGGGATGTCGCGCGTGGGCACGCACGAGCCTTGATAGGAACCCTTCAACGTTTTCTCCTCGGCGCTCAACGTGACGGCGGGGATTTTTAACTCGTGTTTCGGATGCGGCAGGCCGATGGCCACCGTGGTGCCGCCGCGCATGGAGGACTTGTACGCCTGCTCGAGCACCTTCACGTTGCCGACGCTCTCGATGGCAATCTCCACGCCGCCATTGGTCAAATCGCGGATGGCCTCCACGGGGTCGCATTCGTCGGCGTTCACTGTGTCTGTCGCGCCCAGTTCGCGCGCAAGTTCCAATTTCGATTCCAGCAAATCCACTGCGATGAGCTGCCCCGCCGCGCATGCCTTGGCGCCCATCAACGCGCTGAGCCCCACGCCGCCGAGGCCAAACACCGCCACACTTTGCCCCGGCCGCACGTTGGCGGTGTTAAACGCAGCGCCAGTGCCGGTCATCACCGCGCAGCCAAAGAGCGTCGCGTGCTCGAAGGGCAAATCGTCATCCACCTTCACCAGCGACTCCGGCATGGCGATGGTGAATTGCGAATAGGCCGAAACGCCGCAGTGGTGAAAATAGGGTTTGCCGTTGTTGCTGAACCGCCGCCCGCCGTTCATCAGCGTGCCGGCGTTGTTGGCGTCCATGCCCGGCTCGCACAACGATGGCCGCCCCACGCGGCAATAGCGGCAAGCGCCGCAGCCGGGGATGAAGGTAAAAATTACATGGTCGTCCGGCTTGAACCCGCGCACCGCGCGGCCCACCTCGCGCACGATGCCGCTGGCCTCGTGGCCCAGTACCATCGGCGTAGGGCGCGGTCGCGAGCCGTTAATGGTCGAGAGGTCCGAATGGCACAGCCCCGCGCCCTTCACCTCCACCAGCACCTCCTCCTCCGCCGGCCCGGCCAACTCCAGCTCCTGAATTTCCAGCGGCCGACTCTCGGCATACGGCATCGGGCGTTCCATTTCCATTAAAACAGCGGCGGTGGTTTTCATGCGCAGGATCATTGGCAAAAGCGCGCTAGATTGCAATCGCCCAACCTTTGAAGCAGGATGTCGTCGTGCGTGCAGGAGATTCAGTTCGGGCCTTTACCCTTGTGGAGATGCTGGTGGTTATTGCCGTGATCGGCATTCTCGCTAGTTTGTTGTTGCCTGCTTTGGCCAAAGGCAAGATCAAGGCGAATCGCATCAAGTGTGTGAACAATCTGCGTCAAATCAATGCAGCAATGTTGTCGTTTTCTCACGGGCACGAGGGGCGTCTGCCGTGGATGTTGACGGCCAAGCAAGGGGAGGCTTTGTGGCAGGGGCTCTATGGCAAGCAGCACACCGGCTCGCACCATCTCTGGGACGTTCGGTTTGTGTTTTTGCCGGCACCGATTCGTAAGAAACTCGTCACGGCAAAATTACTGGCTTCGCCGTGCGATCCACAAGTTGCGCCTTGGAGCGAGTTGGAGTTGACCGAAGGCAAATGGCAGGGTTTCGGTTCAGCTTTTGATGGGGTGCACGTGCACATGGATCGGCGGGCGATCAGTTATGCGGTCCATCTCGGTGGGGACATGCAACGTCCTTCCAGCATCGTTGCAATGACCCGAAACATCGCCGGCGAGACTTCGTATGAATTTGAGTATCCCGCCAGCACCAAGCGACCGGAGTATGCTGAGTTTCTTGGTGCATCATTGCGGAACGTAAACCAAGGCTCATCCTTGCACGGGTTTATTGGTGGTAACGCCGAAACAGATCCAGCCAAGCTACAAAACTTTGCCATGACCGGTCTCGGTAAAAGTCAAGGCCAAGTGATGCTGGCGGATGGCAGCGTAAAAATGTCAAACGATGCCGATCTTGCCGATGCCATCAAGGCGCATGCACACACCTCAGGTGGTGTATACATTGGAGTGAACGAAAACATTTCCCGCCCCACTCAACAAAAGATTGACCCGGTCTTGCTGAGGATCCGTTGAGTTACGGTTTTAAGTACCCCATCCGTTTCATCCAGCCCTCCGCCAGCCTTGGCCATTGTGTCACAGGGTCGGTTGTCGGGCGCAGGCCGTAGCCATGGCCGCCGTGCGGGAAAACGTGTAGTTCAGAGTGGACGCTTGCACGCCTCATGGCCAGCCACATCTGCACACTGCCATCGGCTGGAACACCATCGTTTCCGGCATGGAAAAAAATTGCTGGTGGCATGGTATTGTCCACCGGCACCTCGGGTACGAGTTTAGTCTTGGTTCCCCTATCCACGAGGTAGGCGGGATAGACGAGTACGCCAAAGTCCGGTCGACAACTGGCTTTGTCGGCCTCATCAACCGGCTTGTAAGTGCGCTTTTGGTAATTCGTCATCACGGTGGCAGAAAGATGGCCACCGGCAGAAAAGCCAAGAATGCCGATGCGCGCCGGGTCGATGCCCCCCCACGCCTTTGCGTTGTGGCGCACGAGACCGAGGGCGCGCTGCGCATCCTGCAGCGGCGCATCGTGTTTCTCACGATCCTTTCGACGGGGCACGCGATACTTTACCACGATGGCCGTCACCCCGATCCCATTGAGCCACTCAGCAACCTCTGTGCCCTCTAAGTCCCACGCAAGAATAGAGTACCCGCCGCCGGGACATATCATCACCGCTGCACCGTTGGGTTGCTTGGGCTTGAATACCGAAAGTGTAGGCACACTCACGTTGCCCAGTCGGATCACCTTTTTCTGTCCTGGACACTGTTGCCTCGGGCCTTCGGGGCCGATGTCGCCCTTTTCACCGGGCGCTTTTCCGGGCCATAGTTTCAGGGTTTTCCACGGTTCAATTGCCTGTGCAGCCTGTGCAGAGATCATTCCAAACGCCAGTATCACAATCGCCAATCGGATTTGCATGCGACAAACTTGTGATAAACCCAGGCAAAGATCAAAACGAAATGGATTGTGGCACAACGCCAATCGCCGCACAATTCGCCTCCATGACACGTTTTGGCATCATTGGTCTTTCGCACGATCACATTTGGGATGTGCTGCCGGATTTGGCGGCCAGCGAAAACGCGGAGTTGGTCGCC
>Ga0310345_10006116_pt1 | contig 10546 bp, 2 predicted proteins | sample HC15DNA20500_MG_FD_204667 | JGI IMG/M metagenome (GOLD analysis project Ga0310345, IMG submission 204667) | Marine microbial communities from station ALOHA, North Pacific Subtropical Gyre - HC15-DNA-20-500_MG | ecosystem: Environmental > Aquatic > Marine > Oceanic | place: Pacific Ocean: North... | reverse complement strand
AATACACCTTGTATCACAGGGAGCTTTGGCTAGTGCAGACTTTACAGGATTTGCAGATGAATATTTGAATAAAATTAAACTAGACGGTATTAATGTAAAGAACCACGTAAGGGAAACATTAAGGGATAGAGTAAACAATTGGAAGAAAATGGATAAAGATGTAAGAAGAGAAGAATCAGAGATGGCAGGAATTGACCAAGATATAATTGACACAGTGGTTGATATGTCATTGGATAAGATAAAAAAACAATTCCCAGAAGAACATAAGAAGCTAGACCAAATTGGAGTTTGGGGATTAGGAGAGTCAGATACAAGTGTAATTTATGGAACTCCAACTGAAATAGAATCACTGTGGGAAGAATTTACAACAACACCTTACTCACCTGCTGGAGCTAAGAAAGCTTGGTTAAAGTATTCTATAGATAGTGGTATTGGATTAGCCAATGCAGAACAATGGTATGATGAAAAGAAACGAACAGGATATGGTGAATCAAAATCAAATGAAGAATATGAAGATTCGATTTGGACATTGAGATGGTGGAATGGTCTTACACAATCACGCAGGAATCAAATCATTAACAATATTCCAAGAACTGCAATTCCAAGTTATCTTGATGCAAGTAATGGTATTGGTGGATTTGATACAGAGGTGAATTTCGAGATGTTTCCAATGCAGGTTAGAAAATATATTGCAAGTCTTTATTTAAAAGGTGAAGAATCAAAAGCAAATGAAGATATATGGCAAGATCCAAATAAGTCCAAGAAAGGTCCCGTAATCAGTAATGCTGGGGAAGATACAGGAAGATATTATGATAGATGTTCAGTATGTGGAGAGATAAGATGGCTTCATAATAATATGTTTTACAATCAACCAGATGCAATAAGAGATCATGAATTTAAATTTGAAGATTTACTATATCCATCAATAGGAGAATCAAAAGCAAATGAATCAGGACAAGGAGGAGCTTACAGATGTAATGTTTGTGATCACATAAAAGGAAATGTATTTGAATATGGTATGCTTGAATGCCAATGTGGGTGTCATAACTCGGCTACAACACATTGGAAAGATTACTACTGGGATGATGGTGTTATGGGAACAGTAGGAGTAGATCTTGATGAAACTTCAGTAACAATGGAATCTAAAGCAAATGAAGATTGGCTAGATGATCAAGGATATGATTATGCAGAACCAACATATCAACAAAAAAGAGAAAGAGATGCTAGTATTATTACTGGTCATATGGAAGTTGTTTGGGGAAGTCAATGGAGAGCTGAAAATAGTGGAGAGTATGAAGCTGTAAGTTATCCAGATCCTGCGGAGGGAGATAAAGTCAAATGTAATATATGTGGTCAAACATTTACCAACTTTCCTGCTACCTATAGAGGATTATTAGGTAAAGATCTTGATTGGGATGAAGGTGTAAAACATCTAAGAGGACACGGAATTACTGAATCAAAAGCAAATGAAGATGATTATGAATATGGGTTTATACCAAAAGTAAGTGGATTTGGTGAAGATAAAAGAGATAAAAATTTACCAATTAAAGATCATAAACATAATTTTTCAAGTGGCTATCAAAAAGATGAAATTAATTATGTGTGGCAATGTTCAGATTCCCAATGTGGAGCAACCAAAACACAAGATGTGTATATGGAATCCAAAGCAAATGAAGATTATGGAAAACCATTTAATCGAAATACAGATTGGGAGAAACTAAGTAAAATAGTAGAAGGTGAATGGAATAATTCAACACCAGAAGGAAGAAAGAAAATTATAATTAACACACATAACGGATTTATGAGTGGTCACGAACCAGAAATACTTAAACAATGGGCAGATGTTGAAGAAAGCACAAAACACTGGATTATGCAGAAATGGGATGTGGCACATAACACATTTGATCAAGAAAGAAAAGATTTCTTTGACTTAACAGAATCAATAGCAAATGAGAACGTAGCCTCTAAGATGGCATACTATTACCAAAAGGATGCACCTAAAGATTGGAATGATAATCAAGTATCAAACGAAGCAGAAAAGATACTGGAAGAAACATATGGCATAAAGCCAAAGAAGGAAGTAGTCAAAGAGAAAGCAGAAGAATCATTATCAACAGTTCAACAAAAGATAGTAGACAGAAAACTTGACGGTGTTAGAAACGAAAGTATAATACACGAATTAAAAATATGGGATAACATGAGTGAGGAACAAGCTAAGAAAGCTGTTGAAACAACAGAGATACCATTACAAGACAGTATAGCACATACATTATTCAGTAAGAAATATGCAGAATGTAATGAGAATGAGATACAAGAATTAAAGATATATGCAGGGGAATCAAAAGCAAAAGAGGGAGTTAATGATGAACTACTATCAACTGATATAGGAGTAGTAAAATTCCTAGAAGGTAGAGGTGCTAGTAGATATTATATTGATTATGTTATACGATTTCCAAATGCCCCAAGTGTTCAAACATGGAAAGGTCATTGGAAAGAAGGTTGGTTAGACTTTGGTGGTGGTTTCGGAACTGCATTGTTTGATGGAGATATAGAGGATGCATACTTTAGAGCAGATGGAACTAACAGAGGAAACTTACAAAAAATGGGAATTAGATTCGCAAGAGATGATGGAACTTTTGATACAATTGAAGATGGAAGAATTATAGGTTATACAATGGAATCAAAAAAGGTTAATAAACGTAGGGGAGGAGTATATTAATATGAATTCCATCAAGTCAAGTGAATATAATTCTGCTGATAACTATGATTATCCTGAATTTATTGCAATTAAAAATGATGAACAAAGAACACCAGACGAAGGATTTGATAATTTAGAAGAAGCAAAAGTAAGAGCAGATAAAATCGGTGGCTTTGTATATCAAATGATAAATGGTGAAGGAGTGGAAATTTATTCTGCTAATGAATCAACAACAGAAACAACAGAGAGTGAAAAGGCTACAGAAATAAAAGAGGAATTTAGTGAAAATGCTTATCTACAATTAATCAATGAAACAACCCCAGTGCCAATGGAATTTCATGGCAGATATTATAATAGTGCAGAAGAATGGAAAGAACATGATCCAATTGCATTTAGGGAATCATATATGGCTTGGATTGATGGTAATGAGAAAGATGGAGTTGATACAGGAGATGATGGTTATGAATCAAATACAAAAGGTATGCCAAAAGGAATACCAACTGAAGATATAGAAGCACTTCATGATGTAGGAAACCTTTATGCTGAATGGAATAAAGATTTTGATGGAAGTAGACAAGATTTCATAGATTATGCTGAAGCAAAAGGATTTAATCCAAAAGTTGCAGGATCAACATATGAAACACAACACCCTGAAAATGAAGAGTGGCAATATGGTGGAGAATTAAAAGCAAATGAATCATTTTATGATCAAGCATTATGGATAGCAAAAGCAAAATTAGAAGATGGTGGTTTAGATATAATTAGTGCATTACCAGATATTATTAGAAACACTAGAACAAGTACGGGAAGAGATATTGATGAAGATGAACTTAGTAGAGCAATTGAAGATGCAATAGATACTTACAGAAATATGTTAAAAACAGGAATGTCAATGTGGGGTGATAGAAGCACTAAAGCAAGTGAAAGTTATTGGGGAAATCAAGGACAATATCAAGATTTATACAGTAAATATCACAGTGAAATTCCAGATGAAGGTAGTGTAAATGATAGTCTACTTGAACAACTACGAATTGTTTCAAATGTATATTATGAAGTAGGTAATAATGGTGGAGGAAATATGATTTCAGGTATGGGCAGTGCAGGAGAACATGGAAAAATTAATGCAACTATTCCAGAAACAACTTGGTTAGTAAATAGAACTGAACAGACAGAAAATAGCGGTGGTTTAGAATATGAGGAGGAACAAGAATTAATACGAGCATCTTTGCAGGAATTAGATGGGGTAGTTGATAATCTTCTTCAACAAATCAAAAATGATAGAGCTGATAAAGACGAACAATCAAACTATTGGGGTGAATCAGGTCAAGTAGAACCAGATGAGAATTGGAATGTGGGAAGATGGACATCTGGAAAAGGACTTAACGAAGATATGTATGCAGATGATGATGTAAAACTTGACACAGAAGCAGAGATTGATAATTATATTAAAGAAGGAACAGATCCAGCTCCATATGAAGAAGAAGATATGCCAGAAAGTATAAAAAGCGAACTTAAAGATGAAGGAAAAGAAAGATCAAAATCAGATATACAGGCTATGAAAGATCTCGGTGCTGGTGATTTTGCAGGGGATATTCCTGACGACATGAGTGTTGATCAATGGCTTGGTGGAGATGATAATGAAGATAAAGATGAAGCAGAAGAAATTATTGGTGCAATGGGTATGGCAGATGACTTGATGGATACATATGGTTCATCTCCAAACGCAGATCCAACAACAACACCACTTGAAGATCATTCTGGAACTGATGATTCATCTGATACACAAACAGATACAGTTGATGCTCAACAGGAAACAAGTGATATATCAGGAGATACAGTTGAAGAGTCATTCGGAGATTGTGGTTGCAAGGACACAAATAAAGCAAGAACAACTTGGGAATCTGCAAAAGAAGGCGACAAACAATATTGGTTAAGAAATATGGGAGAAGATGAGGGTTATTCATATTATCACTTTGAACACCTACCAAAGAGAGTAGGCGAATCACTTGTTGATAAATTCAAAATAGAAGAAAGCGAGGATCGTGGTTGGTCAAAGATTCCAGCACTTGAAAGGACAAACCTATTAAGAAAGTTAGGATTCCCACCAAGAGATGCGGAACTTGTAGCAAACTTGGAATACCCACAACTATCAGAAAGCCTGAAGAAGGATGTCAATGATGCAGTTATCGTAAAGAAGAGAGCAGAAGAATCACAAAGAGAAAAACCAGATGAGCAACTAGCCTTTGAGAACGACTTGTATTCAAATATGTATGATGGATTCTTGAAGCGTAGGGGAGAACGTGTAGACTCAAAAAAAAACGACAAATTTTAGAAAGTAAGAATTACGGATTAGATTTATCAAAAGTTAAGGGTGTAGAATCAAAAAGATTATCACAAGCTCAAAAAGATATAGTAGATGATTATATAGTAAAGGAAATGAATGATTATGAATTTTTCGGTAATGTAAGTGATGCACTTATGCCTCAATTAAAAGAAATAGAGGACAAAGGTAAAACAGAAGTAGAACTATATGATGCATTACAAAGTTATACTAAGAAACATATCTATGAATCAAAAGCAAATGAATATGTTGAACCAGTGTTTATTCAACATTGGGAATGTCCAAAGTGTGGTGAAGAAGATAGTGTAAGAATTAAAGGATCTGACTTAGAACCACTAGCAAAACAGATTAATGATCATTTTAGTAGTGTTCATGGTATGAGTATTGACGAGGTAAATCAAAGTGATATTTTTGGAGAGATATGGAGTAAATATGCTCACAGTATTCAAATATCTGGAACACCTGATGAACACATGATACAAGATTGGGAATCCAAAGCAAACGAAGATATGAAGTGGTGGGAATGTGCAGATTGTAAGTTCTTTGGTAAGACAGAAGAAGAAACCACCAAACATGAACTAGAAACTGGACATACAACACATAAGTCTGGAATGACATCAGCATTTCCAATAAATGATGGGCTTGGTTTAATAAAGGGTTCTAAAGCAAAAGAAATATCGTCTAAAATAGAGGATATGAAATATGATGCAGAACCTATGAGGTTTGGAGATGGTCATGGTATTTTGGAAGATCCACTTTATCCAGAATCAGAAAAATCAAACGAATTTGAATTTGGAGGTTATAGTATAAAATGTGATAGATGTGACGGAACAGGAGAAATACAATTCAAATATTCTAATGGCACAGATGCAAATAATGATGAGAATTGTCCTGATTGTAATGGAACAGGAAAAATAGAAATGACTTCATACATACCAGATAACATACAAGAATCAAAAGCAAATGAAGATTTCCCACAAGAAGGAACACCAAACCATGAATTTCTTTGGAAGCACTTCTTATGGAGAAGATCAATGGATCAAGATGATATTGAATGTAAACTCTGTGGTTATTGGTTAAGACCGCAGGGAGCTTATAGATATGAAGAAGAAATTATGAGTGAAGCTAAAAAACATATGGTGAACTTTCATTTATTGGGAAAGACTACTGATTGGTATACAGAACCAAAGGGGTTTTCATATGAAGCAAACGAAGTAGACAATTCAATGGACTTGGGATTATTATCAGGAGATACTGTTGTTGATACTGGATTAGGATTAGATGATGAGCAATGTCCTATTTGTGGAAAAGACATAGACAATAACTTTATGGATTATCATATGGAACAAGATCATGGAGTTCATAGTCCAAGTCAATATACACAGGATACAATATCACAATCAATGGGTGATCCAAACTATGACCACTTGGAAGATTGGAGATCTTCTTATGGGGAAAGTAAGAAGATAGCAAATGAGGGATCTTTTAATGATGCAATGGATATGCTTATGTGGGTGAATTATGACAGCGATGAGGAAATGTATGAAGCCGTTGCTGAATATACAGGAATGGATTATGAGAAAGTTAAAAAAAGAATGGAAGCAGAACAAAGGGCTTTAGATACAGAATCCAAAGCAAATGAAGAACGCTTAGATGGTTCACATTATGGTCAAGATGGATATTGTCCTATATGTGATTGGAAAACTATTGAACCAGATTGGAAAAAAGATTTAGAAATTCATTTAGCAATAACTCATGCAGTTGGTGGAGCAGAGATAGTAGACATGATGAGAAGAGCATTTGAATCAAAAGCAAGTGAAGGTATGTGGGATATATTTAATGATAATGGAAAATGTATTGAATGTGGTCAAGTTATACCAGATAATTTTGAAAAACGGAAAGCTCATTTAGAATCTCATGGAATTAACGTAGAAAAGGAGATGGATGCACCATCTAATCCAAACTATGTAGATGATTATGAGGAATACATAGACGGTTCAGATGTTCCAACAAGTGGATTCTATGAATCAAAAGCAAGTGAAGGTATGGCAGAAAATATTTGGAATGAATGGTCTGGATTAAAGGAAGATGGTGGAGTTATTTGGGAAGATTGGAGAGAATTTGCAATAGATGAGGGTTTAACAGATAAACAGATACAGGAGCAATATGAAAAGCACTGGGGTGCAACTGATAAAGAACCAGTTGTAGAACCAGCAGAATGGAATAGTTTAACTCAAGGTGAAACTCCATATGGATTAGGTTATGAATCAGAAGGCGAAGATGAACCAGAATATTATGATGATACACCAATAGATGTGGAGAAGTTAGAAGATGTAGAAGAGGAAGAAGTGTTTGAATCTGTAGAAGAGGAAGAAGAGAAATTACCAACTGACTTTGAATTGGAAGATGTTAAAGAGGAAGATGTAGTTGTTGAAAGTAGTGAAGATGATTATGAGTGGGAGGAAGATTACAAAAAATTTGGAGATTATGATGATAATGATGATCCAGACGATGAATACATAGACGGATCAGATGTTCCAAAACATGGTCATTATGAATCAAATGCAGGAACGTCAAAAGCGGAGGAAGCTTTTAACAAAGGTGCAAGTGCGGAAGAGATATATACCCTAGTGGATACAAAGGAAAGTGAAGATGGTAGGACAGAATCGGAAGATGATTATTTGAATAACCTTTATAATAAAACTACTGCAAATAGAAGTGCTGGATTCACTGATTTATCATGACCTATGAGATGGTAGACTTCCAGAAGGATGAAACAAAGCTAAGGGCAAAGGCAAAGAAAGGAACTATAACTGACGAAGAATTTTTCAAGGAGATGAAAAGACTTCACAAACGTGCAACGGAAAGCATTGTGATTGAGGATAACAAAATATTATTGGATACACCTTACGGCTATAAGCAAGTATCAAGTATTGAAGATGATGTCGCATACCTGTATGATGGTGCAGTGGTTCAACTAACACCAGAAGAGGTTGATGAAATAAGCGGAGATACAATAGAAGAAGAGATTGATGTTGGACAAGTCTATGAAACTATAAGATATTCTGCTAATGATTATAACAACTTATGGACTAACAACATATCAGTTAAAAAGCAACAAGACATTCTAGATCATATTGGGGATAAAGGTTTTGACTACGAGGAAGATGGTAAGATGATAAAATTAAGTTGGGCAGAAGCTGAATGGTATGATTTGCCTTTAGATCTTCAAAGTAAAATAAAACCATATCTAAGATCAATGAAAGCAGGGATAATAACAAAACTAGGAGAAGCAGGAACATCTGATGGAGCAAAGAAAGGTTGGGATAAAAGAGGTAGAGGTAGAAAGGCGGAAGATGAACCTGAACATGAGATTGCACACACTGACTTTGATGATACAAGTGAAGATCCTGAAGTAGAAGATGATCCAGACGATACAAGACCAACAGGTGCAGATGGGCAAAGACTTGGTAAAAGTGATGAAGAGTGGGAAAAAGAAGGATATGATGTTGATATACAAAGGCAGAATGGAATTATTGCAGTAACAAAAAACGGTGAAGATGTTTGGTTCTCACAATCTCATGAAGATAACGTAGCAATGTTTGGTGACGATTGGGATAATTGGGATTCACAGTTAATACTAAATACCTTAGAGGGTAGTGGACAAATGGGTGAATGGGATAGCCAACTTGATTCAGGTTACGATCCATCTACAGGTGATAAAAAGGAAGAACCTAATGGTAATAAACAAAAAGAATTAGAAACTCATAAGGAAGAGAGATCAAAAGGAAAAGCACATAATGATTTAACATTACAAAAGAAGTGGCTTAAATCACCAGAAGATGTGGAGAAGGCAACAGACGAAGAAATATTTGCATTGGCAAACGGAGCTCAAATGCATAACTCACAGATAATAGGAGATGATTTAAACCCAATAGAAGTTACAGGAGAAGATTCAGATTATTATAAAAAATATATTGATGGACTTAGACAGTCAATGAGTGCAGACTTGTTTGGTTCAGGAAGTAGTGACTTGGAAGATGGTGGAAGTAATAACTTGGAAGATGGTGGTAAGGGAGGATCAAAGCCAATGGGTTTGAAAGATGTTTGGGTTTCAGAAAAAAATTATGGATTCAAGTCAAATGATGAAGGCGGATTAGATTTATCACTGCATGACGATATGGCAGGTTGGATGTGGAATGGAGATGAAACTGATCTTATTGATTATGTAAATAGAGTTTCAGGAACTAACTTTAAAGACGAATTTATTAAAAAGATGAATGATTCCAACGTTCCATTTGAAAGTGTTAGAGATCAGATGTTAAGAAACTTGGAAGAGAATCCAGATTCATTATACGCAGTAAGTGGTGATAATCGAAGATGGAAGTTTGGAGAAGGTACTGAAATAGATATGGGAATAATAGATGATGAGATTGATGCTATAGCTCCAGATCTAACGCCAGAACAAAGACAACAAGTAAAAGACACAGTTGATGAATTTGCTGAAGGTGGAAGTTATGAAGGCTTTATGGAAAGTGAGCATGGTGGACAACTTAAAGATCTTGTAGAGGAAGCAATACAAAATAGTAATTCATTTGAAGATTTGTTTTTGCAATTCGGTGATTGGGAAAAAGGTTTAGGATATTCTAAGGCAGAGATGGAGATGTATTATAATGACGAATTAACCCGTGATGCAATAATGAGTGCAGTGAACAATGTAAAAAACCAAAAGGCAGTAACTGAATCAAAAGAAGAAAAACATGGTTTTACCATATCTGGAAATAAAGCAAGATGTAATACTTGTCAATGGATTTATGATAAAGATGAAGATGAAGAATGGAAAGGTCTAGCAGAACATGAACAAGATCATAAAACACATGGAAATGATTTTGTTAGAATGGTAGGAGAATCAGCTCCTAAGTGGGAATGTTTAGATTGCTATCAAAAATTTGATGATGCAGGAAAACATCAAGAAGAAACAGGTCATCATAATATAACTAAGAATAAAGGTGACATAGATTTAAATTCCCCAGAAGGAAGGGATTGGGTAAATGATATAAATAAACACGCATCTAAAGGAGGTAAATGGAATAAAATTAGAGAACCATATGAAACAGGAGATGATTGGAGTCGTGAATCAAAAGCGAATGAGCAAGATGGTTATATTTCAATAAAAGATGCTATAGCACAGACCAAATATGATGGTCTAACTGAACGAGAAAGAATAGTAAAAATTGCTAGATTGACAGGTTATCAAGATGGGAAAATTAAGATTGAATTAGATAAGACATTAAAATCAAATGAAGAATTCAAGGAAGAAGAACACCCAAGAGAAGATGATGGACAATTCGCTTCAAAGGGAGATGGAGATTCTGGTGGAGGTGATAAGAAAGCTGGTAAACTTGAGAAGATAGATATAAAGAAATTATTAAAGTCAATAACACATGGAACTGATGGTAAGAAAAAGGATTGTCATGACATTCACATAGAAGAACATCAAGATGAAT
>Ga0310345_10006115_pt1 | contig 10548 bp, 13 predicted proteins | sample HC15DNA20500_MG_FD_204667 | JGI IMG/M metagenome (GOLD analysis project Ga0310345, IMG submission 204667) | Marine microbial communities from station ALOHA, North Pacific Subtropical Gyre - HC15-DNA-20-500_MG | ecosystem: Environmental > Aquatic > Marine > Oceanic | place: Pacific Ocean: North... | reverse complement strand
TAGTGACGACACATCAGGAGCAGGCTGAATGGAGCCGAAAACCACAGTCAGTCGATACGGGTCAGCTCGCCATTTTGCAGGGCAAGCACGAAGACGTCGCTCCGGGCAGTGCCTTCGCTGTCTTCGCCGCCGACGATCAGCAAGCCTTCATCGAGGCTGAAGCTGCCGCCATAGGCAAGGCCGTGGGCCAGTTTGCCAACCTGTGACCATTCGCCGTTGCGCAGCATATATATCTCGTCGTTCCAAGTCTTAGTCAGCCCGTCATGAGCATACCAATTTCCCGCATCGGCATTCGACCTTGCGCCCGGGAAGTTGGCGCCACCCGCGAGCAGGATGGCTTCGTCCGCCAATCCTGCGAAAGCTCCCGCCAGTCCGTCTGGATGTTCGCACCTTCTGGTGCGGGCACCGGCGGCAGACTGCCCCAAATTGCGGTGCCATCGGTAATCTTTAGCGTCTTGACCTGGTCAGTCCGCAAACCCGGCTTCACCTCGCCGTTAATGATGTAGAATGTGCCGGGTTTGGTCCTGACGACGGCTGAGCCGGTATTTGGCAGTGACGGGTCGGCGCCCAGATCGGACCAGTTGTCGCCGGCCGGGTCATAGATGAGTACCAGATCGTTCCACCGATAGTCCTCGGGCTTCATTGCCATGTAACTGTTGACAATTTTGTTGCAGGTTTCGGGATCGTCATCCTTGTTCACAGCGGTAATCTCGGCGAGATAAGTGTCGAACATTTCCTTGTTGTATCCGCCGATCACCGCGATCCGGTCGTCTGGCAAGGAAAGAGCGCTTGCGCCCAGAAGCCCGGCGGGCGTGGTCGATCCGAGCTGCTGCCATCCGTTCGCGCCAAGTTTCCAGCCGGTGTCAAATATGATCGGAGAGGCGTCGTCCTCGTGGAGCTTGCCAGAGCCGCTGAAGACGTAGAGATCTTCGCCGGATGCCGCAGCCGCCGGCATCGAAGGAGCCGGACCGGGAAAGTCGGGAAGCTGCTGCCAACCTGCTTCGCGATTTGTCAGGTCGAGCGAGAACAGTTCCGTCCCGGCACTGCCGAGTCCGACAATAAGTCTTTCGCCAACCCGGGCCGCAATTCCGTTCTTTACCCCGACAGGCAGATCAGGCCATTCCTCTGCCATGACAGGTCCGGCCGCAAAAACCAGCGCCGCCGAAAACAATAGTTTCCTCATGATTGTTCCTCCGTGGGATGAATTGCCACACTTTGCTATCAGGCAAGCCATTCGGCAAATTCTGGGCAGGCCATGAGCGCGGCCATGCGCGCCTCGCCGTCGGCTGCGCGCATGACCATCGGTGCGCGGGTGGGACCGGGGTTAATGCCGATGGCGCGGAAAGCGGCCTTCATGCCGGGCAGCACGCCGGTTCCCAGCAACGCCTCTACGAAGCGAGCGGAGATATCCTGAAGCCGTTGTGCCTCGGCCATATTGCCGATGCGGATTGCCTGATCCAGCGCGACATAGAGCTTGCCCAAAAGGTTGTAGGTCGTGCCGATCCCGCCATCTGCACCAAGCACGGCACCGGACAGATAGATTTCATCAAACCCGAAGAACAGGGTTGAATCGGGGCAAGCTCTGCGCAGCATCGACAGCTTGAACATGTCGTTCGAGGTGAATTTCAGCCCGGCCACATTCGGCAGGGCAAGAATCTCGGTCAGAATCTCCAAGGCGATAGGTCGCCCCGTCCGGACCGGCACCTCATAGACAATCAGCGGCAAATCAGTGGCCGCCTGCAGGTCACGATAGTAACCGAGGATCTCGGCATCGGAAAACGGATAGGAATGTGGTGGCAGCGCCGAAAGGCCGTGATAACCCAGCTTTGAGGCGTTCTTTGCCAGCCGGATGGAATCGCGCAGGCTGGGTGCTCCAACATGGGCGATCAGGGTCACGCCTTTTGCATCCTGCGCGACGACTTCCTGTTGTGCGAGCAGTTCCTCTGTGTCCAGCAAGCCCGATTCGCCGCTGCTACCGCCGACGTACAGTCCCGTGAGCCCCTGCCGCAGCACATATTCATCAAGGGCACGCTGACGATCTGGGCTGAAGGCTCCATCGTCGCTCAACCCGGTCATCAACGCCGCATGCATGCCCGCTAGTTTTCTGGTCATAGTGGTTCCCCAAATTTGTTTTGTAAGCATAAGCATTATTTCCTGTTTGACAATGAGTAGTTTTAGTAATACCAAAAATACATGTTGAAGCGAGAGAGACCATGGGTGACATAGCAGATGCGGTTCGCTTGCCCGACCTGATCGCCAGCGAGTTGATCGGTGCAATCCGCTGCGGCGATATTGCGCAGGGTCAGGCGCTGCCGCCCGAGCGTGAATTATGCGATCGGTTCGATGCTTCTCGTCCAACCGTGCGCGAGGCGCTGTCACAAATGCAGATGCGCGGTTTTCTCGATGCCGGCGGCGGTCGTCGTCCGCGCGCCAGCCGCCCTTCTTTGCAGGCGATCCTGCATTCTGCCGCAGGCAATATCCGCGATCTTCTGGGCGATGCCGAAGGCGGCGCGCATCTTGAGCAGATGCGTCAGTTCATCGAGACCGGTGCGGTCCGAGAAGCCGCGTTGCGAGGTGACCGTATTCAGATCGCCCGCCTCCAGGATGCGCTGGATCAGAATGAGGCGGCCATCGGAACCGAGCGATTTGCGCAAACAGACATCGCCTTTCACCGTGCATTGGTGTCAATCGTCGGAAATCCGGTGATTCTGACGCTGCACGATATGTTCGTCTCGGGCCTGCTTGCGCAACGCCCGCCGGTGGACGATCCGGCACGGCACGATGCGATGGCATATGAAGAACACCGCGCCATTCATGCAGCCGTATTGAGCGGTGATGTAATGACTGCAACCGCTGTGATGGATCGTCATCTTGAGCGTTCCTATCGGGCGCGGATGAAGGCTGCCAGATCCGGCGGCAACCCTGACCAACCCAAATAACATGGAGGAATATATGATGAAAAAACTACTGATGGCCGGGGCTGCAATCCTTGCCCTGACAATCGCCGCAGATGCCCGCGAACTGACGCTGGGCTTGCAGGACAATGAAGCGACGCCGGTCTACAAGGGCGCCGAGGAATTTGCCAACAAGCTGGCCGAGATTTCAGGGGGAGAGCTGACAGTCAATCTTTTTCCTTCGGCCACGCTTGGCGATTTCAAGGCCATGGTCCAGCAGTCGCAGGCAGGCGAGCTGGATATGGTCATCACCGGCTATCCCGACATGTCCTATACCATCCCCGAATTGAAGCTGATCGGCGCACCCTATGTCATCAGCGACTATGCGCAGCTGAAAGAGGTCGTGGCCGGGCCATGGGGTCAGGAGATGGCCGGTAAATTCGAGGAACAGGGCATTCATGTTCTTGACGTCTGGTATTACGGAACCCGTCAGACCACTGCGAACAAGCCGATCAACTCCATCGATGACATGAAGGGTTTGCGGCTGCGCACGCCGAACGTTCCCTTCCTGATCGCCTATGCCGAGGCCGTGGGCGCGACCCCGGCGCCAGTGGCTTTCCCAGAAGTCTATCTGGCACTGCAGACCAATCAGGTGGATGCGCAGGAAAATCCGCTGACCACGATCGACGCCCAGAAATTCTATGAAGTGCAGAGCTCGGTGGCGATGACCGGTCACTTCGTCGCTTCTTCTGCGGTTCTGGTCGGGAAGCCGGCCTGGGATGGGCTGTCGGATCAGGAAAAGGAATGGGTCGAAACGGCGATTGCGGCGGGCGGCGCACTGAATGACGAGTTGCTGCGGACCGGTGAGGCAGAACTGGTGGCGACCTTCGAAGAAAAGGGCCTGACCATCACCCGTCCGGATCTGGAGCCGTTCAAGGCTGCGATGCAGTCCTATTACGATGAGCTTGAGCAGGAGTTCGGCGAAGGCTCCATCGCCGCAGTGACGGCAAAGTAATTGTAAACGGCGCCGGATCAGTCAGTTCCGGCGCCGTTTTGTCATGGTGAAGTCAGGGGAGGGCAGGTGGGTGAGACCGCGAAGTAAATACAGTCCGGAAGGGATCGCAGCGTCGATCCTTTTCATCATATTGATTATCGTTCTTTTGATACAGATTCTCGGGCGCACGCCGCTGTTCACCGGTCCCGTCTGGACCGAAGAGGCCGCGCGCTGGCTTTGGGTCTGGATGGCGATGATCGCTATCCCCGAAGTGGAGCGCACCGACAGCCAGCTTCGCATGGGTTTTCTTGTCGAACGACTGCAGAAGCGCGCAAGGATAGCGGTGCTGACAATCATCGATCTCGTCTATCTGGGCGTGGTCATGCATCTGATCTGGATCGGTTGGAAGACCATTCAGCGCACCTGGTCCAATGAGGCAGTCACCCTGCCTGCAACCGATGCGGTGCTCTATGCCTCTGGCTTCGTAGCCATGATCCTGATCGCGAACCGGGTAATCCGGCGTATTCTGGGCTTCAGCTATCGCCATAATTCCGATGACGTGGAGGTGCCGCTGTGATCCTCTCGATTATTGCCATAAGCTGGCTGGCCATGGTTCTTATCGGGGTGCCTATCGGGATTTCGATGATCCTCGTTTCCATGGGCTATTTCTATTGGTCCGGTCTCGGGCTGGCTTTCGCACTGTCGCGGATGGTTGACGGATTGAACAGCTTCCCGATGCTGGCAGTGCCACTGTTCATCCTCGCCGCCGCGATCCTGAACGGGGCAGGCATCACGAATTTGCTGTTCGGATTTGCCCGCGCATTGGTCGGTCATATCCGAGGGGGCCTCGGGCATGTCAACATCATGGCCAGCCTGTTCTTTTCCGGCATGTCTGGTTCTGCGCTTGCCGATGCGGGTGGGCTGGGCAAGATGGAAATCGAAGTCATGCGCAAGGCAGGCTATGACGATGAATTCGCCGGTTCAGTGACGGCAGCGTCGTCCATGATCGGGCCTCTGGTGCCTCCGTCGATCACCATGGTGCTTTACGGGGTCATTTCGAACACCTCGATCGGCAAGCTGTTTCTGGGCGGCGTGGTGCCCGGCGTTCTCTGCGCGGTCGCGCTGATGGTCATGGTTTATGTTATTGCGTCCAGACGTGATTATCCACGCGATCCGTGGCCCGGCCTTCCTGCTGTGGGTGGGTTATTCGTGCGGTCCTTTCCCGCGCTTCTGACGCCGGCGGTCATCGTCGGAGGCATTTTCAGCGGGTTGTTTTCGCCAACCGAGGCCGCGGCGGTCACGGTCGTCTATGCAATCCTGATCGACCTTGCCTTCTATCGTGAACTGACATGGCGCCGGTTGTGGGACGCGATCTATGAAACGACGGCCACCTCGGCAAGTATCGCGACGATCATCGCCGGCGTATCGCTGCTTGGCTATGTGCTGGCGCGCGAGCAGGCGCCACAGCAGATCGCCTCGATGTTCCTGAGCATCGCGGACGGGCCTATCAGCTTCCTGATTGCCGTCAATCTGATGATCTTCGCACTGGGCATGTTCATCGAGTCGCTGGTGATCCTGCTGATCGTCGTGCCGATTCTGGTGCCTATTGCTTTGGGCTTCGGTATCGACCCGGTTCATTTTGGCATCATCGTCGTGCTGAACCTGATGATTTCCATCCTGACTCCTCCGATGGGGATGGCGCTGTTCGTCGTGGCGCAGGTCGGTGGAATTCCGTTCCAGAAACTTGCGCGAGCCATTCTGCCGTGGCTGATCCCGCCGTTGGTTGTTCTGCTGCTGGTCTGCATCTTTCCGATTCTGGCCACCGGCCTGCCGGGGTTGATGGAGTGATCATGCTTGAAAGACTGAGAGGTGGTCTGGTTGCTTCTTGCCAGCCCGTCGATAACGGACCGATGGATCGACCAGACATCGTTGCGGCGATGGCGCAGGCCACCGTTGCCGGTGGTGCGACGGGGCTGCGGATCGAGGGTGTCGCAAACCTGCGCGCCACCCGCCCGTTGGTTGATGTCCCGATCATCGGCATCGTGAAGCGCGATCTCGGCGACAGCCCGGTACGGATTACGGGAACTGTTGCCGACGCCCGTGCGCTGATCGAAGCGGGGGCCGATATTGTCGCCTATGACGCAACCTCGCGCCCCCGGACTGATGGACGCGAGGACATACTCGCCGCCATCCTCGATGGGGGGGCAATTGCAATGGCCGATTGCGCAACAGAAGCGGATGCGCGAGAGGCCCTTTCCGCAGGGGCGGCGGTCATCGGCACGACGCTTTCCGGCTATACGGCCGAAACCGCGACTGATGACGACGGGCCGGATTTCGCGCTGCTCCGCCGGTTCCGAAGTCTCGGCGGCTTTGTCATGGCCGAAGGGCGATTCAATACCCCGGATCTTGCCGCCGAGGCAATGCGGGCGGGTGCGGACGCCGTGACCGTCGGCAGCGCATTGACGCGGTTGGAAATCATGACCGACTGGTTCGCCGAAGCCGTCAGGAGTGCGCGATGATCACGGGTTTTTCGGTCGATCTTGGCGGCACGAAGACAGCCGCCGCCCGGATTGAAAACGGCCGTGTTCTGCAGAGGGAACAAATTCCGACAGAAGGGCTGGCGGGGTTGGACCGTCAGATCGCAGAGATGTCAGTGCTGTTGGAACGCCTGGGCTATCGCAATGGCGAACGCCTTGGCGTGGCCGTCGCCGGTCGTGTCGATGCTGAAGGGCGCTGGCAGGCCGTCAACGCGGACACATTGCCGGGGATCGGTGGCGAGCCTCTGCTTCAGTGGCTACGCGAAACCTTTGGACAGGCTGTCACTGTGATCAACGACGCCGCCGCCGCAACATCGGCCGAGGCAGTTCTGGGCGCAGGCCAGGGAGCAGAGCATTTTGCCTATCTGACGGTCTCGACCGGGGTTGGAGGCGGGGTCGTTCTAAACGGAAAGCTTGTGCAAAGCCGAAACGGGCTGGCAGGGCATGTCGGCTTCATTTCGTCACCCTTCGGTCAGAACGTCTGCGGTTCGGGACGGTTCGGAACTGTGGAAAGCGTGGCTTCAGGGCGCGCCATTGCCAAAGCCGCCGGAGCGGCGGATGCACGAACGGCTTTCGTTTCGAGGACGGAAAAGGGGCGTGCGGCCATCGACCGCTCTATCGCAGCCGTTGCGCGCCTTTGCGCAGATCTGACGGCCATATTCGGTCTGGACCGTATCGCATTGGGGGGAAGCGTCGGGCTGGCTGACGGCTACCTTTCTGGCGTATCCGCGCGTCTTGAGCACGAACCCCTATTGTTCAGGGTGCCTGTTGTCCAGGCGACCTTAGGACATGACAGCGCGCTGTTAGGCGCATTGCTTCCGAAAGAGTAGATGCCATGAGAGTTTTGATCTGCAAGGATGAAGCATCCGCGATTGCCCGCGCCGCCGATCATATCGCGGAACATATGGCCCAACGTTCGGACTGCGTATTGGGCCTGGCCACCGGCGGCACTATGCTGCCCCTCTACCGGCGACTGATCCGATTGCATGCCGACGGTCTGAGCTTTGCGTCGGTCACGACGTTCAATCTGGATGAATATATCGGTCTCGCACCAGATCACCCGGCCTCGTATCACAGCTATATGCGCAAGGCGCTGTTCGATCACGTCGATGTCGATCCGTCCCGCACTCATCTACCGCGGGGCGATGCGGCTGACCCGGTGGCAGAGGCTGCGGATTACGAGGCGCGGATTGCCCGCAGTGGCGGGATCTCACTGCAGTTGTTGGGGGTAGGGCGTAACGGGCATATCGGCTTCAATGAGCCGACGTCCTCGCTCGCCTCTCCGACCCGCATCAAAACTTTGACGGAAAGCACCCGGCGCGCCAACCAGCCTTACTTCGGGTCCGATGAGACCCCGCCCGGATACGCGATCACCATGGGGGTGGGTACGATCCTGTCGGCACGCGAATGCCTTCTGCTAGCCACCGGCAGTGCCAAAGCCAATGCGGTCGCAGCCATGGTTGAGGGTCCGGTTGCAGCGGTCTGCCCGGCATCAGCCCTCCAGATGCATGCCCGGACAACGGTTGTTCTTGATCGGGACGCAGCCACGGAAATGAAGCTCACCGACTACTATCACCATGTTCATCCCGATGGGGAGGCTACCCGTTTTGACTGATCAGCTCATCCTGGCTGAACGGCTTTATGATGGCGTGAAGCCGGAATTTCAGCATGACCGTGCCGTGCTGATCCGGGATGGCAGGGTAGCGGAAATACGTCCAGCCAGTGAGTCCGATCGCGCCCGCGCCGCCATTCGTGCACCGATAGCCGCACCGGGATTGATCGACATTCAGATCAACGGTGCCGCTGATGTACAGTTCAATTTTGATCCTACGCCCGAAGCGGTGGCAACAATCGCCCGAGGCGCGCGGAAGGGTGGAACCGCACATATCCTGCCGACTTTCATCACTGCACATGGACAGGCATATTTACAGGCAATATCCGCTGTAGGGCAGGCCATGAAAGCAGGCGTCCGCGGTATTATCGGCGTGCATCTGGAAGGCCCGTTCCTGTCACCCGCGCGACCGGGTATTCACGATCCTTCGGCCATCCGCCCCCTTGACGATACGGACGTAGCCGCGCTTGTGTATGAGGCTAAGAATTTTCCGGGCGTCATTCTCCTGACGCTCGCGCCGGAATGCCAACGCGCCGAGGACCTTGCGCGCCTTGCCGATGCGGGAATTGTCCTGTTTGCCGGGCACTCCGAAGCCGGTGCCGAAGATCTGCAGGCGATGCGTGGTGTAACGCATCTTTGGAACGCGATGCCGGGTCCACAAAGCCGTGTGCAGGGGATCGTATCGGAGGTTTTGGGCGGAGATCGTCTATTTGCCGGCATTATTGCAGACGGACATCATATCGGACAAGAAGTTCTGACGCTTTCGATCAGGGCTGCACAGGATCGCCTATGCCTCGTTACCGACGCGATGCTGACACTGGCCGGGACCGTTCAAGAGTTCGAACTTGCGGGCAGGTTGATTACGCTCGTCAAGGGACGTCTGACGGGTCCGAATGGAACTCTTGCCGGTGCGCATATCGCCATGGACGAGTCCCTGCGGATGCTGGTTAAACTTACAGGCATTGGTCCGGTTAATGCACTGAAAATGGCATCATCCAACCCGGCACAAGCGCTTGGGCTCGACAATAACTTCGGCAAGATCATGCCGGGCCATAAAGCAGCTATCAGCCTGTTCGACGAAGAGTTTAGGGCAGTTAGTGTTTTCTAGGAAGAGAGTTGGGTCGGCTACGATGTAGACATGAATCGGACCATCTGTGGGTGCCGCTTCGCAGATCGAACTGAAATCTGCGACAGGGTAGATGCTTAGGCGCCTCTCTTTTCTACTGATTGTCAGATGGGAAAAGAAACGCTTACCTCAACGCCACCTCAACCCTCGGCTGCAGTTTTCGCGCGTGTTGTGCCGTCTAACGTCGCTTGATGCAGTCGCATGCCGGGATGGGAATCGCAAGAAATCAAACGGTTATCGCGTAAGATACTGAAATCATTCAGTTTCATAATTTCGCCTCTGATCGGCTCATAACCTGAAGGTCGTAGGTTCAAATCCTACCCCCGCAACCAAAAAATAACGTGATATCAGATAGATAAGCAGATGGTATTTTGATACCACCGGCCGATCACGCACTTACATCAACGCCACATCAACACCGGACACCAAAAACTGTACCGACACGCATTGGCCGGCATTCGCACGTAGCGGCAGGTGCCCTACTGACGTGGAAATGGAACCGGCAGCGTTCAGGCCGGACGGTTACACTGTTCAACGCGATCGGTTCGCCGCAATCCCGGATTGGCCTTGACCTAGGTTTCATCAGGTTCGTCCGCGATACGTAGCAGAATCCTGTAGACGTCTTCAATTTCTGTCTGAAGGTCTTGGCGACCGATCAGATTGAGCTCCTCCCCGAAAATAGGACAGTGACGGAAGCTACGATCTGACATCTGCTGGTCTCCAAGAACGAGGAGATCAGAACATGTCGAAACGCAGAAATCATGACGCGGGCTTCAAGGCTCGCGTGGCGCTGGAAGCCGTGAAGGGCGAGCGCACCGTGTCGGAGCTGGCCGCGGAATACGGCGTGCACCCGACGATGATCCACCAGTGGAAGAAGGCGCTGCTCGAGGGGGCATCGGACATCTTCGAGCGCGGCGGGAAGAAGAAGGCTGAGGTCGACGAGGAGACGGTGCGGTCGCTTCACACCAAGATCGGAGAGCTGGCCGTCGCCAACGATTTTTTGTCCAGAAAGCTCAAGCCCTGGACCGGCAAGTGAGGCGCGGGATGATCGAACGCCATCACCCCACGCTGTCGGTCGGGGCGCAATGCCGCCTGCTGTCGATCTCGCGGTCGTCGTTCTACCACGCACCGCTGGGCGAGACCGAGATGAACCTGGCGCTCATGCAGATGATCGACAAGCAATTCCTGGAAACGCCGTTCTACGGTGTCCAGCAGATGACCTGGCACCTGCAGAACGAGGGCCACGCCGTGAACGTGAAGCGCATCCGGCGGCTGATGCGGCTCATGCGCCTGATGCCGATCTACCAGAAGCCCAACACCAGCAAGCCCGCGAAGGGGCACAAGACCTACCCCTACCTGCTGGGTGGGTTGCACGTCGAGCGGCC
>Ga0310345_10006114_pt1 | contig 10550 bp, 9 predicted proteins | sample HC15DNA20500_MG_FD_204667 | JGI IMG/M metagenome (GOLD analysis project Ga0310345, IMG submission 204667) | Marine microbial communities from station ALOHA, North Pacific Subtropical Gyre - HC15-DNA-20-500_MG | ecosystem: Environmental > Aquatic > Marine > Oceanic | place: Pacific Ocean: North... | reverse complement strand
ATAACTTAGAGGCAAGAGTATAATGGCAATAGAACAGACACAGACATTACCATCACCAATATTAGAAGGTTCGCTTACTAATTTTCTTAAATGGATTGACCCTTTAACAAAAGGTGCAGTCCCAGTAGATGCACAAGGTAAATCAACCTATACAGGAATAGATACTTCGGCCTATGCACCGCAAGTTGCGGGACAACATGCTTTACAAACTGGAGCCGTTTCAGATGCAGCAGGTTTAGCTTCATTAGTAGGAACTGGAGCTGGTGGACCAGGAGTTGCAGGTTCAATTGCTTCCTATATGTCACCATATCAAGATCAGGTGATGGAAGCACAGATGGCTGAATTTGATAGACAGGCAGGGATTGGTAGACAAGGAATTGGAGATGCTGCCGCTCGAGCTGGAGCTTTTGGTGGGGGTAGACATGGAGTTCAAATGGCAGAATACCAAAAGGGAAGTGATATGAATAGAGCATTACTTCAAGGACAATTATTACAACAAGGATTTCAACAAGGCCAAGGTGCAAGAGCAGCAGACTTAGCGGCGCAACAAGGCTTGGGAACTTACCAACAAGCGATGGGTCAATCACGACAAGGTTATGAACAAGCTGTTCTCGATGCAAATCAAATCGCGGCAAGAGAAAAAGAATTTCAACCATTTACACAAATGGGTCTAGTGGGTCAACAACTCGCACAGATTCAACCAGGAGCATTCCCAACTACAACAGTGGGATATGCACCACCAGCTCAACCAGCAAGTCCTATGGCCCAATTTTTAACCGGAGGCGCGGGCGCAGCTGGAATTATGGGTAAATTAGGATTGTTCGGATAATGAGTAGAATATTAAGAAGACCAATGTTTAGAGGTGGACGCGTTTCTAGTTATGGAACGGGGATCGCGAGTGGTTTGGCTGATGGTGGGAGAGTTAACTACGCAGGCGGTGGACAAATTGGAGGTGGAATTATTTATGGTAAACCAATGGCAGATGGAAGATATGGATTTGCAGATTCTTATTTAGACCAACTTAAACAACATTATGGGATGGGGTCCAATTATGACTTTCAAACCGATACATTCCCAGGAGAGTCGAAGATTTATAAAGAAGAGTTAAAAGATGAAAACTTACTTCCTGGAACTGGAGAAGGTGGGACTAATTGGTTCAAATGGTTAGTTGAGCAAGGTCCGGAAGAGCCTGACGATTTATATAGTGAAGTCCTCCAAGAGAAAAAAGAGGAAGACGCAAGTAAAGATTTTTTTGAAACCAAAAATACAGATCAATTATCATTTCCAAGAGATGTTGAAGAAATGGGAGTAGATGTAGAAGATAGTGCTGCAGTAGCAGAAAAAAAACCTGGTACAGAATTTGAATTTACAGGATTAGAAGGAGATGATCCAACAGCCGTTGGAGACAGTGATTTAGCAGCTCTGGTTTCTAAATATGAAGATTTATTAGGAATGAAAAAAGCTAAAAGTGAAAAATATAGTAATATGGCTTTAAGACTGGCTGCCGCTAAAGGCGATACCACTATGGAAAAATTACAAAATTGGTTTGGAATGGAAGAAAAAGCTGAAGATGAAACAGCTAAGATTAAACAAGCTGCAGCAATGTTAGGTATTAAAGGTGAGCAAGCTCAGAAACTTTATGACACTAAATTAAAAAATACTAAAGGAATGTTTACTAAAAAAGTAGAAGAAATTATGAATACCGAGGGAGTAACGCGAAGTGAAGCTATAAGATTAGCATTAGGAAATGAGGCTACTATAGGAGCAGCATATATTGCATTTAAAGGCAAAACTGGAATGCCTCCAACTCCACAAGAATTTGATATGATGGCTGAGGAATATACTTTAGGTCCTTTACCAGAAGATTATAAAACTTCTAAACCAACTGGAACTTATTATATTCCCGGTGAAATGGTTATTGTAGAAATGGTCGAGGGTGTGGCTAAAACTAAAAAACCTTACAAACCCCAATAATAAGGAGGATTTATGGCATCAGCTTACGATGACATATTAAAAGATCTAAAAGAACCTTCTTACACTCAATCTCAAACAATTGATGCAGAAGATGAAAATGAAGTAAGTACAATGATGTCTGTTCTAGCTGGTATTGGTTCAGGTCTATTTAAAATTCCAGAAGGTTTTTTTTCATTGGGGGCAGCCCTGATGGATTTAGGAGCGGACACAAATAAAGTTGCCGAAGTAGAAAAATACTTTGCAGAAATCAATCCTTTCGATGAAATGGCTGAAGCAACTGCTGCAGGAAAAATTACAGAACTTATAACTAACTTAGCAGTCCCGGGAGGTATCGCATTTAAAGCTGGAAGTGGTTTAGCAAAATCGGCTATCGCTGCCAAAAAAGCAGGCAAATATTTATCTCCAACAGGTCAAGCCGGTAAAAATATTGGTAAAGGAATTCAGAAAACACTTAAAGATGTCAAGCTTAGAGGTTGGGATAGAGCTGCCGAATTAGGAGCCGGTGCATTAGCCGGTGGTGTTGCGGAAGGAATTTTTGTAGGTGATGTAGAAGATGCAGGAACTTTTGGAGATTTACTTGGAGGTCCTACTCAATTAGAAAGAGAAATGGAAGGGGATACTTATGATCCCGCTCAAGAAATAATTAACAGAGTTAAATTTGGAACGGAAGGTGCTTTATTTACCGGAGTATTAGGTGGTGTGGGAGCTACCATTGGAAAATTAAGAGATGCCACTAGAGTTGGTAAAGCAGCGGACAGCAAATTTAATAAATTTTTAGAGAAGTGGACATCCAAATTTAGATCTAGACAAGGAATGACTCCTGAAGCTTTCAAGCAACAGAATTTATTAAAAGGTGCCAGAGCTGCAGACTTAGGAGGTGCAGAAACATTTGTTAGACAATTAGATGATAAGATTAGCAAACTATTTCCTTTTATGAAAAGAGCGTGGGGGGATAAGACTACTTATGAAAGTAGAAAACAACTTCTTAAACAAATGAATCGAATGTTATTGTCCAGTGCAGACAATCCTAATCAACTTAACCCTATTTATAAAATGAGTAATAGAGGAATTGAAAGTATTGGTTTTGGTAACATGAACAAAAAATTAATGAATAATTTTGCTGATATACTTAAAAAAACTTATAAAGCAAAAGACGAAGACATTGCTGGAATCTTTGCAAATTTAGCGGGTATGAGAATGGGATGGGGTGAACTCTTTACATCTATGGGGAGAAGACTAGATAAAAAAGGAGTAAAAGAATTTAAGGAACTCTTTGGTAATAAAGTTACAACTTGGTTAGATTCTAGTTATGATGTCTTTAAAAATAGAAAAGCCAAAATAGGAGAACAACTTATTCCCACTGCCGAAGTGATGGGTCAAGCGAAAGAATCTTTCAAACAATTATATAGACAAAGTACAGGTAAAACTTTATCAGATGCAGCAGCGCAAAATGAAGTTTTAAAAGTTTATAATTCTGTAATCAATCCAACCACAGGTAAACCTAACATTGAATCCAGTTTTAAATTAGCTTCTAAATCCGATCCTTATTTTAAAGTGCCAGATTTCTTTTTAGGTAAATCATCTTTAGATGAAGCTTTACATGTTAACAATGTTAATTTAGCAGATTTAACAGGAGCCCAACGAGAAGTTATCGAAAATTTATTTGGTAAAGGTAATGACGCCTTTCAAACTATTTTAGAAGGGACTCAAAAACTTTCTGCAGTTGTTAGAAGAAATGAATATTTTGATAACTTAGTTAATGAATCTAATCGATTAAGAGAACTCAGAAAAGTTCAAATTGATGAGTTTATAAAACAAGGAATGTCAAGAGAAGAAGCTGCAAAGAAAGCAGTGGCTCCTATCTTTGCTAATAGTGAAAGTGAAGCAGCTGAATTATTTGGAGGAATGTATGGAGCCGATTGGAGAGAAACTGCTAAAGTTGTTAAAACTCCAACCAAAATGGCAGGAGCAGAAACTTTAGGCCCTATAGATTATAGACAAACTTTAAGACCTTTAAAAGCAGAAAAAAGAGCTACCTTTATAAAAAAAGGAGCACCCATCGGTGCGTTACCAGAAGAAATTCCTATTCATAATCCATTAGCAGGTAAGTACGCCATGAATGGAGTAGTGGATGGTTTAATCGAACCGGTTGAAAGTTTATTCCAAAGTAAAAACTTTGGTACTCAACTCTATGCCAATTTAATTTTATATCCTAAAGCAACATCTCAAATGGCTAAAACTATTTTAGCTCCCTTTACACACGGGCGTAACTTTTTAAGTGCAGGTGCGTTTGCAATGGCCAATGGAATTATACCTTTTTCAGATATCAAAGCGGTTAAAGCTGCTTACAGTGCATTACAAGTTGCTGGTCCAGGTACTAGAAAGTCTAATCAGTTCTATCAAAAACTTTTAAAATTAGGAGTCGTTAATTCTCAAGTTCAATTGGGAGATTTAATGAATCTTTTAAAAGATGTTAGATTTGGAACCACAGTTGGTAAATTAGGTAAAGCAAGATACGCAGAAGAAGGTTTAGGAAGTTATGGTTTAAATCGTTTAATGAAAACTTTATCTAATGTTAAAAAGTTTTCACAGGATGCCTACACAGCCGAAGATGATTTCTGGAAAATCTTTACATGGTTCGGTGAAAGAGGAAGATTAGATAAAGCTTTAAGAGGAGCAGGTTTAAATTTAGCTGATGAATTTACTGACATGGCTGGAAGAAAAGTTAGATTTACAGAACAATGGTTGGATGAAACAGCTGCTGATTTAGTTAAAAATAATGTACCTAACTATGCATTTGTATCTGACTTTGTAAAAGGTTTGCGTAAATGGCCTGTTGGAAACTTCGTAGCGTTCCCATCAGAAATTATGAGAACAGGGACAAATATTGTAGACACAGGTCTTAAAGAAATTTTTTATAAAACTACAATAGGAAAAAATGTAGTTTATCCATTTAGAAGTATCGGGTTAAGAAGATTAGGTGGTATGGCATTTACAACAGCTGCAGTTCCTTACGCGGCGGTTGAAGGTATGTCAGCATTGTATAATGTAACTCACGATGAAAGAGCTGCATTAAGAAGATATGTTGCAGACTGGTCTAAAAATTCAACGCTTGTTCCTTTAAGAGATAAAGAAACGGGTAAATTAAAATATGTAGACTTCAGTCATGCAAATGCTTACGATACTTTAACACGACCTATTCAAACTGTTATTAATCAAGTTCAAGCCGGAGAGATGGATAAAGATGGAATCATGAATGATTTTATTGTAGGTCTTGCTGAATCTACTAAAGAATTAGCACTACCTTTTATTTCTGAATCTATCTGGACAGAAGCATTAGGAGATTTATCTGTAAGAGGAGGAAAAAGTAGAGAAGGATTTAGAGTTTGGAATGAAGAAGATAGTTGGGGTAATAGAATACAAAAAGGCGTCGCCCATCTAGCAATGGCACAAGCTCCGTTAAATTGGAAACAATTAGGACGTCTAGGTTTATCAATGAAACCTGTCGATAGTCTTGGAAGATTTGATGATAGAGGAAATGAATATGATTTAGGAAATGAAGCAGCGGGAATTGTAGGTCTAAGAGCAATTGATGTAGATCCCGAAAAAGGATTAAAATATAAAATTGCTGATTACAAAAAAGGTGCTCGTAATTCTAAAGCTTTATTCACGACAGAAGTTTTAAAAGGAGGAGTGACAACTCCTAAAGCTATCATTGATGCCTACATCAATGCTAACAGAGCATTATTCTTAAATCAAAAAACTATGTATGATGATATAGAAGCGGCTAAAATTTTAGGAATAGATAAAACAGATCTAGGTAGACAAATGATTGGTGGAATTGGTAAAAAAGGTTATGGAAGATTAAGTACAGGAACTTTTAGTCCTATGTCTATTTCTAAAAATGTAATTCTAGGATTTCAGAGAATTGCAGATGAATTAGGAATTAGAAATCCTTTATTAGATTCGATGAATGCTATTGCTATTATTAGATCTCAACTTTTCAACGTAGGATTAGATGAAGAAGCTGGAATTCCTACTATTGATAATCCATTTGACACACCTATTATTCCTGATCTAATTGGTGCAGTAACTAATCAATTAGCACCTCTTAATACTACAGGTATTGCCGGAACGGCTGGATTTGTAGGCTCTCAAAACGTTAATATTGATCCTGCAACTCAACTAACTCGTTCTGAAACTGCTTATTTAGATCCATTAGAAAAGATGTACGTAGCAGATAAAAGAAGAAAACAAACTACTAACCAAAACTTAACAAGGCCCGCTTAATGGCAAACATGAATCCAAAGACAACCAGAGAACATATTGTATCCCTTTACGGCCACATGACTGGCCTAAAAAAAGATATTGCTAGTATCAAAAAGAACGATCTAAAACATATCCATCAAGACGTTGAGAAATTGGGCGGTAAGATAGACAAGATCTATTGGGTTCTCTTAGTAGCTGTGGGAACAGTTGCGATGTCTTTGATTAATACATACTTAATGTAAAAACTTTATGAAACTCAGTCAAAATTTTTCCTTAAGAGAGCTTACTAAATCGCAGACCGCGGAGCGTAAGGGAATCTCTAATGAACCAACAGAAGAACACATCGAAAATTTAAAATTACTTTGCACAAAAATACTTCAACCCATCAGAGATGAATGGGGTGTTGTAAGTATATCCTCGGGCTATCGCAGCCAAGCGCTATGCGAAGCCATCGGCTCAAAAATTACGAGTCAACATGCACAGGGTCGCGCAGCGGACTTTGAATGTTATGGAACAGATAACAATAAACTTTTCAATTGGGCAATTGAAAACGTAGAATTTGATCAAGCGATTCTCGAATTTTATACAGGGGATCCGGACAGTGGCTGGTTACACATGTCATACAATGAAGACAATAACCGAGGTGAAACCTTAAGAGCATTTCGCGAAAACAATAAAGTAAGTTACCAAAAAATATAAGACTATGAAAAATAGTCTACTGGTGCATAAGCACCTTATCGTTCGAGCTGAAGCTATCAGACCCCCCACAGACGAAGAACAATTAACAGAATGGTTTAAAGAATTTATTGAATCTATCAGTATGAAAATAATGATGGGTCCTTATGTGAAGTACTGTCACATGAAAGGTAATCGAGGGATCACTGGGATTGCTGTTATTGAAACTTCACACATTGTTATGCATGTTTGGGACGAACCTCATCCTGCTTTAATGCAATTTGATATTTATTCTTGTGGAGAATTTAAACATACCGAAATCTGTAAAAAAATCATGGATGACTTTGACATTCATAAAATAGAATATAAATATTTGAACCGCGAAACTGGATTGCAAGACATATAAACCTATTTCTAATTTTCGGGAAAAATTAGCTCATCTTATAAAATCCCATATCATGCCACTCCTTTAAACCAAGAATATTTATTTCCATATTTAGATAAAAATTGTTTATATGGTAAATATTTATTAATTGAATCTTTATAAATAGCTTTTCTAATTTGAATATTGCTTGCTGTTTTAGAGATTAAATCTCTTCTTTTATAAAATTCCAAACATTTTATATCCCAAGGTAAATCACAGAATTTCATTAATTTTTTTGCCTCGTTTTCTGGATTACTAACAAATTTTTCATATTCTAGATCATAAATAAAATTAGGAAAAGTTTTTTTAAAATTTTTAATCGTTTGATAATAAATATTATAGTATTTAAAAATATGTTTCAAATTATGTGCCCACGCCAAAAATGCTAAGTTATTTTTTAAAGTAGACATAATAGAAGATAAAGCATTTCTTCTACAATTAATTATTTTTGCTTGCGGAAAAATTCTTTTTATTATGTCTATATAGAAAAAATTTGCTAGAGTTTTATCGGTAAACATATAACCACTCTTTTCTTGAACTAGTCCTTGTTGTTTGTATGCTTCAACTATTTTTGTTTGAAGGTTTTCTATATCTAAGTTTAATGATTGGTTTTGATTTATATGATTTTCTACAACAGCATCTATAATACCTTTTTCTTCTCCAATAGGAATATATTGGCTACCTGATGCAATTATTTTTTCTATTAATGTTGATCCACATCTTGGGACACCAATTATAAAAATTGGTTTTATTGCATAATTATTCATTTTAATATTTTTATTATGTTTATGTAAATTAATTAACTTCTTTCTTTTAGGTAATACATTTAACAAATATTCAAGTCTTTTCTTAAATTTTTTATTTTCTGACTCAAAATGATGTTGATGTCCTTTCAATAAATGATCAAATTCATTTTTATATTTCTTAGCCTTTAGTTCGTACCTTGATAATAAAAAATTTCCATAGACCATATTCTTTTTTGTGGGATTATTTTTTTCTATAATTTCATATATTTTGTTTTTTAAATTTGAATGTAAAATTTTTTCATCTAACAAGCTCAAATCATAAAGATAAGCCAAATTTTCAGGTTCATATTTTACTGCCATTTGATAAAAACTTATTGCTTTTTTATGTTCTCCTAATTCTTGCAATACCTTTCCAATATTATAATGCGCCTTTGCATAATCGGGTTGGATTGTGATTGCTTTTTCATAACTACTCATTGCTTTTTGATGTTGTCCTAATTCTTGCAATACCCTTCCAATATTATTATACGCCTTAGTATAATCGGGCTGGATTGTGATTGCTTTTTCATAACTACTCATTGCTTTTTGATATTCTCCTAATTCTTGCCATGCTACTCCAAGATTATAATGACTATCTGCATAATTGGGCTGGATTTGAATTGCTTGGTGAAGTAATGGTATCGCTAAATCAAATCTTTTGGTCTGCGCTAATAATGCCCCTAAATCAAAAATAGATTCAAAATGATCAGGATTTGTCTTTAATATTTCTCTGTAAAGATTCTCAGCTACTTCAAGATTATTTTTTTGACGATTTTGAACAGCTAGGGCAAAAGCTAGTGATGTTGTTAAGGCTGTCATAAGATTAGTTCTGTTAGTTCTCTCTTCTTTCCAATAGTCCCTTTAAAGAAAGCATTAAATGATAAGCTGATTCGAGTATTGGTTCCTTTTTTCCTCTCTACTCCGTGCCTTAAAGCGGATGGAAAAAGAATGATGTTCCCGGTTTGAACTGGGAACTGCCAATTGGACGAGTTAAAAATATTATATTTGTCCACAGTTGGCTTGATCGCTCTTTCATCAGAACCAGGTTTATAAAATTTAATAGAATCAACTTGTTTGTCAGCATCAATATAAAATACTCCGGAAATATAAGAGTTAGAATGAGAATGACGGTGATGAAACTGATCCGTCTCTGTATAGTTGATCCAAGATTGAGTAATATAAGGAACAATAGAATCATCAGTACAAATAACTTTATTAAAATAATCAAGAACCATTGTAGCTAAATCTTTTTTAAGGTTCTTTAATTTTTTATTTTCTAAAACGTAGGTATCAAAAGAGGTTACATTACCTATATTTTTATGGGTTTTCTTTTTATATTTTTTAATTGTATTGAGTTCTTCTTTGGTAAGTTCTCTATTCAATTGAGAAAAATAAATAGGTTCAGGAAAAAGTTGATGAATCGGCATTACAGAACCACCACCAGCATGGCTATATGGATTGAAGGTTTTTTCATTTACAAATACACCCAAAAAAATCACCGCTATCATCATTCATCATGTGAGTATTGGTAAATTCACTATACGTACTTAATTTTATTCTTAAAATATCGCATAGAGCAAAGCAATCAATGTCTTTAGTAAAGAGTTTGACGTCTGCTAACATAGCTTTAGTTACAGGAACTAAATGATAGAAACCATCTATAAGAATAATTAAATCCATTCTTTAAGTTCTTCCCCCATAATTGCTGATGCAATATTAATTTTTTTTCTTAGGGCTTTAACAATTTTTTCATCAACGGTATCTTTTGCAATTAGATCAACATAAGTTACCGATTGTTTCTGACCTATTCTATGAGCTCTATCTTCTGATTGTAATCTTTTCTCCAGGTCATAACCATTTGAATAATAAATAACATTACTAGCTGTAGTTAAAGTAATTCCGTAACCACCGGTTTGAGGATTACCCACAAAAAATCTTGCTTTAGATTTTGGATCTTGAAATTTATCTATATTTGTCTGCCTCGTTTTAGACTCAATTGCGCCATAATATTGAACGATTGAATCTTCGCCATATTCTTGGCCAATTGTCTTCACAATTTGTTCAATATCATAAATATAATTAGCCCAAATAATAACTTTACCTTCCATTTCTTCTAATAAATCTAACAGTTCTGACATTCTATTATTTTTAAATTCTTGAATGGTGCCATCATCCGCTTTGAAATGACCACAAGTAATTTGATGTAATCGCATAAGTTGTGTCAACACGTGAGGCGCTGTGGCAATTTTACCATTGAGTAGAGCGAGGGCCGAGGATTTCATTGTTGTGTAAGCTTTTTTCTGTTCATCTGTTAATTCTATTTCTCTTTTCATGTATATTTTAGGAGGTAAATCAAGACAGTCTTCCTTTAAGATTCTATAAGAAAAAGGTTTTAATATTTCAGCCAATTCATCTAACCTTCT
>Ga0310345_10006113_pt1 | contig 10551 bp, 9 predicted proteins | sample HC15DNA20500_MG_FD_204667 | JGI IMG/M metagenome (GOLD analysis project Ga0310345, IMG submission 204667) | Marine microbial communities from station ALOHA, North Pacific Subtropical Gyre - HC15-DNA-20-500_MG | ecosystem: Environmental > Aquatic > Marine > Oceanic | place: Pacific Ocean: North... | reverse complement strand
GCGACCCGCGCCAGGTGCCGCAGCCATCCGCTCAGGATCAGCTCGTCACCGAAGTTCGGATAGCCGGCCGTCGTCACCAGGTAGAACACAGGAGATTCCCAGGTCGGCGGCATCGGGCCATCGTAGCCGAGGCCCTTGCAACACATGCGCGAGTTCGCATATATTGCCGCCATGGGTGCCGGACACGATCACAGCCACGCCGATGCCCGGGTGTCCCGGATGGTGCTGGCCGCGGGAATCCTGTCGATCTTCTTCGTCGTCGAACTGACCACCGCGCTGGCGATCAACTCGATCGCGCTGCTGGCCGACGCGGGCCACATGCTGACCGACCTCGTGGCGATGTTCATGGGCCTGACCGCGGTGCTGATGGCTCGGCGGGGCAGCACGTCACCGTCGCGCACCTACGGCTGGCATCGCGCCGAGGTGTTCACCGCGGTGGCCAACGCGGTACTGCTGCTGGGCGTGGCCGCGTTCATCCTGTACGAGGCGGTCGAGCGGCTCGGGGACGCCCCCGAGGTGCCCGGCGTGCCGCTCATCGTCGTCGCCCTGGTCGGACTGGCCGCCAACGCCGCGGTCGTGCTGCTGCTGCGCTCGCATTCGAAGTCCAGCCTGGCCGTCAAGGGCGCCTACATGGAGGTGCTCGCCGACACCCTCGGCAGCATCGGGGTGCTGATCGCCGGCATCGTCACCGTCACCACCGGCTGGCCGTACGCCGACGTCGTCGTCGCGGTGCTCGTCGCGCTGTGGGTGCTACCCCGGGCCATCTCGCTGGCCAGGTCCGCGCTGCGGATCCTCTCGGAGAGCTCACCCAGCCACATCGACGTCGACGAACTGCGCACCGCCCTGGGCTCGGTGGACGGGGTGACCGAGGTACACGACCTGCACGTGTGGACGCTGGTGCCGGGTAAGGACATGGTCACGGCGCACCTCACCAGCAGGCGCGAGGCGGCGCTCGTCCTCGACGACGCGCGTGCGGTGCTCACGGCCCGAGGCCTCGACCACTCCACCGTCCAGGTGGAGCCGCCGGACGCCGCCGCCGACTGCGAGTGTGAAACGAGCTAGCTCAGGACAACCCCAGCGCCTCGCGCGCCGCCGGATCGCAGTCGTCGAGCAGATCCAGGCAGCGCTGGTACTCGTCGGTCTCGCCGATGGAATCGGCCGCCTTGGCCAGCGCCGCAACGCAACGCAGGAAACCCTGATTGGGTTCGTGCGCATACGGCACCGGACCGAAGCCCTTCCAGCCGTTGCGGCGCAACTGGTCGAGGCCCCGGTGGTAGCCCGTGCGGGCGTAGGCGTAGGCGGTGACCGCCTTGTCGTCGTCGAGCGCGTCCTCGGCCAGCGCCGCCCAGGCGACGGACGCCGACGGGTGCGCGGCAGCCACGATCGCGGGATTCTCCTGTGCATCCAGCTCCGCTTCGGCCGCCGGGTCGCCGGGAAGCAGCACTGGTTCTGGTCCGAGGAGGTCACCCATCCGAGTCATGGCCCCATTGTGCCGTGCGCGGATGGGCGGGCGTCACCGCGGATGACTAAGCTTCCGCCGTTACGATCGTTGGGGACGCCAGGGAGGACCGCAGCAGGGATGTCGAACCCCAGAGAGCCTGACCGGCCGGACGAGACCACCGACGAGGTGAGCGAGCCGAACGAGCAGGACGAGCACGGCCCGCACAGCGGGGACGAGCGGACCGAGGTGTTACCGGAGTCCGAGCACGAGCCTGCCACCGAGGTGATGGCGCCGGCGGATCCGAATGCGCCCGGCGCCCAGGATCAGCCCGAGGAGCGCCGCTTCACCGCGCCCTCCGGCTTCGACGCCGGCTCCACCCAGGTGATCAACCGGCCCAGTGAGCCGCCGACCGAGGTGTTCACCGCGCAGAAGGCGGCCGGACCGCAGGAGATCCCCCCGCGCGGCGACAACCCCAAACCGCCCGGGCGCAAACGCAGCTGGGGCTGGGTGGTGGCGATCGCGATCATCATCGTGGCGCTGGCGGCCATCGCCGTGCTGGGGACCCTGCTGATCACCCGCAGCTCCGCGCCACAGGTCTCGCAGGAAGACATGGTTCGCTCCACCATCGAAGACTTCGACGTCGCCGTGCAGAACGGTGATCTGGCCGCACTGCGCAGCATGACCTGCGGGGCGACCCGCGACAGCTACGTCCGCTACGACGACAAGGCCTGGGCCGAGACCCACGCCCGCGTCTCGGCTGCCAAGCAGTACCCGGTCGTCGCCAGCATCGACCAGGTGGTGGTCAACGGCGACCACGCCGAAGCCAACGTCACCACCTTCATGGCGTACGCCCCGCAGACCCGCTCCACCCGCAGTTTCGACCTGCAGTTCCGCGACGACCAGTGGAAGATCTGCCAGGCCCCGACGGGTTGACGCCGGCCCCGGCCATCTTGCCGGCTCAGCCGGCCCCGGCCATCTTGCCGGCTCAGCCGGCCCCGGCCATCTTGCCGGCTCAGCCGGCCCCGGCCATCTTGCCGGCTCAGCCGGCGGTCACACTCCGGCCCGCGCTGTGCAGGTCGTTGCACGCCTCCACGACCCGCTCGCTCATCGAGGCCTCCGCCTTCTTCATGTAGCTGCGCGGGTCGTAGACCTTCTTGTTGCCCACCTCGCCGTCGATCTTCAGCACACCGTCGTAGTTGGTGAACATGTGCGCGGCGACCGGCTTGGTGAACGCGTACTGCATGTCGGTGTCGACGTTCATCTTCACCACGCCGTAGCGCAGCGAGTCCTCGATCTCCGACTTCAGCGATCCCGATCCCCCGTGGAACACGAAGTCGAACGGCTTGGCCCCGTCGCCCAGCCCCAGCTTCGCCGCGGCCACCCGCTGCCCCTCGGCGAGCACCTCCGGCTTGAGCACCACGTTGCCCGGCTTGTAGACGCCGTGCACGTTGCCGAACGTCGCGGCCAGCAGATACTTGCCGTGCTCACCGGCACCGAGCGCCTCGATCGTCTTCTCGAAATCCTCGGGCGTGGTGTAGAGCTTGTCGTTGATCTCGGCTTCCACGCCGTCCTCTTCACCGCCGACCACGCCGATCTCGATCTCCAGGATGATCTTCGCGGCCGCCGCCTGCTTGAGCAGTTCCTGCGCGATCGAGAGGTTCTCGTCGATCGGCACGGCCGAGCCGTCCCACATGTGCGACTGGAACAACGGGTTCCGGCCCGCGCGCACCCGCTCTGACGAGATGTCCAGCAGCGGCCGCACGTAGGTGTCGAGCTTGTCCTTCGGGCAGTGGTCGGTGTGCAGCGCGACGGTGATCGGGTACTTCTCGGCGACCACATGCGCGAACTCCGCCAGCGCCACCGCACCGGTCACCATGTCCTTGATACCGAGACCGGAGCCGAATTCCGCACCGCCGGTGGAGAATTGGATGATCCCGTCCGACCCGGCGTCAGCGAAGCCCTTGAGCGCGGCGTTGATGGTCTCCGACGAGGTGCAGTTCACGGCCGGGAACGCATACGCGTGCTCCTTGGCTCGGCCCAGCATCTCGGCGTAGGCCTCGGGCGTGGCGATGGGCATCGGCTTTCCTCTCAGCTGTGCTGGCGTCGCCCGCCAGTATCGCAAGAATGCCTTCGATGCACAGCGCAGCCGGAAGATGCCCGGCAGCGGGCCTGCCCGTCAGCGACTCGCCGGCGCCGTCGCGCGGACGATCAGGTGGTGAGCACCATGCGGTAGCGGGCGCGGCCGGCGTCCATCGCCTCGAAAGCCTCGGCGGCCTGGCCGAGCGGTCGTTCTTCCACCATGGCGCGCACTCCGGTCAGCAGTGCGAAGTGCAAGGTCTCCTCCACGTCGCGGGCGGTGCCCGACGGGTGGCCGGTGACCGAGAGACCCGAGTTGATGATGTCGAGCGGGCTGATCGGCAGATTCTCCGCCGTGACGCCGACCGCGACCAGCTCCCCGGCCGGGCCCAGACCACCGACGGTCGCGGCCATGGCCTCGGCGTTGTTCGCCGTGGCCAACACGACGGCGGCACCGCCGAGCTTCTGCAGCTCCGCCGCGACGTCCTGCGCAGTCGAGTCGATGTAGTGGTGGGCGCCCAGCTCCCTGGCTTCGTCGGCCTTGCCGGTGCCGCGCGCGATCGCAACCGTCTCGAAGCCCATCGCCCGCGCCCACTGCACACCCAGGTGCCCGAGCCCACCGACACCCAGGATCGCGACCAGGTCCCCGGCTTTGGCGCGGGTCTGTCGCAGCCCGTTGAAGGTCGTCACCCCCGCGCACCCCATCGGAGCCGCCTCGACGAACGACAAACCCTCGGGCACCCGCGCCAGCGCGGTCCACGGGACGGTGACCGATTCGGCGTAACCGCCCGGGTAATGCCAGCTGGGCACCTGCATCCGCTCGCACTGCATGAAGAAGCCCTTGCGGCACGGTATGCAGCGGTTGCAGTTGCCGCCGAACCAGCCGACCGCCACCCGATCGCCGACGGCGAAGTCCTCGACGGCGTCACCGACCTCGGCGACGGTCCCGGCGATCTCATGGCCGAGCGTCAGCGGCCACTGCAGACCCGGGAAGTGGCCCGCGTAGAACTCACGGTCGGTGCCGCAGACCCCGCACGCAGCCACGTCGAGGCGCACGTGGCCCGGAGGTGGTGACACCGTGTCGACCTCGACGACGGTCAGCGCCTCGTTGGCGGAGGGAACCTGCACGGCCTTGTGGGTGGACATGACCAAACCCTAAGCGCAGGCACCCCGACCGGTAGCCTCAATAGCCGTGGTCGTCGACAATCTCGCGCTGATGCCCGATTTTCTGGACCCCATCAACCTGCTGAGCTTCTTCGGCACGTGGGCGTTGATCGGGCTTCTCGTGGTGGTGTTCGTCGAGTCCGGGGTGCTGTTTCCGATTCTGCCGGGAGACTCGCTGCTGTTCGTGGCGGGGATGCTGGCCGCGGGCATCTCGACTGCGTCGGCGGAGGGCAACGTCGCCGACGTGAACTTCCAGCTCTGGCAGCTGCTGTTGTTCATCCCGATCGCCGCGATCCTCGGCGCGCAGGTCGGCTACTGGATCGGCCGCAACGTCGGCACCGCGATGTTCAAGCCCAACGCCCGCTTCCTGAAGCAGAAGTACCTCGACGAGGCCCACCTGTTCTTCGAGCAGCGCGGCCCGTTCGCGATCGTCATCGCACGGTTCGTGCCGATCGTGCGCACCCTGGCACCGATCACCGCCGGCGCGGCCAGGATGAATTACGCGGTGTTCACGCTGTACAACGCCGTCGGTGCGATCGTGTGGGGCGTCGGTCTGACTCTGCTCGGGTACTGGCTGGGGCGCATCGAGATCATCCAGAAGCTGCTCGAGCCCATCGTCATCGGCATCGTGCTGCTGTCGGTGCTGCCCATCGCCGTCGAGTGGTACAAGCGCCGCAAGGCTGCCAAGCGGGCCGGCATCCCGACGCCGCCCATGGAGTCCGACGAGCAACCCACCTAGGGCAGAACGCCCAAGACCGGCTGGGGGCGGAACGCCCCAGACCAGCTCGCGCGGAACGCGCCAGACCAGCTACGGGTGGGTCGCCCGGCTCGCTTCGAGCGCGCGGATCAAGCTGGCGGCGTCCCATGGGCCTCGATGCCGAATCCCGTTGACGAAAAGCGTCGGCGTCGCGTTGAGGTCCATCGCCTCGGCGTCCTCGGCGTCGTCGGTCACCCGGTGGAGCACCTTCGACGAGTGCACGCGCACGTCCTGGTCGAACTGATCGATGTCGCAGCCCGCCGCGACCGCGTAGCGATACATGTCCGACCACTCCAGGTCGTCCTGGTGGTCGAACAGCTCGCGGGCCATCTCCCAGAATCTGCCCTGCAGTGCCGCCGCTTCGCTGGCCCGGGCCGCGTCGAACGCGCGCGGGTGTGCCCGTTCCAACGGGAAATGTCGCCAGACGTAACGCAGCCGGTCACCGAAGTGGTCGCGCACCTCGTCGATGGAACCGGTAGCGCGACTGCAGAACGGGCACTCGAAGTCGCCGTACTCGACCAGCGTGAGCGGTGCGTCGTGCCGCCCGCGGACGTGATCGCGGTCGGGATCCACCGGCCGCAGCAGCTTGAGCCCGACCGGCTCGGGCGGGCTGAGCCAGTCGGTGATGCGGAACACCGCCCAGCCGAACACGAAAGCCAGCACCGACGCCGCCAGCACACCGATGCGGGCCTGATCCTGGCGCTCGGGTTCGGCGATCGCGATGTCGACGATGAACAGCGAGATGGTGAAGCCGATTCCGGACAGTGCGGCGCCGCCGGCGATGCGCCGCAGCGTCAGCCCCGGCACCAGAACACCCAGCCCGCTGCGACGCATGAACCAGGTGGCGGCGGTGATGCCGACGAACTTGCCCAACACCAGCCCGGCGATGATGCCCCAGGTCAGCGACGACCGCAGTGCGGTGGACAGGGTCTGCGCATCCAGCCGTACCCCGGCGTTGACCAACGCGAACAACGGCAGGATGAGGAACGACACCGCGGGCCCGACGCTCTCCTGCAGCCGCTCGTTGATCGAGATCGACTCCCGCAGCGAGCGACTGGCCGCCCGCGCGTACTGCGAGTTCGGTGACTGCCGGAAGGCACGGATCTGCTCGACGGCCTGCTCAACCGGCCCGCGCTCGGGGGTGAACACCGGGATCAGCAGGGCGACCGCGACTCCGGCCAGAGTGGGGTGCACGCCGGCCAGGTACAGCGCGATCCACAACGCCACACCGAGCACCGCATAGGCGGGCCCGCGGGCCGCGGGCAAGAACCTGACCATCGCCAGCGCCGCCAGCAGCGCGACCGCGCTGAGCAGCGGCACGACCTGGATGCTGTCGGAGTAGAACAGCGCGATCGCGCCGAGCGCACCGACGTCGTCGACCACCGCCAACGTGAGCAGGAAGACCCGGACCCGGGCGGGGAACATCGGCCGGATCAGGGCCAGCGCACCGACGAGGAACGCGGTGTCGGTCGAGATCACCACGCCCCATGCCGCGGCGTTCTCCCCGGACGGGTTGAACGCCAGGAACACCACCGCCGGTAGCACCAGACCGGCGGCGGCGGCGACGACGGGCACCGCAGCCCGCGAACGGTCGGTCAGCTCGCCGATGGTGAACTCGCGCTTGACCTCGAGTCCGACGATGAAGAAGAAGAACGCCATCAACGCGTCGTTGACGAAGTGCTTGACCGACATGTCGAAGCTGTGGTCGCCGAAGCCGACCCCGAGATGGGTCTCGAGCAGCTCCGAATAGCTGTGCGCCCACGGCGAATTGGCCCACAGGATGGCGATGACGGTGAACCCGAGCAGCAGCGCGGCGGCGGCGTTGTCCGATGTCGACGTGGTCTTCGACCCGCGGTTGACCCGCCGCGACGGCAGCAGCGGGAAACCCCGCGACGACGGGAGCTCACTCACCAGATTCGTCGCCCGCGACAGGTCCCGATTCGTCGCCCGCGACGTTTTCCGATTCGTCGCCCGCGACGCGGCCCGATTCGTCGCCCGCGACGGTATGCGCGGCTTCCATCAGCATCCATCCCGCCAGCTGCACCGACAGGTCCCGCTCGGGAATCTCCGACGAGTTCACCGCTCCGTCGACGAACTGCGCATCCCCTCCGGCCGGGGTGGGCACCTGGGCGGGGCGGTCCCAGAACGCGCTGAACAGCGGCAGCTCCTCGGCGGTCTGCCTGCCCTCCCACGCCGAGCGCGCCGAGGCCAGCACGATCGAACGGGCGGTGTCGCGCGCGGTGTCGTCGTCGGCGGCCTCTCCGGGGAGCATGGTCGTCACCAACGCCAGGTAACGCGCCAGGATTCCGTTGAACAGCCCGCCGTCGCCCCCGCCGGCGCCCTTGATCACCCCGTCGGGCGCCATGTTCTCGGCGACGGCGGCCACCAGCCGGTGCACCCGCTGCGCGTGCCGGGAGTCCTCGGTGCGCACCGCGAGTTCGGTCTCGAGGCCGAGCACCACGCCCTGGCAGTAGGTGTACTGGGCACGAACCAGGGACCCGGCCTTGATCCCGTCGAACACCAGGTGGGTCTCCGGATCGATGAGGGTCTCGTCGATCCAGTCGGCCATCTGCTGGGCCCGGCGCAACCGGTCGCCGTGCCGGGCCAGGAAGATGGCCGCCGGCCCGTTCGCCGGCGCGTTGAAGAACTGGTCCTGCTTGCGCCACGGGATTCCGCCGCCGTCCTCAGGCACCCAGGCCGTGACGAACTGCTCGGTCAGCGTCTCCAGCGCCTTGGTCCGTTCGACACCGGCGATCCGGCCGGCCCGCTCCAGCGCGAGCGCCAACCAGGCCATGTCGTCGTAATAGTCGTTGGTCCAGCGACCGACGTTGCGCAGCCGGTGCCCGCAGATCTGGCGGGAGATCTGCTTCTGCCGCGCCTCGGTCGGGTCGCGCCGCTGCGCATCCACGAGGTTGTCCAGCAGATGGGCCTGCCACCAGTAGTGCCAGGTGCCGAAACGGCGGTAGCGGGCGGCGGCGGGCCAGGCCACCACCCCGAGTTGTGTCCCGGGCAGCCCCCACAACCGCTTGAGATGCCGCCGGGCGATCGCGGCTTCGGCGCTGGCGGCGCGGTTGGCCCACAACTGATCCATCTGTCGATCCTGCCTCACCAGCTGCCCGAAACGCTATGAGACAAATTTGTCTCATCTGAGCTATAGTCGTCTCATGTCCACGCGTGAAGATCTGTTGCGCGCCGCCGCCGATTACCTCGGCCGGCGGCCGAACGCGACACAGGACGAGATCGCCTCGGCGGTCGGCGTCAGCCGCGCGACACTGCACCGGCATTTCGCCGGGCGCTCCGCGCTGATGACGGCGCTCGAGGAGCTCGCCATCGCCGAGATGTCCGAGGTGCTGGCCACCGTCCGGCTGCATGAAGGGCCCGCCGACGAGGCACTGCGACGACTGGTGACCGCCTGCGAGCCGATCTCCCCGTACCTCGCGCTGCTCTACAGCCAGAGCCAGGAGGATCCGGACACCTGCATAGAGGTGTGGAGCGAGATCGACTCGACGATCACCGAACTCTTCCTGCGCGGCCAGCAGGACGGGGTTTTCCGGCCCGAACTGCCCGCAGCCTGGCTGACCGAGACCTTCTACAGCCTGGTCGCCGCGACCGACTGGTCCATCCGCGCCGGGCGGGTCGCCGCACGCGACGGCACCCGGTTGATCACCGACCTTCTTCTGAACGGAGTGAAGCAATGACCAGACGCTGGTTCGCGCTCGGCGTCCTGACCATGGCCGTGCTGATCATCGGCGTCGACGGCACCGTGCTCGCGCTGGCGATGCCGTTCATCAGCGCCGACCTCTCAGCCAGCGGCACCCAGCTGCTGTGGATCGGCGACATCTACTCCTTCGTGCTGGCTGCGTTGCTCATCAGCATGGGCAGTCTGGGCGACCGCATCGGACACAAGAAGTTGTTGCTCTGCGGTGCAACGCTTTTCGGTATAGTTTCGGCCATCACGGCGTACTCGTCGTCGCCGGAGATGCTCATCGCCACCCGCGCCCTGCTGGGACTGGCCGGTGCCACGCTGGCTCCGGCCACCCTGGCGCTGATCCGCGGGCTGTTCCCGGACCAACGCGAACGCAGCATCGCCGTCGGCATCTGGGCGTCGGCGTTCTCGGCCGGCGCGGCACTCGGACCGGTGATCGGAGGTGTTCTGCTGGAACACTTCTGGTGGGGCTCGGTGTTCCTGATCAACATCCCGGGGATGGTCGTCCTGGTCGTCGGCGGGCTGGTGCTGCTGCCCGAACACCGCAACCCCGAACCGGGGCCGTGGGATCTGCCGAGCGTCGGCCTGTCCATGGTCGGCATGCTGGGCGTCGTCTACGCGATCAAGGAGGGCACCGCGGCCGCCGCACATGGCATCCGGATCGATGCGGTGCTGGCCGCACTGCTCGGCGCCGCCGCGTTGACGCTGTTCGTGCGCCGCCAGCTGCGCCTGCCCGTCCCGCTGATCGACGTCCGGTTGTTCCGCCGCCCCGTGTTCACCGGCGTCGTGGTGGCCAATCTCCTCTCGGTGCTGGGGCTTTCGGGTCTGGTGTTCTTCCTGTCGCAGTACTTCCAGCTGGTCCGCGGCTACGGTCCGCTCCAGGCAGGCCTGGCCGAACTGCCCGCGGCGGTGACCGCCACGGTGTTCGGTGTGCTGGCCGGAATCGCTGTGCGCTACGTGTCGCACCGGCTGGTCCTCACCGCCGGACTGACGCTGGTCGGGGTGGCGATGGGCACGCTGATGGCGTTCCTGCTGCTGATCTCACCGATCTCGTACCTGCCGCTGGGCAGCACGCTGTTCGTCGTCGGGGTCGGGCTCGGCCTGGCCTTCACCGTCGCCAGCGACGTCATCCTGGCCAGCGTGCCGCCGCAGCGCGCCGGCTCGGCGGCGGCGGTCTCCGAGACCGCCTACGAGCTCGGCATGGCGCTCGGCATCGCCACCTTGGGATCGATCCTGACCGCGGTGTACCGCACGGTGTCGGTTCCGCCCAGCCTGCCCGGCGAGATCGCCACGCAGGCCAGGGATTCGCTGCCCAGCGCGATCCACGCCGCGCAGTCGCTACCGGCCGAGCAGGCCGAGCGGCTGCTCGATCCGGCACGGGAGGCCTTCACCCACGGCCTGGCCGTC
>Ga0310345_10006112_pt1 | contig 10553 bp, 14 predicted proteins | sample HC15DNA20500_MG_FD_204667 | JGI IMG/M metagenome (GOLD analysis project Ga0310345, IMG submission 204667) | Marine microbial communities from station ALOHA, North Pacific Subtropical Gyre - HC15-DNA-20-500_MG | ecosystem: Environmental > Aquatic > Marine > Oceanic | place: Pacific Ocean: North... | reverse complement strand
GGCTGAGGGCGTGTCCAGAGCTCACAACAACGCTCGCCCGGCTCGTGTCGGGCGCTGCGTCAGACTGAGTGGGTGTTTACCCTAACTCGAAGGCGGGACTTTCTGCACCGAAACCGAGATCGCCCCATCCTGAGGTTCATGTTGAGAGACATGGCTTACGACGTCCACGAAGTCGTGCTCGAGGCCACGGCCTTTGGCGCGATGGAGGGGCGGACAAGGTGGTTCTTGGCCGCAGTGACATGCGGCATCGAGTTGGATGTGCAACATGCCTTGGAGCAGCATCTGCAGCGGTTCCGCCCGCCGGCGCGCTACGTGGGGGAGCTGTTGGATCCTGTGCCGCTGGACGACCCGAGCTGGCGATCATTCGCCTACATCGGTGAGAAGGCTGATCGTGATGCCCTGGTTGGGAATGGCTTCAGCCCTCAGGTCGTTGAAGCTCACTCCATAGAGGTTCCTACGCTTCGGAAAGGCTACCAGAAGGCGGGATCGACAGATCCGCTCCTGCAGCACCCATCCAAACCAGAACTGCGACGCCAATTCACTGTGGCAGAGCATGCGAGGTTCAAGGGTGTGCCAGAGCACCTGGTTGATGGGCTTTCGTTCACGGCGGGCCATCAGGCGCTGGGACAGTCCATTGCGGTTGAGCCAGTAGCCTGGCTCTTCGAGGTTCTCGCCGGTGCGCTGAAAGACTGGGCCAAGGACGCTCGTTCAAATGCGCGTCATGCGTTTGATCTCAGACCAAGTGTCAACCGATCACCAGCAAGGGCTGTGACGGGATGACTTGAAACGAAAAGGCCGGACACTGTCCGGCCTTTTTCCATTTAGTCTTGCGCAGCGCCATGTTCGTTAGCCGCGTCGAGTCCCGTCGCACCGCAGGGCTGGCAATCAACGCGACCAGCGAGGCCTGGCCAGCCGCCAGTACCACCGCACATTGGGCATGCGCCCTCGTCATCGAGCTGAAGACCAGCAGCTAGAACTTGAGGCGTAGCACAAGGGGGGCTGGCCGGGAAAACTGGTGTCGTCATAGTGATCATTTCGACGTTGCTTCACACGTCATCTGCTGTATGTCTGGCGGGGTCAAGAAAGGCCGGAGGCCGTCAAGAGGGTGCGCCCCATATGCACAGCCAAGCCGAGCGGTAGGCCCATCAGCCATACGCATGCGTAGACCGGCACCATGGTGTCAATGCTTCCCTGATCCCGCTTGCTCACAAACGCCCAATAGCCCAAGAAAACTGGTAGCAAGAGGGAGGTCAGGGCCCGGATGGTATCTCCGTGAAAGGCGTTGATGACGCCCATGGCGGCCGTCGCGGCGCAGGCCGAGCCGATCAACGTCAGAACCATGCCCATGAGCATCATTTCTTTGTGTGCCTTGGCAATCGTGTTCATCGTCTGCTCCTTGAGAGTTGATGTGAGCAGCATTTTGCGGCAGTTCTAGGTCCGCGGGCACCCTCCGGTATAGAATTTAATCGTACTAAATTGTTTTCCATAAACTAGGCCGTATGACGCACAAAGACCTGACCGCCAAGGAGCCTGCCGCGCGAAAGTCTGCGGCGCGGAAAGCCGTGGCCAACGAGGCGGAGAAGCCGAGCGGCGGGGAAACTCGCGGACGACGACGAAAAGGCGGGGCGGCATTTGCAAAGCGCACGTCCGTTACCCTTGTGCAGGAGACCTACGACTTCCTGGTCAAGGAAGGCGATGGCGTTGCCAGCGAAGGTATTGAGCGAGTTGTTGCTGCGGTTCAAGCCTCAAGGCAACGAAGGCGAGCTTAGGCCGCAGCGACCACGCGAAACGAGCGTGATTCGCATGCCGGCCGATGAGGTTGAAAAAGGCGTTGCCGAGTGGCACAGGCAGGATGAGACGACTGCCTGAACAGAACGGCGAGAGGATCGAGATGGCTGTAATCGTCAAGAAAGCTGAGAAAGTTGCTGCGGTGGTGAGCAGCCTTCCCGTTGGGTTCAGCTTCGAGGCATTCCTCGAAGCATTTCAAGCCGCGTACCCAAAGGAATGGGCAAACGTCGTGCGTGAGTACCAGAAGCACGAGCGCAAGACAAAGCCGGGCAAGGCTCATCCAATGCCTGAGCCGGTCCAGTACATGCGCAATGCACTTAATGTCCACCTGCGTGGCTTACCACGGCGCAACGCGCAGCGTAAGCCGCCTGACTCGTGCAGCTACCTGACCCGGGGAAATGGAACATGAATTGGAATCAGACACTGACAGACGTTAGAGATGCTTATCGCAACGCAAAGGATCCCAACGCAGCGATCACGAAAGCGAACTACTTGGCCATGCTCGGCGCCTTCTCGACGCTGGTCCCGTTGGCAACCATCAGCGATGCATATGACACCGACTTCCGGCGAAATCTTCCTGGTGGCGGGTTGTCTGGGTTTGACGTCGTCCCATTGGCCAAGCGCATTTCGGATGCCCAAGTGTTCGCCATTGCCAACCCTGTGTATCCGGTGACCGGTGAAGGCATTGCTGAGAACCTGTTGGCCTTACTGCACTTGCTCCCGGCGGGGTCCGAGAATGCAACCTTGACTCGGCTTCAGGGGCCGTTCCAAAGCATCCTCGCGGGGAACCTATAAGCGCCCTCGCTCTCATTGAGATCGGAGCGTTGTATGAGGAAAAAGGGCCAACCTTGCGGTTGGCCCATTTGTTATGCGGCCAGTAGCTGGCGCGCAAGTTCTACCTCGATGCTGTCACCTCCCTCATTGAGGACGTCTAGCCCCGTTTCGGGCATCTCGCCCGACGTGGACTGAGAAACGGCGATCTTGGTGGCCATGAGCTGCAGACAGCTGATCTGTGCTGTGCCCAGGAACCCAAGAAAGTACACCTCCACATCACAGCGTTGGCCGATGCGCCATGAGCGCCTGGCGGCCTGCTGCAGTGTGTAGACGTTGTAGCCGGATTGAAGGAACACGATGGTTGGGAACTCCATCAGATCCAGGCCGGTTTTCACGAGCTCGGGGTTGGTGATGATCACCTCGACGCCCTGGTCAACCTTCTCAAGAATCCAGTCTTCGCGCTCTGCCGCATCGACGGCAGCGCGAAGAACGGCGACTTTGAAGCCCTGGAGCTCCAAGATGCTTCTCAGGCGAGAAGTGGTATCTCGGACACCTGTGTAGGTGGTGTAGACCAGCACCCTGCGTCCACGTGCCTTGGCCTCCTTGCAGATGCTGACCAGCCGCTCCTCCTTGGGGCTGAGCTCATGCTCATCAACAAAGATCTGCGGTGCGCTGGCCAGCAGCGCCCTGGTGCGAGGGTGGTAGACCAGCTCTGACCGGAACGCGCAGTCTGGCCAGGCCAGCAACACATTTAGAACCACGCCCATCAGCGTTTTGTCACCGCAACGCATGGCCTGGGCAAGCTCCTCCTGCAGACGCCCCGCCAGATGAGCGTAAGCGGCAGCCTGGTCGTCCGTCATGGCGATGGGAACCATCTCCTCTTTGTAGGGAGGCAGGATGTTTCCACCGATGTCCTTGAGCCGCAGGAATGCGGTCAGCGGAAGGACGTAGCGCATGATGCCGACCGGACTGAATCCGGGCGCCTTGGCCACCCGGTGGGTGGTCTTGGTCTTGCCCTTCGCAGTCCTGTGGGCGCGCTGCCCATCGACGCCGGAGGACTCCTTGTAGATGTCCTTGAGCACGCCGTGTTCTCGCATGTAGGCCATGCTGGCCGAGGTGAGCGATCCGTCTCGGGCGGTGAACCCGTCATCGATCATCAGTTGAGGGTTCAAGCGCCAGAGCAAATAGAAGAGGTCATCGGCGTAGCCGCCCATCAGCGTGCCGGTCAGCAAGATCGCCTTGCGGCACTGACTGGCGATCACGCCAAAGGCTTGCCCCTGGGCGGAACCTTCGTTCTTGAACTCGTGCCCTTCGTCGGCGATGACCGTCTCGAAGAACCCTTTTGGAAGGTAGCGCTTGATGAACTCGCTGGGTTGATAGCCGCCGGTGCCGAAGCTGAACTCCTTGTTGGCCATGGCGCGTTCCATCCGTCTGGCTTGCCGGTCTGTGAAGACCAGGTCACCGTCCTCGTCCATCAAGTTGATGAACTCGTGGACGTTGTCCTCGAGCATGCTGCCGATGCGATCGGAGCCGAAGATCTTGAGTAGCTTGGCCGCTGTCTTGTCGCCGATCGTGGGGATCTGCTTCAAGGCTTCGGTCATCACTTCCTCCTTGGACCTGGTCGGGCCATTGCGATAGAGGGTCCACAAGGCCTCTCCGCAGGCCTTGCAGGCCGTTTGGTGGACGTTGAGTACCTCCATCGCTTCCACCGGGCTCAGAGGCCTTGGCAGGCCCTCTGGGTCGTCGCCGTGGATAGGTTGGCCGCATCGAGGGCAGGCTGCAACCCGCTGTGCGGAGAAATCGCCTGCCTCGGTGCGCTCGCACACGGTGCGGAGGGTGAAGCTGGGCTTCCAATTGAAGCCCATGCGCATGCGGACACGCCCCATGATGAAGAAGGTTGGAGCGGTCGGCCGCTCCTGCATGGCGCGCAGCAACAGCAGCTTGCGGAGCGTGTCGGGCCCGTTCAGGATCCAAACCGTAGCTCCCGGAACCGTCTGCTTGATTTCTCGGCGCCACTTGTAGACGAGGTGGGGCGGGCAAACCACCAGGTTGCGGTTGAGGCCTGCTGTGCTGAGCACGGCCGCCAATGCGATGGCCATGATCGTCTTGCCCGTGCCCATCTCGCCATTGATGACGCAGGCGCGTTCTCCGACGTCGACGAGCAACCTGGCGCAGGCCTGCACGACATGCTGCTGCTCGACGAACGGAGTTCGCAGCAGCTGCTCCATCACGAGAGCGCGATCGGGGTGAGGGTCCTTGTTGTAGACCGGGGCGTTCTGGGCTTGCACGGCCTGCAGCAGGCCGGTGCCGAACGAGGCGATGAAGTCCGGCAGGCTCAGGGTGAGCTCCGGCTGGGTGTCGGTGATTTCTGCCTGAATGGCTTCTGTTTCCATGGTGACTCCAAGAAAGTGGGGCCACCGTCCCCAGGGGCGTGGCCCCATGGGGTGAAATTGAAAAGGATCAGGTTTTCTTGATCCAGGCGCTCATGCTCGGATCGCGTTCTGGGTAATAGCGTCTGGCGACGATCTTCTTGCCACCCTTGAGCGACAAGACTCGGCGCCAGTATTTGCCACAGGCCAATGCACGCTGTTCATTGACGGCACGCACGTAGACTGGGCTGCCGCAAGCCTTGCCCTTCTTGTCGACAGGGTAGACCTCCCATTGCAGCTGAGGTGGTGGTTCCCACCAAGGTTGATCTGCCATCGGCCATCCTCCTCATGTCAAGAATCAGGCCGTTTCAGCGGCTGCGGTAGGCACGAACAACTTCCCATTGCGAATCGATTCGCTGATCAGTGCCTCGAAAGATGAGGGGAGCTGGATCAGCGAGAGTTCAATGGGTCCGATGCTTGGCGTTGGGGACAGGCATCGATGGCCTGCTTCTTCGTCAACCATCGTTTCGCGGAGGGTGGTGAGAACAAAGTCCTGCCATTCATCCAGCAGCGGAATTGGCGATAAGTGCTTGACCAAGGACCACGTCGCACCCTTGCGCATTTGTGGGGTGTGACCTGCGTCGAAGGTCAACCAGCCTCGGCCGTTGACTCGGTCTGGCGTTGTGAGCTCTGGGTCGAAGATCCAGCCGTGAACGAGGGGACCAAAGAGGCATTGCTTTGGCAACCTGCAGGTGACCTTCTGCAAACGCCGAGGGTCTCCTACCAGTGCTTCGAACTTGCTTGGTCGGCCGGGGAATGTCGTGGTCACCTTGGTGACGCTGTCTGCGTGCTGGCTCAGTTGCATGCGGCTGAGCAGCTGCTGCACAGAGCCATCGCGGCCGTAGATGCTGAGGAAGACCAACTGGCCATTCAAGTCACGCCCTATGGCGTCGATCATGATGTCGCCTTGCTGGTCACATGTGGTGACGTCCATGTGTTGTTGCTCCAGGTAGAGGCGCCCACCGGAAGGAGGTGGGCGCTGGGTTGCTTAGCGGTTGCCGAGATTTCCAAACTGGGTCAGGCTCATCACCGAAGAGGCGAAGATTGGTCCAGAAGAGATGTGGGTGACGTAGAAGCCGACATCACCATCAGGAAACACACATGCGTGCAGGCCGGTGAAGTCGTTTTCCGCAGCCCGTGTCATTTGCCTGATGACTGCGTAGTCCTCTCCCTCTTCGGGGGAAGAAACGAACTCGAAGGTCGTGAGATGCCACTCATGGATCTCATGTCCGCCAGACAGCTTCAGGCAGGCCCAAAGCGTGAATAGGCGTCGAATCTGATCTGGGGTGATCACTGCGCGCAGCAGCTCGGGGACGAACAGCCCCTCCGACTGGTGCCTCATGGGCGACACAAAGGTCTGGTCGACCAGGTCGCGAAAGCCATACGGGAGCATCGCTGCGAGCAGTTGCTCGGCCGTGGCGGCTGGATGGCCTTTCTTTTCGGCCTTCTCATGGGTTTGGGGATCTGACGATGGCATTGCCTATCCTTTCGTGAAGTGGAAGAACGCCATGGGCAGACCCATTGCGGGTGTTGCCACCCGGCGGGTTGGAATGAGGTGTGACTGCAGGCAACGCTCTGCGGTCGTTCTGTGCCTGGCAGGCCAGGCGTGGTCGTTAGCGGATCGTCAAGATGGATCCGAAAAGGGGCGTGTCCGGGGTCAGGTCGATGGCCTTGATGACCGGGACGAACCTGTCGATCGCGACCGTGGTTTGCAGGACCGAACCGTCAGGGCGATGGTCGAACTCGCGCGAGATCTCCTTGCGCTTGAACGTGGCGCCTTTGACCAGCAGGATGCGGTTGTCACATGAGACCAGGCCGGAGATCTGCCCGGCCGCCAGGGCCAGGGCAAGGTGCCATTGAGACAGAGGGCACAGAGGGCGCCGGTGCGCCTGGATCTGGCCGGATCGGAAGATCTGCCTGTAGCGTGGCCACAGCGTCGAGTTCGCCATGCGGCCGGCAATTTCTTGCCCGAGCTGCCTGGGATCGAGCCTCACCAAGGTGAAGGAGAACTCAAGCTCGGGGACCTCGGGCACCAGGTAGACGCCCGTGTCGTCGAGCTCGATGGCCTCTTGTTGCCCAGCCGCGAAGCCCACCATCTGGCGAACCAGTTCTGCAGGCGGATGAGCAGGGCGTCGTTTGACACCGATGATCACGGCTTGTCTGAATTCTTGCGCAGGGGCTTTCCGAACCGATAGCCGATCAAAGTTGCGTGCGATCAGGGTCGACAGCTCTTCATCGAGCACATAGAACGGCACGACGAGGATCAAAATGCCTCCCACCTGCAGCGTTTGAAACCACTGTCGGCAAAAGAGCTTCTCATGGCGATCGCTGTTACCTCGTTGGAACGCCTCGGCGGTGTTCAAGGTGTCTCCGTAGGGGGGGTTGAGGAACAAGAGATTGAACGAACCACGAGGCGCGAGCACGTCGGCCATGTCCGCATGAACCACCGTAGCGCCGAACGGCGAGAGAACATGCCGCGCTTGATCGGAGCGATCTTGATCGATCTCGATGCAACAGGCCTCTACCTTCGTGCCGTTTCGGCTCAGGTGGCCGACCAGGTGGAGCATCGCAGCGCCTTCGCCGCAGCATGGATCGCAGCCCCGGATGGCGCCGGCGTCGGTGTCAACTCGGGAGCAGATCGTGGATAGCGTTGCAAGGTCCGTGGGGAAGTAGCCTTGCTTGATGTGGTTGTGAGCCACGCGGGGAAATATCAGTGCCATGGCGGTCCTGGGAAGGATGCGGGCACTTCCCGCGGGAAGGTGCCCGCAGGGTAGAAGAAATGGCCGACTTACGTCGGCCACAGGTCAGTGCATCTTCATCCGGTCGAATTGCTCCGGGGTGAAGTGAAGCTGAAGGACTGAGCCTTCGAGTGTGGTGTTGACGGTGCCTCGGAGGACGTCTTCGGTGAGATCGACGGGCAGGACCAGGATCTTGGCCATGCGGTCGATCAGATCGTTCAGCTTTTCCTTCAGCTCAATCGTGGCGTCGCTGATGGCGATGGCTTCGACGAGCTTCTCAAACTGAACGGTGGCGGTCATGAGGGTCATCATGGCGTTCTGATATTCAGAGCCCAGATCAACGACGTGAGTGTGCTGTCCCATGGTGTTCATATGGTGGTTGATTGCCTGAAAGAGGGGAGGCCCTGACGCGTATGCGTCAGGGGCCAAGGAAAGGCTCAGGAGCCCAGTTTGCTGAGGACCAGCAAGGCGACCGCAGCGAAGCCTGGGCCTGCCACGTTCGGGTTCTGCTTCATCGCGGCAACGCCACGACCAAGCCAGTACGCGAGGGAGCGCTGCCGTGCTGCTTGCAGTTGCCGAGCCTCTTGCTGACGCTGTTCAGCTTGTCGTTGAACGACCAACTGAGCGGCGGCGTGCGTTTTCTCTTCAGCAGCTTTCTCGGCATTGCTCTGGGCTTGTGCGAATTCGATCTGACCGCGTTTGATCACGATCTGAGCTTTCACATACAAGCCGGTGAGCGAAGCCTTGAGTTCCGCATCGGAGTCGAGGAAGTCGACGACCGTCGCAGCTGCGGCGTATTCACCGCGCTCGATCAGCTGCTCGAACTCAACCCAGTGGGCGTTGTTCGAGCGCAGCTGCAGCGGGGCCATCTCGGTGGCAGGTGACGGAGCGTCACCAGGCACGTGGATTTCCTCGACAGACAGCAAGGTGGGGAAGACCAGTTCGGCGGCATCGGCCTGGTGGTCATTGGCGCTGTGGCCACCTTGTGCCAGTGCATCCTTGACGGGTTGCAGCTGGTCAGCGAGGGAACCTTGAGCCTTGGGGTGACGACGAGTAGACATGTGGATCTCCAAAAGAAAAGGGGACCCACTACCCGCCATGGGGATTGGATCCCCATAGGGTTGCAATGAAACTCCAAGACCGAGGTCTTTGCTGCTTCTCAGGAGCCGAGCAGCTAGGGCGATGCGTAACGTGCATCGGTCGGGACGATTAGTCGTCCAGGCTGAGAACCTCGGTGTTCTCTCAGACAACCCAGGGTTCGAGGCCTGCGGCAGCGCAGGCTGAAGCGCTAGCGTAGTAGCCTTTATCGGCGCAGACTTGCTGAATAGTAGCTTCGGTAGGTCGTCCTTGATCCCAAGTGGCCATGTGTTCCTCGGCCTGTTTTGTCGATTCGAATGTCACGGCGCTGTCCTGTCCGACGGTATCGATCTTGGTCCAAAAGCCTAGGCCAAGCGCGTTCCCCAGATAGATTCCCATCTGAGGATGGTGGATGACAAACCGAATGTTGCTGGTTGCTGTTGACATGGTGTGAACTCCAGTAAGGTGTTAATGAAACTCCGTCTGGCCTAGGCCAGCTGCGCTTTGCAGGAGCCAAGCGGCTTGCTGATGCGTACGCGCATCGTTCGGGACGGTTGAGCCGTCCAGGCTTTGAGAACTGCAGGGTTCTTCAAGCAGCCATGGCGGTGGCTGCTTGAAGAACCCGGCGTGCAAATGACGCCAGGTCCGGGCTTGGAGGTGGTGTCTGCATAACTGACGTAGTCCATCCCATAGACTCGCTTGCAGCGTGCTCGAATTGCAGACCAGAGCACTACCCATTCACCCATTGACTGCCCGCAGGCTAGACGGCACCACGTTCGAGGCCATGGTCACCCTTGCAGAAATACCCCGCCTTGAGCATGAACTCTCAGTGGGCTATTGCCAGGCGGTGTTGGCCGACTCGCAATAGCCCGCTGAAACGGGCTGGTGGATCATCAGAGCTTTACTTCTGAGGTGGCTGCCAGTGCTGATTGGCAAGGTCCAAGGTGTAGCGAAGGTCCTCGCGCAGGAAATGAATCTGCTGCCTCAGCAGCTGGCGGTCGACCGTCGAGTCCAGTTTGACGGGTTCTGTGCCGGCAGAAATGAGTTCGGCAGTTTCGGCGCCGAACAGGTCAATGAGCTGCTCCAGTCGATCGTCCTTCCGTCCAGCTTGCTGGCGGCGGTTGCGTGGGCCTGAAGCACCTGCAGCTCGAGCGTTGGCCGGGCGCTTGGAAGCTACTTCGGTGCGCGGCGGCGGCGGGGTTTCATCATCGAGGGGATCTCGCTCAGGGAAAGTGGTGCCATCGCTGCTGGTGGGCTCTTCAGCCTCTTTGAGCCGATAGTCGAGGACGCGGGCTTGGATCTCGATGAACACCCTGGTGCGCCAGTTTCTGGACGTGGGCTCAAGCCTCGATATCCAAAAGTCGCCTTCGTAGGTTCCGGCGTCGAGCTGCTCGACCCACTTGTCGATGACTTTGAAGTCAGCGAGCGGGGTGACCAGTTCTCCGACCGTGAAGGTCCGGTAGGTACCGGCGTGCTTCTTGACCGTTAGCGTTCCTGGTAGGCAAATGGAAAAATCAGCCGTCGATGATGGCTTCTTCATGCGTGGACTCCATGAGATGCGCGGAGCCACACTGGCCGCGGCGGACAGCAGGATCCGCGGCGGGTGAGAAGGGTGAACAAGGCGCCGCGTGAGCGGCGCTTTGTCATGCTGTTGAATCACGAGCAAAACTGAGCCAGGCGTCACGTCCAAAACTGAGCCACTAAGTTGACGAAGAAATGGACTGTTCGGATGTGGATAAGTCTACTG
>Ga0310345_10006111_pt1 | contig 10553 bp, 8 predicted proteins | sample HC15DNA20500_MG_FD_204667 | JGI IMG/M metagenome (GOLD analysis project Ga0310345, IMG submission 204667) | Marine microbial communities from station ALOHA, North Pacific Subtropical Gyre - HC15-DNA-20-500_MG | ecosystem: Environmental > Aquatic > Marine > Oceanic | place: Pacific Ocean: North... | reverse complement strand
TTGCCTGGCTCGAATTCTTCAATAGTATCATACAGTTGCTGAGTAGAGTTGGATATAGTTGAGACCGGGACCGATATTTTCAGGATGGTGGGGACAAAAACGACGACGGCAATGATCAGAAATATCCAGCGACGGTCAAGCGATAACAGTTTCTGTATCACTCTTTACTCTCCCATCCAAGCCCGGTCGATACCCAGTAAAATCCGCAACGATTGTGAAATCGCACCTAAAGCCAAACCGATCTGAATCGCACGGCGTGCAGCCATGCCCGGCACTTGCAAAATCCAATCTTTAACCAGAGTGGGAAAAGCATCAGGCAAAAAGTTAAGGCCACCAAAAACCGAGTGCCAAAACTGGTTAGCAAGCAACGGCGCATTGGCAAACATCAGAATAACCCCGGCCAGCAGAAGTAGGGTAGCATCCATCGTTCGGGCACGAAAAGCGCGGTAAGCGGCTGAAGCGATAAAAAAAGCCAGTAGTGAAAACATGGTGGCGTCTAGAGGAACATAGACGTTCAAAAAGAGCCAATTGACACTGCTACCCTGTTTGCTAAACTTTCTACTAGCGTAAACCGGCAGATCGCCGCTCCCTACTGGGTTAGGCCCAACGATATAAGCAGCGGTGGTGTCCCGTGAAACGGTTAGAATCTGGTCCTGATGTGTAAGCAAATACCAGAGTGCCCCGCTCTTTAGTAGCCATTGTCTTCCCTTGCTCTGAACCGTAACCTCAATCGATTCCGGTAGTCGTAAGTCGCGAACCGAGAATTGCTGTCTCAGGGTCGCATCTATCTTTCCCTGATCCAGTTGGGTAATCATCTCCGAACTGGCATCAGTGGCGAACTGTTGTCTCTGCTCTTGAATTTTCCACCGATTGCCAATGCTCTCTACCGTCACGACAGGTGGGAGGGAAAGTCCCCCCTCAGTCAGCGCTTGGCGAACAGTGGCCGACAGTGGTCCATTTTGCAATTCAGATGTCAGGCTAGTCGGTAGACTAGCTAGCTGATTTGGAGTTTTGACAAAGTCAACCAGGGTGGCCAATGGCATCAATAAAAGTCCTACGAATACAACTATACTGTATGGCCAGTGTGAGACTTTCATTGCAATTCGACGTAAATGGACCCGAATTAGACTGCCCAATCCGATGACAAAAGCAAATACCGCGAGAATCCGTAACCAGTCATTGACGGTTCTGAAGAAATCTTGTGACAGTCGATGGGGTATAAAATATTGCACAACCAAGCAAAAGCCAAGAAGTGAGCACAAAATGATGGGGATTTGCCGTTTCATTAAATCTGTTCGATTCTATAGATTCTCGTATACTATTTCTTCTACGTTGCTAGCAAAGAGGTCTTTCCTACCAAGTCGTCGAAAATAGGTTCAGTATCCAGTTAATATCCAGGACGACCAGGAAACCACCCAAAACCATCAGGCCGAACAGCAGTAATTTGACTAGATCTTGTGCTTTCAGAGTGCCAAGTTGCAAAGCGTCTTTTTTAATATAGGCGCCCGCAGCGAACAGCTCCTCACCGATCAGAGTATAGTCACAGGCCGCAATGAAGAATGGCAACTGCGTATCAGAACTAGTGCCTGCGATTTGAATGGCGCCTATCGAATGTGCCACCTCGGCTAAGATCAGCGCCTCGGCGTAAAAATAGCCTTGTAGAAACACGGTGGCTGGTTTATCGCGGGCGATCATACCGTCGACGGCTGCTACGTAAGCGAACTGGCGGTCGTTGACAAAAAAGACATCATCTTCACTATACATATCTGGTCGGCCAGCGGCGATGCACACCTCTTTCAAGCTACTTTGCATCACAGTCATCACGATCGGATCATAAGATGGCGCTACCATCCGCGTCTGATCCTGGATCGCTTCGCTGGCTACTGATTCGAAGATGTTAATGGCCGCGATGGTGGCCGGATTATCGAGACCTTGTAGTCCAGCGATAAAAAAAATGGGTCGCCCCATCTCGGTAGCACGACCGACCGATTCTTCCACTGCGTCTAATGCGCTAATATTACGAATAAACATCTTCCGTCCGCTGCGTGCTAGTTGAATAAAAACCAGTGTCAGAGCCGTGAAGGTAACAATAAAGACCAGGATCCACGATTTTTTGCGGTGAAATAGATTTCCTACTGCTTTGACAATCGCTGTCTCCTCTGAAGTGACCGTGACATCGTCTGAATCGTCTGTGGAGGCAACCACCTGATAAACGTAATCAGTTTTAATTTGCGTCGTCTGGTCGATGTAACGCAACCGACCATCTTTCAGATGTTCTGCCTGGTCAGCGGGGATCTCCCCAATTTTCGTCGGTTCATCGGTCGATAAAGCCTCTCGGCGTAGAATCCGGTAAGCAATACTATCGATTGTCGGGTTCCAGGTGATCTGGATACCCTTACTGCCATCATCGTTAGGCACATCAGCAGCCCGCACCTCAGTTGGCGGTTCAATAGCCCAACTCGTCATCGAAAGAAAAGTACCTAACAAAAGCGTTATTAAACGGTATTTCACGTAGTCTTTACCTGTGGATCTAAAATGTCGCGTAGTCCGTCTCCGAGAAGATTGAACCCCAACACCATTGAAAAGATGGCCAAGCCGGGGGCTAATACAGTCCAAGGGGCTTGTCGAATCAGTGTGAAGTGGTCACGTAGCATTAGGCCCCACTCGGGTTGGCCAACCTTAGCACCCAACCCCAAGAAACTAAGACCTGCCGCATCCAGAATAGCCGCTCCCATCCCGAGTGTGGCCTGCACAATCAATGGGGCCAAGCAGTTAGGTATAACAGCAACCAATAAAATATGCCAATCGCTGGCGCCAACTGCTCTGGCGGCTAAAACATACTCCAGTTCCTTGACCTTCAAAACAGCGGCTCGCAAGATTCTGGCATATTGCGGAATATAGACGATCGAGACAGCCACGATGGCGTTGGTTAAACTGGCGCCCAAGATGGTGACAATCACGATGGCCAACAAAACGCTTGGCAGTGCCAGCAAGATATCCATGCCCCGCATTAACAAATTATCGATCCATCCACCATAGTAGCCAGCGAGGAGGCCGAATAATGAACCTACCAACACCGACCCAGCGACAGCCACCAGTCCAATTTTAATCGAAATACGTGAACCGTAGAGTAAGCGACTGTAAACGTCCTTGCCCACCCGGTCAGTTCCCAACCAGTGCGTTTTAGAGGGGGGGGACAGCCGTTTCGAAATATCGGCTTCGTCCGGCCGGTGTGTGACTAACAGCGGTACAGAGACGGATATCAGCACAAAAACGGTTAAAATAACCATCCCCACCAAAGCGGAACGATGATGGTGTAATAATGCCCAGTAGCCAGCTATCAGTGAATTTTCAATCCCAATTCTCAATTCCAGGATCTCAAACAGTTGCAGACGGAACGCGGATTCGTGGGTCGATATACGTGTAGAGCAGATCGACGATTAAGTTGACCGACATAAACAGAGCGGCAATAAAGAGCACTCCACCCTGAATCGGACGAATATCTCGGGCCTCCACCGCTTTCAACAACCACGATCCAAGGCCGGGCCAGGAAAAAATATGTTCGGTTAAAATGGCTCCTCCAAGTAGATAACCGAACTCCAAGCCGATCACCGTAATGACCGGAATCAAGCTGTTCTTCAGGGCGTGCTTGCCTACCACAATCCACTGTGATAACCCTTTGGCATAGGCCGTGGTAATGTACTGCTGGTTCAAGACCTCAAGTAAACTGGATCGGGTCATGCGGGTAATAATGGCTAGTGGCACTGTGCCCAGAGTAATAGCCGGTAAAATCAGATGCCAGACCGCATCGGCAAAAGCAGCTAAGTTACCGGCCAGCAACGTATCCAATAACATGAAATTGGTTTGTCGCTCGATTTCTAGATCCAGTAAAGCGTCTAACCGTCCCGACACCGGAAATAGACCCAGTTGATGGGAAAATAGCAGGATCAGCATTAAACCGAGCCAGAAAATCGGTATCGAAACGCCGGCCAACGCCCCAAACATAGTGGCGAAATCCCAAAAACCACCGCGATTGATAGCTGAAATCACTCCGGCCAAAATGCCAAAGACGGTGGCAAACATCATGGCGGCCAAAGTCAGCTCTGCCGTAGGCGGAAAGTGCCATCCAATCTCCTCTGCCACCAAGCCTTTGGTACGGAAGGATCTGCCCAGATCCAAACGCGACAGATCGGATAAGAATCGGGCGTACTGGACTGCTTTGGGTTGGTCCAGCCCCATTTGCTGCCGTAGTTCTTGCAGTGCGGCTTCATTGGCCCGTTCTCCCAAGATCATTAACGCCGGGTCACCGGGGATCAAGTGTACCATCCAAAAGACCAAGATGGAAACCCCCAATAGGGAAAGCAACATCGACAAGAGCCGTTGGATCAGATAGGCAGTCAAATTGATCTCGCTGCACTCAGCGATAGACGCTTAACGAAAAATCTTGCCCGATCGTGTACCAGGACACCTTTTAGTTACGGGCACATACTTAATCCGCTTTAATTTTGACATGACGCAGGTACTTGAACGAGATTGGATGCAGCGTTAGATCGCGGACGTTTTTGCGAGCGATAACAATCTGCTTGGCATGTGCTAGCGGCACCCAGGGAACATCCTTTTGAAATAGGGCCTGGGCTTGTCGGTAAAGTTGGGCCCTTATGGTGGTGTCGGTTTCTGTTCGTGCCTGATCCAGGATCGACTGCATCTCGTCACTGCGGTAGAAGGCGATATTCCCGGCGGGTTTCTTAGCTGAGGATTTGCTCAAAAGATAATACAAAAAATTATCGGGGTCGGCAAAATCAGCTGACCAACCCAGCATAGCCATGTCGTGTTCGCCGTTTTTGGTCTTTTCCAGATAGGTGCCCCATTCTGGTGAAACGATCTCGGTTTCGATGCTGATTCGCTTCAGGTCAGATTGGATGGCCTCAGCTAACATTCGCCCATTTGGTATATAAGGACGGGGAACCGGCAAAGCCCACAGTGTGACCTTGAAGCCGTTAGCATAACCGGCTTGACGCAGCAGTTGTTTGGCCAGATCCGGATTGTAAGTGTAAGCCTCTGTCGTTTGGTCATAGCTCCACATGTTTGGTGGAATCGGATTTTTAGCCGGTATGCCTAAGCCTTGATATAGCTGCTCAATGATCTGATTCTTGTTGATAGCGTGGTTGATGGCCTGTCGGACTTTGTGATTACCAAACGGCTGTTTGTCCATATTCATAGCCAGATAGCCAACATTCATCCCCGCCTGTTCGATAATATTGAGGTCTGGATCCTGGCGAATCAACGGTAGATCATCAGGGTTGGGAAACTCCATGGCCTGAATGCTACCGTTTTGTAACTCGATTAGTCGCACCGAATTTTCTGGGATAGCACGAAAGACCAGCAAATCTACGCCTGGTGCGCCCCCCCAATAGTCTTTGTTGGCCTTAAGAACGATCTTCTCATTCCGGTCCCAGCGTACAAAAGAGAACGGGCCTGTCCCGACGGGATGGTTGGTGAAGTCTTCACCGCTCTTTTTTAGGGCAGTCGGGCTTACGATGGCAAAGGCGGGAATGGTTAGAGCATAAATGAAAGGAGCATAAGGTCGTGTCAACGTAATTTGGATAGTATAGTCGTCGATTCTGGAAATTTGATCCACGGTTTCAGCTAATCCGCTATCGGTCCAGTAGATGTAAGGCCCACCGACCTCGTGAAACGGATGGTTGGCATCGTGTTGCCGATTTAATGAAAATAGTACGGCATCAGCATCGAAAGAGGTACCATCGTGGAAATCGACATTGCGTCTTAGACGAAACGTCCATGTTAAACCGTCTGCCGAGGTTTCCCACGATTCGGCCAATGCGGGTTCAATCTCGGTGCTGTCGTCTTGGTACTGCACCAGTGTATCGTAGATACTCTCACAGACTTTGAAGGATTCACCATCTTCTTCATGTGCTGGATCTAAACCGACTGAATCCCCACCGCGACCAAAAATGAAAACCCTAGGCTTTGCGTGGCTCATGCCAATAGTGAATGTTAAGAGTAAGAGTGTTAAAAATGCCAGTCGTTTCAAATCGAGTCCTAACCTCTAATCTCGCTATTTTCCCAAATATCGGTGGGTGTGTCAAGGGAATTCTTCGCTCTGACGTATCCCCAGTTGGAGAGCGTTGCATAGACTTTAACTCTTACCCAAGCTGTCGAGGATACATTAATCTTAAAATCTGCCATTTTAAAGTTTTCGTTGAGAACAAATACGGTATCTTGGTCCGATGAGCCAACTCCAAGCCGTGATCAAAAGTAATTGTTTTTACCCTTGATTTCAGTGGTAGCATATGTTCATAGCAACCTAAACCAGCTTCTCAGCTTATTTCCTATTTAAGCCGATCATTACCGTATAAATGCTTTGGACCAACTATGGTTGTGTTGCCTTCCCAGACACCAATTTTATCTCTTTTATCAACTCTCGCTGGGTGGCTATCTATACTGGTTCGACCTTTCAATATATCTGTTATCTGTTCCTGTAAAGAGTTTCGATTGGTAGTGAAGTTTATGCTATAATTCGGCGGTTATGCTAAGAAGGCACTGTATTAGTGGTAGTTAGATCGATTTTAAGAATGACCACGCTCCTTTCGTTGTCACAACTGTTGCTAATTGGGCTATCCCTTTTCGCCGGACAGAGTCAAAGCGCAGAATACGACGTTGGAGACTCTAACCAGGGCATTGTCTATGCGGGAGATTTTCTGACACTCGGTGTTGGTGCCCGCCCACTTTCGATGGGTGGAAGTTTCGCTGCTATTGCAGATGACTCCACTGCTACTTACTGGAACCCCGCTGGCTTGGGACAACTAACTCACCCCGAACTGACTTTCATGCAGGCCAGTATTAACGGGCTTGATAGTTATAACTTTGTCAATTATATCCAACCACTCAGCCGGCAGCGCGCGGTCGGTTTCAGTTGGCTTCGTGTTGGAGTTAATGACATCCAGCAAACGACCGTTAAGTATCCATCCCAGCCGGTTGGACCGGCTAATCGGCCCACCAAGAAATCGACTTTCAGTGCCGGGCAAAATGCTTTTCTCTGCTCTTACGGCCAACAGTTTGGTGAATTGCTGATTGGTCTTAATCTAAAATTGATTTACATATCCACGCTGAAGCACTTCAACGCCATCGGTCTCGGGAGTGATCTAGGCCTATTGTGGAAAACGTCACCAGATCAATCGGGTCAGATAGCCGTTGGTTTAGTGGCCCAGGACTATTTCCGGACCAAACTTTATTGGAACACTGTGCCGAATAGTGCCGCTCTACCTTCCCATAGCGAGGCTATTTTACCCAATTTTCGGTTCGGTGTGGCCTACCACCAGAAAATTCCATTCTTAAAAAGTAGACTAGCCTTGACCGTTGATACCGATAGTCGTCACAAATTCGAGCTTCACTATGGCGGTGAGTACGTCTTCAACGATTTACTCTCAATCAGGGGTGGCGTCTTAGAGAAAAAAGGCAGTTTTCAGACCACCCGCCAAATTACAGCCGGAGCCGGTTTCCGGCTGGCATTCGTCTCCGGGGCCGCATTCGCTATCGATTACGCTTTTCTCGGTCACGACCAACTCGGCAACAGCAGTCGAGTCTCACTCCTTCTTCGCTTATAGCCACCGTTACGCGAGTATTACGTAGGTAGTCATCGGGTAGCTTGTTGTGAGCCCTCAACCCGCCAATACCCGGTAAATTGCATGAGAAGTTCCCGTTTTGGGTCGAGGACGTGTCTCATCCTTAGTTCCTAACTTTCTCGTTTGCCCGAGGCGGTTGTCTCCTACTATTTCCGGAGATCTGGAAGGTCTACGGAAATCAGAGATAGTACTTTCTGTCATCTTAGAATTAAATTCACCATGAAAGTTGACAGCGCTTCCATTCTTTGCTAGAATCGATATATGCCTCAATATCCACAATCGGCTCTCCTGACGATTGATAGTCTGGCATTGTTTGCCGATTACTACGAACTGACCATGGGTCAAGCCGACTTCGACCGTGGTAACAATTCTATTTGTACTGAGAACTATTTCATTCGCAAAATTCCACAAGGCAACTACCTAGTCGTGGCCGGACTGGAACAGGCGATCCACTATATCCTCAACCTGAAGTTCACCGATGCGGACCTGGCTTGGTTACAATCGGGGCCACCGGGGTCGGAATTGAGTGACCATTTCATCAACTACCTTCGGAATTTCAAGTTTGATGGCGATGTCTATGCCATGCCTGAAGGCTCTTTGGCTTTTGCCAATGAACCGATCATTAACATCACCGGTCGATCCATCGACATTCAGATCTTCGAAACCTATCTGTTGAGTGTGATGAACTTTCAGACCCTGATCGCCACCAAGGCAGCCCGGGTCGTTCAGAGTGCCAATGGCAGAACCTGTTTTGACTTCGGTGCCCGGCGGGCGCACGGACGGGATGCGGCCATATTGGCAGCTAGGGCCTCCTTTATCGGTGGCGCCAAAGGCACCTCGCTGGTGGTAGCGGGAAAGTATTTTGACATCCCTTACATGGGTACCATGGCCCATAAATTCATCCAGGACAGCCCTTCCGAACTTCAGGCTTTCCGCGATTATGCTGGGACTTTTCCACACAATACGATTCTGCTGATCGATACCTACGATACGTTGCAGGGAACCAGATACGCGGTTCAAGTAGCTCAGGAGATGGCAGCACGAGGACACCAGATGCGAGGTGTTCGGATCGATAGTGGTGACCTGGTTTCTATCAGCCAAGCCGTGCGCCAAATCCTGGACCAAGCGGGTTTACAGGCTGTCCAGATCTTTGCTAGCAACGACCTGGACGAGTTTCAAATCGATCGTTTGCTTAAAGCCGGGGCTCCGATTGACGGTTTTGGCGTTGGTACCCGGCTGGCAACGGGAGCCGTTTTAAATTCAGTCACAGGTGAAGGGGGAGCATCGGCCATGCCAGGGGTTTATAAACATGTCGAACGAGAGGAAGACGGAGAGATCGTTCCTACCCTGAAGCTCAGCGACGAGCCCGGTAAGTCGACGCTTCCCTGTAAAAAGCAGGTGCAACGGTTACGGGAGGATCATCAATATGTTAAAGACCAGATTTGCCTCTGGGACGAAGTATCTGAGGAGGAAGGATTGATGGTTCCAATAGTCAGAGATGGAGAATTGGTTTACGATTTTCCGTCTTTGCAGCAGATTCAGGGTTATGCCCACAAAGAACTACAACAGTTACCAGATCGGTACAAGGGCTTGAGTCAAGGGAATGAGAAAGAGAATACCACCTACCCAATTGAGATTAGCCCCCGACTATCGTCTTTACAGGCGCAACTGATTGCTGACCGGGCTAAATTGCAACTGTAGGTAGGCCTTTAAACCTACACATCTGTAGCACACCGAAAGCCCTGTCTTTGCTGCAAATAGGAAGTGGATTCAGGTCGGTCAGAGGTCCGAGCTGCAACTCGTAAATTATACCAATCGTCGTGCCAGGATCCTCCTCGCAACACTCGGTATGTACCATGACTCGGCCCCTTTGGGTTTTTCTTGGGTGAGTGTTGGTAGAAATCGGGCATGTACCAATCGGCACACCATTCCCAAACATTACCCGACATATCGTATAACCCATACCCATTGGGCCTAAAATATCCAACAGGTGACGTTTTGGCCCAAGTATCTTCCTGTTCCTGACCCGGTTTCAACTGTCGACGGAGCCAGAATGAAAATCGTTGCTGACGCGTATTCTCCCATTTACTATCGCCACTGGGATTTTCGAAGTTGGCCGAAGTTCTGTCAATTTCGTCTCCCCAAGGGTAGCGCTTCTTCTCTAACCCGCCTCGTGCAGCGTATTCCCATTCAGCTTCGGTCAGCAACCGTTTCCCCGCCCATTTGGCATAGGCTGTGGCATCATGCCAATCGACGCCAATAATCGGATGGTTGTCAGCCGGGGAGAATTTGCTGATCCACTCCGGTATAGGACGATGGTTCGTCTGCTGGACAAAGTCACGATATTGTCTGATGGAAACCAGGTGAATGTCGATGTAAAAGGCATCCAGTCCAACTGTATGGAGAGGGACCTCATCGTGGCTGCCTTCCTGGTGGCTATCACCCATCTCAAATTGGCCGGCTGGAATTAGCACCATGTCGTTATGAACATTCTTCTGCATTTTTTCCTACAGAGCCTATAGTCTGTGCTTTTATAACATTTTCCCCCATCTTATGGGTACACAATTCACAAGGTATTCACACTTGACCCATTGACTAGATGTGTTCCTAAAGTGTCGAGGCAAGATGTCAACAAGCAAAAAGCGATCTTTTCCCACTACTGATTCCAGACATTGACTACCTTGGTCTGGGTCTCGCCACCAACTGTAACCGCCACGATATACAAGCCGGTGGCCACCACCTGTCCCTGATGGTCACGGCCATCCCAGGGCAATGCCACTTTCCCCTCCGAGAAAGTCTGCTCCTCTGCCAGCCAGTTGACCAGCCCTCCAGCCACGTTGTAGACTTTAATCCCGACATTAGCCGATTTATCCAGTTGGAAGGAAATCGTAGTCTCGGTATGAGATGCTC
>Ga0310345_10006109_pt1 | contig 10555 bp, 7 predicted proteins | sample HC15DNA20500_MG_FD_204667 | JGI IMG/M metagenome (GOLD analysis project Ga0310345, IMG submission 204667) | Marine microbial communities from station ALOHA, North Pacific Subtropical Gyre - HC15-DNA-20-500_MG | ecosystem: Environmental > Aquatic > Marine > Oceanic | place: Pacific Ocean: North... | reverse complement strand
CAGCCATTTGTCACGGTCATGTTTGGAAATCCGTATGCAGTATTGACGATCCAGGAACTTCCGTCGATTCTGTTGACGTATGATGTCGCTGATCTAGCGCAGGAGTCAGTTGTACGGGCGATTTCTGGAGAGCGTTCCATTAGGGGACGGTTGCCTGTTGCCTTAAGCGCGGAGTTTCAACTTGGTCACGGCCTGATACGGGAAGCTCCCTGATATAATGCTGGTCTTCCGACTCGCCGTGAAGTACCGGCGACCGTGCGCCCTTAGCTCAGCTGGATAGAGCGTCTGGCTACGAACCAGGAGGCCGCAGGTTCGAGTCCTGCAGGGCGCGCCATTCTTTTCAGTCAATTTCGGAAACCGCCTATTCGGCTCTGAATAAAAGGGTCTTTAATTGTGTGAGCTGTGTTTCCCACTGCTGTGCTGACGTTATCCAGCACAGTGATTGCAGATTGTCGTTACTAATTGGCGGTTACTCTAAGGAGTGACGGTCACCATAATATCCGAGTCAACGTTTAAGGCGCCGTCGGATGCGAGGGCTCGCAGAACATAGGTGCCGGGCTCGTGAAAGATAGCGTTTACCCGCCAGGTGTCGTCCTCTGGCAACGCGGGCGTTTCCCAGAAATTGGCCCAAGGCGAATTGGCGTGTGCGCGACTGTCTTCCCAGACTTTTGTCTGGAGCGGATCGAACGTCACTTTCCCTGCCCCGCGGTAGACATACCAAGAAAATCTCAGTCCACGGGCACTGCCAGGGGTTGTTTGCGACGGTCTTCGCCAGAGCGGGTTGTCAAACGGGCTGTCTGGTGCTCCTGTGCTGGTTCGCCGACCCCGACTCACTCTTCGCCGACGTGGCGCTGGAACACCGTCATCGGTCGCGACCGCGACCAATGCCAAGTGATCACCCACTCGGACAGTCCGCTGCGACTGTCCTTCGACCTTCAGCACTGGCGCTATGTTTGCGCGAATCGTTGGGTTGGAGGTACCTGCACCGATCGCGCCCTGTTCGGATGCTCTAATAAGACCATCTATCCGATAGTCGAGTGAAAGAGTTCCATGCGCGGTGATGGTCTCGCCCTGCGTTGTCAGGCTCCAGACCATCTCATCGTCGAGTCCATAACCCTCCGGTATCGGAACTCGAAACACGAATCGGTTACGTCTCGGCAGGAACCGGGTCGGTTGTCCCTGGTCAGCCGTTTCTGGGTCGAACGCGCCAAGTTCTTGACCATCGTGGACGGCCACTACGAAATTGTCTGGACCGACCTGGACACTAGGTTCTTCCTCCCAATTCTCGTTCATATAACCGAATACGAAGAAGCGGGACCCATCTTCGTCCACCTCCCATCCTTCATACGCGGTATAAACCGGCTGCCCCGATCGGTACGACCCCTGCGCCATCAGCCCAGGCTGGGTCATCAGAACCGCGACAATCGCGAGCAACGCCGCCGCCATTTCCGATCGTTGCGTTATTCGACAAAATGTAAGGCCCTTCAGAAGCATTCCGCTACCCATCCGATAAAGAGGTTGAAAGTGGTGTTGTCTAGGTCGTTACAGAGGGCCAACTACCCTCTGGCGTACACATTTATAAAAATCCAGAATAGCTCAGCCTCCGGTCCACTACTGCCCGTCGCTGGAGTTGGCTGCTGTCTTTAATGCCTCTTTGGCCTCAGCATCCCTCACGGCACGTTCCGCGTCTTGTAGGGTCAACTGTGCCTCTTCAAGTTCGGTCAGAGGCGTCACCATGCAGAGCGGACACCCGATGACATGGTCGTTCTTTGCGAGGCTGTGCATCTCGCGGCGATTGTCCATCTCCTCTTGGAACTGTTCATCATTCAGCGCTACGCCGTGTCCCAAGTCGATGAACATGTTGCCAACCGAGCGATTCCCTGCCCCTTGCCAGTTGCGTGGGTCGGGAATATTTCGGTTGCCGGCAGTGTTATCCATGTACCCGACAATATGGAGGATCGTTCCCTTTGGGAGCAGCGGCTCGTAGCCACGCGCATACTCATATCCGCGCACCCAATTGTGGTCGTACCCTGCACAGGTGAGTGTTTCGATGTTGTGACCCCAGATTGCTTCCAAACACATCCGCGCCCCGGGAGCATGTAGGTGTGGTTCAAACGTAGTGATTTTTGTGTTTTCCCCAAGTACCCGATAGGCGTGAAGCTCTTGGCCCTTCATGTTCGGTTTGATCGAGATGTCAATGCCGTTGGCCAGTCCCCGTGACGCACGGCGATACTTTGGCTTGTAGTCCCGTGGATGGAAGCGCCAGCCGATCTCAAGACGGGCTTTCGTGTCTTTACCGTTCGAGTGCAGATGGACCGAGTTGGACACAACCGTTGAGTTGGCTGGCAACAGTCGTGCACCGTCAGGGTCGAAAGTGTCGGCGTTGCGGCCAACTTCGTGTACTGGCCATCCCGTGCTGACTTGACTGTCCGAACCGCGCGATTCTGATGCATCGCCCGTCACATCGAGTACGCGTGTACTCCAGATCATGTGATGAAAAACAAAGCGTCCACCGACCGTCTCTCGCGTGTCCTCGGTATCGAGTACATCATTGACCTCACGGATTTCGACAGATTCCACGTAGCGATCTTCGGTGTTTCCAACCGGTACCGACTCAATCTCACCCCACCAGTCGGGAGCATCTCCCGGCATCACGAGGTCCTCGGTCACCGTGATTAGGTCAGGTTCGCCTGCCGTCCAGACCTTTGCATTTAGATCAATTGGTGGTGGCATGTCAGCGGGATTGCCCTGTGGTGCGCCATTGTCAGCCCAGCTGGCCATCATCGCGATCTCTTCATCGCTGAGCGATGGATCCAGTTGGTATTCCTGAATGCCGATGTTCCTCTCAACATACCAAGGCGGCATCACGCCGGCTACAGGCCCCATACCCGTTCGCATCTTTATGGCTCGCGCCCAAGGGCGAACTTCCTCATACGTGATGAGAGACATTGGTGCGACCGAGTCGGGTTGGTGGCATTGCTGGCAGCTGCGCTGCAAAATAGGTGCGATATCTCTGGTAAATGTCACGTCACCGTCGTGGGCTGTGCGCGGTTGCGCAGACACCGACGATACGAACGCCATCCCTACCAACAGGGTCAGTGCCATCACGAGGGTTATAGCAGTGTTTCTGGTGCGCAGCATTGCTTACACTCCTTTGGTCACAAAAATTTCTCGCTCAACAACAACAATTATTCACTCGGACTGTACGTCCATATTATATCGTTGTCAATCACTATAACTTCTTGCAATGTAACCGATTACCGACCTTTTCGAGCCTTTCAGTTCGCGCAACCATGTATCAGTCTGTAGAGTTCTTTTTACTGAGTTGCAGGTCAGGCCATTGTAAGATTATCTCCGTATGCGACATTTAAAAGTTTTAGCCATTTTAGTGTTCATGGCCCTGTCCTTCGACTCGCTGTTAAGTCAGGACTTGGGGCCGACAGGGCCGAGTCCGTATGACGTCGTTGCCAATTGGCATAAGCCCTTTGCCGAAGAGGGCTTTGCATTTGGCGGAAATTCTGGTGTGTTTGTGGAGTCTCCCGACCGGATATTTATCTCACAGCGTGGAGAGACGAAACTACCCAACCCGGTCCCGCCCGAGTTTGCCGGATATGCGGGGTCGATTGGTATTAACGTGTTGCGTGATTCTGAATTTCGAACATGGCAGAACTGCCTGATGGTGGTTGACGGAGATGGCAATGTCCTTGAGGTGTGGGACCAGTGGGACCACTTGTGTGACAGTGGGGAGGGGGGGCCAGGACCTCACAGGGTTCGGATCAGTCCCTATGACCCAGAACGCCGGGTCTGGGTTGTCAATGAAACAAGACATCAAATTTTTGTGTTCTCTAATGACGGCAGTCAGCTGCTCATGACACTGGGCGAGAAAAACGTAGGTGGGAGTGACCAGACTCATTTTGGTCGTCCGCAGGACGTGGCGTTTCTACCTGACGGCAGAGTGTTGGTCGCGGATGGTCTTGATAATCACCGTGTGGTGATTTTGGATGGTCAAGGTAACTATCTGTCAGAATTCGGTGAATTCGGAGAAGGTCCAGGGCAGTTCAATGGCATACATGCGTTAGCCATAGGCCCTGACGGTCTAATTTTTGCTTTGGATCGGGCCAATGGTCGTGTCCAAGTGTTCAGACTGACGAGTGAAGCATCTGGAGATTACCACCCGGAAATCGACCATATTGATGTTTGGCCTGGATTCGGTCTTCCGCTCGACATCATTGTGAACAACGAGCATGTTTGGGTGTCTGATCTGGGGCCCCTCAAGTTAGTAAAACTCGATTTTTCCGGAAATCGCTTATACACCTGGAATGTGTCGACCGAAGGGCCGACTGGATACTTAGAGGTACACACCATATCGGTAGATTCTGAGGGGAACTTGTATGGTGGGGACAATCAGCATGGACGCACACAAAAATTTATGCCCAAGCCGGGGGCGGACCCGGCGCTCATTATTGGCCCGCCATTTATTGACCGATAAGTCACGGTAAACAATCGGGCATTGCGAATTAAATCGACGAGTGACGGTGAGACCAATCAAGAGTCTGCCGGTGGTTCAATGCAGTCAAACCACTATTATCGGTCTTGAATCGCCGATTCAGTTCGCTCGGTCAGTGTGCCCGTAAGCATTAAGGGCGCGCTAACCGTTCCAGTCACTCGAGTTCTTCAACAATAACTTGAATGTTTCGTCTGACGCTGCCGGCATTTGAAGAGTCGTAGTCCGCGTACCGGGTTGGCTTGACCCAACTACTAGCGATTTCATCGACTGTCTTTCCTTCAGTTCGTCCTGCCCGTACCATTTCTAGGAAGTCGCGATTAAAAGCCGCCCACTCGTTAAGATCTTCCCATGTCGCTTGGGTGCTGTGGCCGGTGATGATTGTGTCGACGTTTTCGATTGTGTCGTGCGCCTTTTGTAGCGTGTCAGGGATGTCCACTCCGCTGCCACCGTTAGCCGCATCGAGAAACGGCACGCGTTTACCCAAGAAGGCGTCGCCTGCATGCAGCGTCCGGAGGGACGGAAAGACCACCCATGCATCACCCCCTGTGTGGGCACGTCCAAAGTAATACAAGTCAATTTGGTCGCGACCGGTACCGAGTGACATTCGATCGGTGAAAGTGCGAGTAGGAAGTCCTTGGCCGTTCGTCTCTTCAAACACATTCACAGGTGGTTCAGTGCGCCCCGTATACGGTCTCATTGCTTCCATATTGGCTTTTGTGACTTCATGCGCCACGAATTCGACTGTGTTCGCAAACGCGGCGTTCCCGCTGACGTGGTCAGCGTGGCTGTGGGTATTGATGACGGTCGTGACTGGATTTGGCGTCAGTGTTTTGATTTCGTCAAGAATGGGTTGGCCCCAGCCAGGATTTTTTGAGTCGACAACGACGACCCCTCCCGTTGTGACGAAAACGGCAACGTTTCCACCACCACCCTCTCCTCTTAACACGAACAAGTTGTCTCTCAGTTGTTCAACTTCGATAACTTTGGGTGATTCTTGTGCTTCTATGACCGACAGGCACAGTGTGCCCACACCTAGTAACAAGGCAAGAACGATGCGCCGTTTCATGTGGTGCCTCCTGTGTTTTCCTTCCACCCGTCCGACTCGAGCCGTTCGGAGAATATCTATGGCCATCAGTCTACTCCGTAAATCTCTCATTTGACTTGATTAGGCTGATTTTGCTCCCTAGACTGAGCATTGGTAATCCGTTCATTCGTGAGAAAATCTTCAGAAGCTCTGAGATCTCGGCTAGAATCAAGCGCCGTAGATAAAGCTAGGTGTTCAGTCGGCGACCGCCTAGCTCAGAATGCATAGGTAACTACTGTGGGAACCGACGTTTTTGTTAAAGCCGTTTTTTGTGGATTCTAGAGTGCTATCGTCGTCAAACATTTCACAAACTCACGAGTTCGAGCAGCTACCGTCGCCGCTGACCGCGGATACCGTGTCAAATTATCGTCGATTTAGATGGCGAGGTATCGTTGCAGCGTCAGTGTTGTTACCGTCCTTGGTAGTGATGCTATTTTCGACGCCCTTTGTATCAGAAGGGTCATGGCTTGCTGGAGCAATTGAGGCAATGGCGTGGGTCACGTTTGTTGCCGGCACTCTATTTCGATTCTGGGCAACCCTGTATATCGGCGGCAGGAAAGAGATGATTCTGGTCGCGGATGGTCCCTACTCTATCTGTCGAAACCCGCTCTACTTTGGTTCGTTCTTGTTAGCGGTGGCCACAGCTCTGTTTCTACAGAGCTTGCTATGCCTCATGGCAGTAGTGATTGTGACGCTCATCTACATGCTGACCACTGTACCCGTCGAAGAAGAATTTCTCAGATCAAGACATGGAGAGGATTACGAAGCCTATTGCCGTCACGTGCCTCGCTATTGGCCGTCTGTCCAGCGGTTTGAGACGCCTGCCAACCTCACGATAGACATTCATCGGCTTAGGCTTGAGTGTGCACGTGCCTCGAGATGGGTGTGGCTTCCCTTGCTCGGGGTGTTACTGCCCTACCTTCGGGCTCAGGCGTGGTGGCCAATTTTGTTTGAGGTTTTTTAGCGGCTTTTGGGTTTAGGGGTTTTTAAATTTGAGTTCTCGTGCTCGATTGAGGGCTTCCTCGGCTTCTACCTGTTTCCCTTGTTCGTCTAAAGCCTTCGCAAGGCCCTCGAACGCGTCGGCGAATTCCGGTCGCAACGCGAGAGTTTTTTGAAATTCAGACTCGGCATCAGAAAATTGTCGGCGAGCTAAGAAGATGTTCCCTAGGTTGAAGTGGGCACCGCTGTGGTCAGGGTCTAGCTCGAGGGTGCGGCGATAATATCGGCTGGCTTCATTAAGGTTTCCAGCCAAGTGAAACAGGCTGCCCAAGTTGTTGTTAGCTTCAACGAAAGTTGGGTCCAAGTCGAGGGCGCGCTGGTAGTAGTGCATTGCTTCATCTCTGTTGTTTTGAAGCGCTAAAGCAGTTCCAAGTCGGTAATATACGGTTGGTCTAGTCGGATCCAGGCGAGCAGCTTCTTCCAGATGTTTGATCGCTTCGTCCACTCGTCCCACAGCGGCAAGACTGGTTGCGAAGTTTTCGTAGTTCTCACTGATGGGATCGTCGTCCAACTTCTTTTGTGCTCCCGCTAGTATGATCTCAGAGACCTTTCGCCCGACGTCTTGGACCAGTGTGGTTCGGTCCGTAGATCTCACCGGAACTACCTGCAATGTCAGTTCGGCCATTTCGTCCGTAGACTGGGGACCAAAACGTATTCGTCTTGGAGGACTGTGCGGGTTTCTGCGATTGTTCGTGGAGTTATCAAAAACATATCGCATGCGAATCATGGTTCCTGCGGGTAGGCGGATGTTTTCGGTATATCGGTATTCGTCTTGCCAGTTGAAATCCCAGTCGTTGATTCGAATCAGTTGCCGAACAGTACCGTTGGGAAATTGTGCCGATGCCTGGACCTGCTTCGCTAGAAAATGGGCGTGAGGGTAAACAGCGAGCAAATCGACGTCAACAGGCAATCGATAGGTATCTTCGACAACGTGAGCGGCGGCTCCAGCTGGAACATCAATTGTTTGTGACCCAAGTTGGACGATGGCGGGCGCGACGGTTGGTGGTCTGTCAGTGAAGAAGAGGCCGACAGACAGTTGGAGGTTCATCGCTATGTTGCGCGACACGAGGTGTGTCTTAACTACTAAGTCGGTTCCAGGTTCGAGTTGCCAAGCCAAATTCTCTGGAGCACTGCCCGCTAGTGTGCCCGGCGCCCAGCCCAGAAAGTGGCCGTCTGGGAACTTGGTACCATCCGTGGAAGGTTCGTTATACCCGACTAAGTCGTCGGCATTCTCCTGCCGTTTTGCCCTGCCGGTTGTGTCGATCATTAAGCGGGCGTGATGGATTCCTTGGGTTGTGGAGGGTTTTAGTTCGATTGCGGTGACGAAACGTCGTTCTTCAATTGGGATCGGGATTACAAAATTGCGATAGATCTCACTGTTTGGTGGCAGAACATATGACGCTGGCATCGTTACAACGAGGTCGGGGATTCCCGAGTGCCAACCTTCCGGCCACGCTAGTGATTCTGGAGTTATTTGTGGGTCACCTTCCGGCGTGCCAGCATCAACCCACCGGCGAATCAGTTCGATGTCATTTTCTTGCAGATGGCGTTCTCCGAGAAAGCGTCCGCTGACCGATTCAGGTTTCCACGGGGGCATGTTTCCACTCTGTACAGCTTGGGCAATCTGCTCGGCGCGAACTTTAACGGCGTCGAACGTTGTCAGACTGAACGGAGCGATGGCGTTGGGCCGGTGACAAACCACGCAGTGGGTGTTCAGGATCGCCGCAATTTTTCCGGTGTAGGTGACTGTGTCTGACGATAGGTTTTGAGCAAGACCCCAATTAGCCCACAGACAGATGGCGACGATGCCGGCGGTTGTGGTTAACGTTTTTCTGGAGGCAACTGCTCGATCTAATTGCTCCGCCACGTGGTTTCCTCTGGACGTCAAGACAGTTTCACCAACACTAGCACAGGCCATGATGTTGCAATGAAACCGAATGGCGGCGCAAGCCCTCAGTGAGAATCCTCGAGCCCGTATGCGGTCGGTGCATCGTCTAGAGTCGTGGTACCATCCGCCAGGCAATTGGCCATCCAGTTGAAGGTCGTCGAGAGTGGAGTATCTTCCCGTATGAGTGTTCACACAGTCATGCGTCTAAGTTCGTGCACAGTGGCGATAGCCATGTCCTGTCTGGGGTGTGCGGAGGACTCGGTTCAGCAGTTTTCTGACGAAGCGGTGACCATTGGTGGTCCGGCTCCTGCTGACGTTCCGACTGGGGACGACGCGGCCGACTGGTTTACTGAAAGGGCAGCGGCGACTGGCTTACGGTTCACCCACCTCAACGGTATGTCTGGTGAGTTCTTTTTTCCAGAGATGATTCCTGGCGGTGTCGGGGTGCTTGACTACGACAATGATGGTGATCTTGATGTGTATTTGGTTCAGGGACGTATGCTTGGTGATGATGTTGGCTTGGACCAGTCTCTCGTCGAACCGGATTCTGCTTTTGAACCTGGCGGCCGATTGTTTCGCAACGACTTACACCTGATGACAGGTGGCCCAGATTCACTCCGGTTCACAGACGTTACTGAGGAGAGTGGGATTGAAGCGTTTGAGTATGGAATGGGGGTCGCATCCGGCGATGTCGACAATGACGGTTGTGTAGATATCTATTTGACGAATTTTGGGCCGAACCAGTTATTGCGGAATAACTGTGACGGCACATTTAGTGATGTTTCAGCCGAAAGTGGTATTAACGATCCCGGCTGGGGTGTTTCGGCGTCGTTTGTTGATTATGACCGTGACGGCTGGCTGGACCTATATGTTGGTAATTATCTGCAATACCAAATTGAAGCGGACCAACCCTGTACTGGCTTGACCGGTCGCCGTGACTACTGTACGCCCGACGTCTACACACCCCAAGCGGACCGTTTGTATCGAAACCAGCGGAACGGCCAGTTCGTTGATGTTACGTCGACGGCTTTGTTTGGAGCTGATCATGGTCCGGCATTAGGGGTATCGACGGCAGACTTTGATTCTGACGGCTGGGTCGATATTTATGTGACCAATGATGGTAGCGAGAATCTTCTCTGGATGAATCAAGGTGATGGCACGTTGTCTCACGAGGGTTTACTGTCGGGTGTTGCGCTAAGTGGTGATGGCACTGCAGAAGGCAGTATGGGTGTGGATGCTGCTGACTTTGACAATGATGGCGATCCTGACCTGTTTATGACCCATCTACCGGCTGAGGGCAATAACTTGTATCTCAATAACGGGTCAGGTGTATTCGAAGATGTCAGTGGACGCGTGGGACTCGGGCCGTTGAGTCTTGGCCAGACTGGTTTTGGTACGGCTTGGCTAGATGTCGACAACGATGGGTGGCTTGACCTTGTAGCTGTTAACGGTGCCATAGAGGCCATTGAGGGGCGCTTGGGTGAAGCTTTTCCTTACGACGAGCGAAACTCGCTCTTCTTGAACCTTCAAAACGGACGGTTCGACGACGTGACGAATCAAACTGGTGCGGCCTTTAATCTTTCTGAGGTCAGTCGCGGCGCTGCGTTCGGGGATCTCGACAATGATGGCGATACTGACATTGTTGTGAGTAACAATAGTGGGCCCGTTCGGCTGTTCATAAATGAAGTTGGGCAGCGCGTTCACTGGCTTGGATTAGACCTCAGACAAGAAGTTTCCCGATATGCCATTGGTGCACGGGTTGAGGTGACTCGGTCAACAGCGCCTCCGGCCTGGCGGCGAGTCCGTTCCGATGGGAGTTACGCATCGGCAAGCGACCCCAGAGTGCTCGTCGGGCTGGGTCAGTCGTCTGAACTTCCGGCAGTTCGGGTGTTCTGGCCGAGTGGTCGAGTGGAGTTATGGTCGGATGTTGAGATTGACCGTTACGTTACTCTCACCGAAGGGCAGGGACTCGAACAATGAGGAGCGGTGGAAGAAGAACCGTTTCCTTAAACGGCATTCGTTTTTTCCTCGACTTCGGTCGCGACGACTAGGTTGAGACGGCTGTCGTGTGTCTTAA
>Ga0310345_10006108_pt1 | contig 10556 bp, 7 predicted proteins | sample HC15DNA20500_MG_FD_204667 | JGI IMG/M metagenome (GOLD analysis project Ga0310345, IMG submission 204667) | Marine microbial communities from station ALOHA, North Pacific Subtropical Gyre - HC15-DNA-20-500_MG | ecosystem: Environmental > Aquatic > Marine > Oceanic | place: Pacific Ocean: North... | reverse complement strand
CGCGATTCGTCAAAAGAATAGCTCGAGGAACCCGCGGTCCACTGTTGGAACCACCACTGAAATCAACGATTATCTGAGATTGCTCTATTCCAGAGTGGGGCGAACTATTTGTCGTGGTTGTGGCAAGAAAGTATTGCGGGACAGCCCTGAAGTTGTTGCTAAGTCTCTTATGGCGTTGCCTTCGGGTACGCGGCTGCTAGTCGGATTTGAAATGCCGGTTGTAGTAGGTGCTATCGGGACTGAAAGTGAAGCATTGTCAGGCTCGGACGATGCGCAGGTGCCAGTATCAGATGCGGTGGACGTTCTTCGCCGGAAGGGCTTTCGTCGGATTGCTATCGATGGCCGTGCAGTTCAACTGGACGAGGTTGATATGTCGGAGCTGGCGACCAAGGGCGTATTGCGAGTTGTCGTTGACCGAGTTCAAGTCGAGTCAGACATGTTAAGTCGGATCACAGATTCAATCGAGACTGCCTACTTCGAGGGTGCGGGGACTGCTTTTGCGATTGAGGTCGATAAAAACCTTGGGAGCGATGTCTCTCAGGAGGTCAAGTGTCATCTATTTAGTGAACTATTTGAATGTGGGGACTGTGGGATTCAATACGAAGTTCCCCAGCCGCGACTCTTTTCTTTTAATAATCCGTTTGGTGCCTGCCCGACGTGTCACGGTTTTGGGAATGTCATCGAACTCGATCTGAATTTGGTAGTTCCTGATACGACAAAATCGATTAATCAGAATGCTATCGACCCGTGGAGTAAACCGCACTACCAGTCTCACCTTGCTGGGCTAAAGAAGGCAGCTCGGGCAACTAAAGTAAGAGTGAATATTCCATGGAATGAACTAACTGACGATGAGCGTGAGTTTGTTGTTTCAGGCAACGGGACGGACTACCGAGGCATAAAGGGATTTTTCCAAAAGTTGGAACGTAAGAAATACAAGGTTCATATACGAGTGTTCTTGAGTCGGTATCGAAGCTATATGGTCTGTCCGGAATGTCAGGGTACGCGTTTGCGCCGAGAAGCCCGTGACGTCTGGGTGGGGGAGCGAACAATCGATACGTTGTGCACTCTAACGGTAGAACAGGCTAAGAGATTCTTCGATGATTTATGTCTCACAGACAAAGAAACGGTAATTGCTGAACGAATCGTCCGGGAGATTCGACAGCGGCTGACTTTTCTGAGCGACGTCGGATTGAACTATCTGACGTTAAACCGACTATCGTCCACGCTGTCTGGGGGAGAAGCGCAGCGAATCAATCTTGCAACTTCATTAGGGTCAGCGTTGGTTGGGACACTGTATGTACTTGACGAACCTTCAATCGGTCTGCATCCACGCGACAATGAGAGACTGATGAGGATTCTCCGTAAGCTTCGCGATCAAGGCAACACCGTCGTCGTAGTCGAACACGACGAACACATTATCAAGGCAGGCGATTACGTCGTTGACCTTGGGTTGGGTGCTGGAATAAGAGGCGGAAAGGTAGTGTATGCAGGGCCCTTTAAGGGACTCAAGGACGAACAAACGTCGCTCACGGCGAAGTATCTGCGTGGTGAATTGGCTATTCCAATTCCGGCTGTGAGGCGAAAACGTCTTCCACAGTCACAGGCGTTACGTCTGGTCGGGGCAAGTGAACACAACTTGAAATCGGTCGATGTGGAAATTCCCATGAACATGTTGACCTGTGTGACTGGCGTGAGTGGATCAGGGAAGTCGACGTTGGTTCACGATGTTTTATATGCCGCGATAAAGAGATCGAAAGGTGAATGGGATAAGCGTGTAGGCACCCATGAGAGGTTGGATGGCGTGGAATTGGTTAATAATGTCGTTTTGGTTGATCAAGCTCCCATCGGCCGAACACCGCGTTCAAACCCAGTCACTTATTTAAAGGCTTTTGATCCAATTCGCGAACTATTTGCTTTAACAAAGGATGCTAAGGCGAAGGGGTTCAAGCCTGGTCATTTCTCGTTCAACGTACCAGGGGGGCGCTGCGACGCGTGTGACGGTGAAGGTGAAGTGAAGGTTGAGATGCAGTTTTTGTCAGATGTATTCTTGCCATGTGAGCACTGCGACGGCAAACGTTTTAAGCCGGATGTGCTGTCCGTGAAATATCAAGGATGTCGCATTGATGAGGTGCTTGAGCTTACGGTCCGAGAGGCGCTCTCGTTTTTTAGTATTGTGCCTAAAGTAGTGAGACGATTACGGGTACTAGACGAGATTGGACTGGGCTATTTGAAACTAGGTCAGCCAGCGACTACGCTGTCTGGCGGAGAGGCACAGAGGATCAAGATTGCGTCTCATCTTTCATCTCGCAGCAAGGAACGCTCGATCTACATTTTGGATGAACCTACGACAGGCTTACATTTCGACGATATTGCGAAGCTCTTAACGGCTTTTGGAAAGTTGCTCAAGGCTGGACACACGCTGCTGGTGATCGAACATAACTTGGATGTGATTAAGACGGCCGATTGGATAATTGACCTCGGTCCTGAAGGTGGTGTCGACGGTGGCCATGTAGTGGTTGCCGGTCCTCCTGAGGTTGTCGCTGGTCATAAGGAGTCTTGGACCGGTCGGTTTCTTCAGACTGTACTTGCGGAGGGTCGTCATCATGCCTATACGGATTCATAGCGTGTTTGTCGATAGCTTGTGAAGCCGCGCTTCCAATGCTCAGATTGAGTCACTCTCTCCCAAGGTCGTTCTATGCAAGGCCGAGCCTTGATGTAGCCCGTGACCTTATCGGGAAAGTTTTGGTCTGCGAATCTTTGTCAGGTCATACGGCTGGAATTATTGTCGAGGTTGAGGCTTACATAGGCGAAAACGATCCAGCATGCCATGCATCGACTGGTTTCACTCGAAGGAATGCACCGCTATATGGCCCCCCGGGGCGAGCATACGTGTATTTAAATTACGGCATACATCATTTGGTCAATGTTGTGACAGAACCAGAAGGCTATCCGGCGGCTGTCCTATTGCGCGCAGTTGAACCTTTACACGGTTTTGATTTGATGCGACGGCGTCGGAACAGTTTGGCCGGTCCCATAAATGGTCTGTGTCGGGGGCCTGGAAAACTCTCTCAGGCATTTGGGATTTCCATTTCCCAGAATAGGCAAGATTTCACAGGTCAACGACTTTATATCGCGGATTACGGCCTGACTCGTCAGGTGACATGGACCTCCCGAATCGGTATTCGAGTGGGAGTCAGTCGCCGGTGGAGGTGCTGTGCGTCAAACAGCTTGGCTGTCTCTCTCTTATTGAGGGCTGGCTTGTGATACTTCGACCTCGAAAGAGATTTGTTCGCCGCCTCGGATGACACCTAAAGTTGCGGTTTCACCTATCGGGGCATCAGATAGTAGGCGAGCGTAATCAGATGGATCTTCAATCGGGTTGTCGTTAAACGTCACTATTACATCGCCGGGGTCCATGCCTGCCAGCGCAGCAGCCGACGCTTGGTGAATGCGCCAGATGACCGCGCCTCGAGTATCGGGAGCGCCCAATTCAAGGGCTAGTTGGGGTGATAGTCGACGCACCTCTACGTAACCAAACGAACCTCGTCGAACTCCGCCGTACTCGACCAAATCCTGCATCACACGACTGGCAAGATTACTGGGCACGGCAAACCCTATACCTTGATACCCGCCGTCTTCGCTGAAAATTGCTGTATTAATTCCGACGAGCTCACCTTGAGCGTTCACCAGCGCTCCTCCAGAATTACCTGGGTTGATAGCAGCGTCGGTCTGAATGAAATCTTCGTAGCTCGCTACACCGAGGTTGTCTCTGCCCACAGCACTGACGATGCCTAGTGTTACCGTCTGATTTAATTGGAACGGATTACCAACTGCTAGGACCCATTCGGCAATTCGCAATGAAGACGAGTCACCCCAAGGGATTACGGGCAAGCCGTCCGCGTCTATCTTGAGAAGGGCAATGTCCGTAGATTCGTCACGGCCAACGAGCTCAGCTTGAAACTCGCGGTTGTCCGCTAGCGTTACTGTGATACCAGCGGTTTGGCGGCCTACGACATGAGCGTTAGTCAAAATGTATCCGTCGTCTCGAACGATTACGCCTGACCCGAGACTGGGACGTTCTTGATAGCCTGAGAAACCGGGACTGTCTCCAAAAAAATATTGAAAGAATGGGTCATTGTTGAAAGCAGAACGACGCTGAACAACTTGGCGAGACGAAATGTTCGTTACGACGGCAATTGTTGATTCAGCAACCTCCGTAAGGGCAGATGTTCCCGCGACTGACGTAATACTTGTGGTTGTTCTGGGTTGGAGGTTTGTGATTTCCGTTTCTTCGGTCGTCGGCACGGTCGAGGCAAGACTTTCGGTCTGAGTCTGAAGTCGACCCGTCAGGACGATACCGCCTACCAAGCCTGACAGAAACAGGATAGAACCTAGGATGATCGAACTGGTACGCATCAGAGACACTCCACAATTAGTGTGGTTGATTAAGAAGCTGCCCTCATTCTAACGCCATTGGGCAGTATAGCTATGGTACGATACCCGGCTGGCATGGCCTCAATACAAGCTACTCGACTGAGGAAAGGTAATTTGGTCAAAATGAACACGGACTTACTCCGCGTTCTTAGTGTTAATCATCTTACCCCGGGAAAGGGTCACGGATTCGTTCAAGCACGATTTCGAAATATTCGAACTGGCGCTCTAAATGACCACAAGTTTCGCTCTGAAGATAGTGTAGAGAGAGCGATGCTCGATACCCGCAAGATGCAGTTTCTCTATGCTGATGGAGATGCTCATCACTTTATGGATACTGAGACTTACGAGCAGACACATCTGACTGCTGAGACTCTTGGTGATGCAGTTAACTATCTTTTGCCCGACTCAGTGATCACGGTACAGTTGTTTGAAACTGAGCCAGTTGGGATAGATTTGCCGCTAACGGTTGAACTTGAGGTGCGTGACACCACCCCCGCGATTAAGGGGGCGACCGCAAGTGCACAACTTAAACCGGCCACACTCGAGACCGGTCTAGTGGTCCAAGTTCCACCATTTGTGTCGGTTGGAGATGTCATTCGAGTGAATACGGAGTCCGGAGAGTACCAAGGTCGTGCGTGACACGAAGTAGGTCTACGATTGAATGAGATCAATCTTTCGGACATTCTCGATCTTGCATTAACAGGTCTCGGTGTTGGATTTTTCTTTGCCAACGGTTGGATCATTGTTCAATTCATTCAATTTTTTAGGCGTCGATCTACAGCCCTCTTGACTTGGTCAGGGCGCAAACCTTCGTACTACAGAGTCTTCCTAGCGTTCGGTGTCGTATTCGGCATACTACTCTTCGTGAAATTGGTTGTGCAGCGTCAGGGAGCCGAAAGTGGATTTTCAGAGGCTATGATGCTTTTGTATTACGCGTATCTGTGGCCGTTGAGTTTTCGAATTAGGCGAGGGTTGTACCAAGACGGAATTTGGACTGACTCCCGATTCATGCATTACTCAAAAATTGGTGGTTTGAGCTGGAGAGAAGGACGCGAGATCAAGCTTGTAATTATTTATCGGCTTCGCAGTCTCGCTCGGCAACTCAATGTTCCGCACGAGCACTACGGAGAGGTTCGTCGACTGTTACGTGACAAAATTGATAGCCATGATCTGCACTTCACAATGAAAGCATTCGATCTAGGTGCCGATGAACGGGAAGTGGTCTAGGGGCGATATTGCAGACTTTTCGGCTATCGAAGCTGCGTTTGTCTGAAGGAACCTGTTTTTTACGGGCCAAGGCTTCGCAACAGTCCGATTAGTCCAGGGCCTTGGGCGGTAGGGTCGGCCAACCATCCTGGGGGTGTGACCCACACAAACGCTAGGATGGCTATAACCATCAGATCGTATTGCCATGTAGCGCGATCGAACGTCCAAAATAACGCATGCCAAACCGCCAATACGGGGAGCGCTACAGCTCGTTTTAATGTCATTTGGACTTCAGGGTGTAGTTCGGTGGGACCAGTGTGAAGTTCACGCCAGGTGAAGTAGATTCGATCGACGACAGTCACGACAGACAAAATGAGTATCACCCACAGAACTGCAGCCATGCGGTTAGTGAAGGCGCCAATCATAAAGAGGACGATTCGTTCCGGACGCTCCATGAATCCGACCTTGCATTTCTGGATTAGCGATTCAGCTCGAGCCCTGGTGTAGCTTGTCATCACAGAGAACATTAGTGCCAGAGCTGTGATCAGTACATAATCGGACCGGCCCTGCTCGGTGTAGAGGTAGAGCAAGCCTATAAAAAGAAAAATGTCAGAAAATCGGTCCATTACCGAATCCCAGAAACCTCCAAATTCTGAAGCCAGGTTAGTGCGTTCAGCTACTTTGCCGTCTATGAAATCGAAGATGTTGGCAAGAATCATGACCACGCCGGCCATGAAAAACTGACCGGTACCTAAAGCCCATGCGGATATCGCATTGACAATGACACCGGTAAACGTGAGCGCGTTTGGATGAATTCGAAGACGAACACACGTTTCGATGATGAGGCGGAGCGGATACATACACGCCGCGCCGATGGCTCCAGTAAATGTCATGGATGTGACGGTTGCAACCTCTCTGAATCGAAAGTTGAGCGATACAATATTTGGGGGGGGCGCGAATCTGAAACAGCGACCTCGGCAGTGTAGCTCATGGCCATTTGGGATCTCAAGAACCAGATTGCACGATTACCCGAACAACCGGGAGTGTACATATACTTTAACGGCTCCGGCGAAACAATCTATGTTGGCCGGGCTCGGGTGCTTCGACAGCGAGTCAAGACGTACTTGTCTAAACAGAGGGCAAGTCCTAAGACTGACGCTTTAGTTAAGAACGTTACCCGCCTTGAAGTGATCGTGACCGACTCACTCGTCGAGGCCTTGGCGCTTGAGAACAATCTCATCAAACAACGCATCCCACGCTTCAATATTCTACTGCGGGACGACAAGAACTACCCTTATTTACAAGTGACGACCACTGAGGCCTTTCCTAGAGTTCTCGTCGCTCGACGGGTTGCCCGTGACGGGAATGTCTATGCTGGGCCTTTTTTGCCTGCAGCCTTAGCCCGCAAGACGATGTCGCTGACACACCGGCTATTTGGGATTAGGTCATGTAACGAAGTAATTAATGGAAAACGAGGAAGAGCCTGCCTGGAATACGACATAAAAAAATGTTTGGCTCCATGTGTCGAATCCATCTGCAGTCAGACCGAATATTCAGAGGCGGTGCAACGAACTCAAATGTTTCTTGAAGGTCGAAACGGAGAACTCCTAACCGATCTGAATGCCCAGATGCGGAGTGCGTCGAGTGAGGAACGCTACGAAGTAGCTGCCCAATATAGAGATACGATTCGGACGATAGAAACGTTACGGGATCGTCAGCAAAAAATGGCTAGTCCACGCCTTGGCGAGCGTGATGTCTTTGGTATCAAAGTGGGGTCATCGGGCGGTTCGATTCAGATTTTTCAAGTTCGTGGTGGTCGTGTGATTGAGCGAATTGAGCTTGTCGCCGATGAGACCGAAGAGGGTATGACCCAACCCGCGGAATTACTTCGGGCTGGGTTACAACAATTCTATGAGGCTCGTAAGGCGCCGACTGAGGTTCATCTGCCCTTGGGACTTGATGATCAAGAAGAAATAGAGACGTGGTTGTCTGGGCGTTCTGGGCATAGGGTTCGTATCCAGGTGCCCAAGCGAGGTGATAAACGTGGGTTGGTTGAGTTAGCGACTCGCAACGCAAAGCTGTCATACGATTCTCGATTCGGTGTAGATGCGCGTCGTTTCGGTGTTGCACTTGAAGAATTGAGAGATTGTCTGGCGCTGAAAATGACGCCGAGGCGAATCGAATGCTTTGATATTTCTACTCTGCACGGTGCCGAGACCGTTGGCGCGCTCGTTGTCAATGAGGACGGTCGGATGCTTCGCCGGGACTATCGGAAATTTCGAATTAGGGGTGACAGGCGAAAGTCATTGGGTGGCTCTGACGACTTCGCTTCAATCGAGGAGGTTGTGATTCGCCGATATCGGCGGGTACTTGAACAAGGTGGACCGTTTCCGGACCTCGTGATTGTGGATGGAGGAGTTGGCCAGCTGTCAGCAGCGTACAAGGCTTTTGATCAACTCGGTCTTTCGAATCTTGAGGCGATAGGGATTGCTAAAAAAGAAGAACTCTTGATTACGCGGGACCGACGTTTGCCGATAGCTCTGCCTCGAGACAGCGCCGCTCTGCAGTTAGTACAGCGCATCCGAGACGAAGCCCATCGCTTTGCAATAACGTTTCACCGTCGGTCTCGGACTAACCGTGACTTTAGCTCGGAACTGGATTTAATAACAGGTGTCGGTCCTAAGAGACGACGAGCCTTACTTGAACACTTTGGTAGTGTGAAGAACATTGGTCGTGCCACGAACGAAGAACTGGTTCCCATAGTAGGGACAAAGGTGGCTCGCTTGATTATCGATTACTTCTCGGAACGAGTGAGTAACAAGTAGAGAGCGTGAGTGTTGTTGATAACTACTACGCGCCGAAGAGCTAAGGTGTCGCTGATGATTGTGAAGCTGGTTTCTGTTTTTGCGAATGGTCCGGATAAACTCTCGTAATTTCAGAGATGACGGTACTTTTGCTCTTACGTTATTTGGAAATGAGGGCGTTAGGGCTTAATCTTTTTGGTGGCTTTCAAGAATAAGTTGGTTTTGCGAACTACCGGACGCTGGTAATCTTGTGTATCGGCGCTCTGGTAAGCTTTGCTACTGATTGACTGCTTAATAACTTCACTAACCGGCCATATCTATCTCTATCGTGAATGTTGAATCAGTAAAACAACGTGTTGTCTCAGGGATGCGTCCCACAGGCAAGTTGCATTTGGGGCATCTGGTCGGAGCTTTGAAACAGTACCGCGAGCTGCAAGCCGGGTATGAGTGCATGTACTTTGTGGCTGATTGGCATGCCTTAACCAGCGAGTACGGTGATACGACTGAGCTTACAGGGAACGCGTATGACAATATAGCTGACTGGATTGCAGCAGGAGTTGATCCTGAGCAGAGCATCTTGTTTATTCAGTCGCAGGTGCCTGAGCATGCAGAGCTTTACTTGCTCCTTTCCATGGTAGTTCCCAAGCCATGGCTTGAGCGTGTACCAACCTACAAAGAGCAGATCGACGAGTTGTCTGACCGAGATCTTTCGACACTGGGTTTTCTGGGATACCCCCTCCTGCAGGCGGCGGACGTCCTGCTTTACCACGCGAAATTTGTACCTGTCGGCGCGGACCAGGTTCCGCATCTTGAGTTGACGCGGGAAGTTGTTCGACGCTTCCACGGATTTTTTGGCGAGCTTTTTCCAGAACCCCAGCCACTGCTCACGCGGTTTTCTCGGCTTCCAGGGCTGGATAATCGAAAGATGAGTAAGAGTTACGGGAATACGATCGATCTATCCGACGATGCCATTACTGTTAGAAAGAAGATTATGCGAATGTACACGGATCCGAAACGGATTCGGGCTGACATCCCTGGTACAGTTGAGGGTAATCCTGTATTTATTTACCATGACGCTTTCAATTCGAACGAAACGGAAGTAAACGAATTAAAGGCACGCTACGAAGCTGGTAAAGTTGGAGATGTTGAGGTGAAGGATTGCTTGGCACGTGCTGTTAATCAGGTGCTTGATCCGATTCGGGAACGTCGCGCGGAGATAGCAGCGAAGCCAGATCAAATTCAGGAAATAGTACTGGATGGGTCAAGTCGGGCTCGGACGATTGCTCAGGAAACTATGAAAGATGTGCGCGATGCCGTCAGGTTAAGGTATGGAGACACCTAACGATTTCGAATCAATTCTTCCTGGCTACCCGGTTAAACTGTCCAACTTTGAGGGGCCGATCGATCTTCTGTTGCATTTGATCAAGATGAATAAAGTGGATGTCTATGACATCCCGATTGTGCTCATAACTGAACAATACCTTGAGTATCTTGACCTGATGCAGGAGCTTGATTTAGACATGGCTGGCGAATTTCTTGTCATGGCGTCAACCCTGATTCATATCAAGTCTCGCATGCTCGTTCCTCGCATGGAAAATGAGACTGACATCGAAGAGGAAGAGGACCCACGGGAAGCGTTAGTTCGTCAATTACTGGAGCACCAGAAATTTAAGGCCGCTGCTGAATTGCTCCATGAACGAGAGATCGTTAGAAGTGCCCAGTGGACTCGGCCGGATAGCCGTGTCGAACATATTGCCGATGAGCCTTTTGAACGCGAATTAGAGGTTGACATTTTTAGTCTCATCCAGGCTTTTCAAGCCGTAATGGCACGTTCGCAAGACCGGCCGATGGTGATGCTACCGGCTGAAGTCGTCCCGATCGAAACACGCATTGATCAGTTATTGGAGATTTTGTCTTTGAAAGACGCGTGTGCATTTGAAGAACTGTTTTCCCATTCAACCTCTCGCAGAGAACTAATCACTACAGTCCTCGCTGTACTGGAAATGATTCGCCTGAAGCTTATTCGTATTGTTCAAAGTAAGACGTTCGGCCCCATCAGGGTGTATAAGAGAAATTCATCCCAAACCCCCGGGCAGGACCAAGAAGGGAAGG
>Ga0310345_10006105_pt1 | contig 10558 bp, 8 predicted proteins | sample HC15DNA20500_MG_FD_204667 | JGI IMG/M metagenome (GOLD analysis project Ga0310345, IMG submission 204667) | Marine microbial communities from station ALOHA, North Pacific Subtropical Gyre - HC15-DNA-20-500_MG | ecosystem: Environmental > Aquatic > Marine > Oceanic | place: Pacific Ocean: North... | reverse complement strand
CAATTCGATGTCTTGATTCATCGCGGATAAAGTCTACTCGGTGAAGACCGAGCAGGCTGGAAAATCCGAAGATCATTCTCCAAAGAGAAATGCGGATCGGGAGATACTCTCTCTCGCCCTTCCCGCGGCGGGGGCGGCCTTCACCGCGCTTGCCCACACCTGGGTAGACACGGCATGGATCGGCAGGAGCGAGGATGGAGCCCTGGGGATCGCGGCCCTGGGGATCGCCAGCTTCACTGTGTGGATCTACAACTCATTCGGCTCACTTCTCGTCGTCGGCCTGACCGCGATCGTGGGGCGTTATTGCGGCGCCGGGAAGATCGAGGCAGCTCGCTATACGGCCAGCCAGGGGCTGCGAGGGGCCATCTGGCTGGCGGGTTTTTGCGCCGTGGCGGGGTACTTCCTGGCGCCATATTTTTTCAGGCTTGCCGGCGGGAGCGAGGAGCTGGTTGCGCTTGGCGCTCCGTATGTCCGGATCTATTGGGGTGGTGGTTTCGTGCTCTTGCTCGGCTACGCCGCGGCAGGCGTTTTTCGCGGCCATGGAGACACCAGGGTCCCGTTCCTGCTGGGACTTGTCGGGCTCGCCCTGAACGTCATACTGGATCCCATCTTCATTTTCGGGCTGGGGCCGATCCCTGCGATGGGAGTGGCGGGAGCGGCATGGGCTACGGTGATTTGCTTCGGAGTCAGCGCTGTCCTGATGCTGGTGGTCTTGAGACGCAGGAACCTGCTGGAATCCGAGCGGCCCTCTGATGAGGAACTCCGCCTGGATGGATCGACAAGAATATCGAGGCCGGGGAGACTGGGCCTGGATTACGCCATGTTGTGGCGCCTTGGCAGGATCGGCCACCCCGTGGCCATGGCGGGCGTCTTCTTTTCCCTGGTTTACCTGGGCCTGACCAGGATCGTGGAGGCGACAGGAGGCTCCACCTCGATCGCGGCGCTGGCCATCGGTCACCGGGGCGAGGGCCTGGCCTGGGTCATCTATACCGGCTACAACGCCGCGGCCTCGAGCCTGGTTGCCCGCTATATGGGAGAGAAGAGGATTGACCTCGCCGAGAACAGGGCCTGGAGGGCGGCTCTGCAATGCGCCCTTATAAGCGCCCTCTGGGGGGGGGTCCTGTTTGTCTTTGGAGAGGAGGTGGGGGCTTGCTTTATCGACACGAAAGCCCCCGGCTCGATGCAGGTTATCAAGGAGGCCTCAATCTATTTTAAGATCACCTCCTGGAGCTTTCTCTTCCAGGCCTGTGACCTGGTGCTGGGAGGCGCCTTCAGCGGGGCTGGCCTGACCCTCTCTCCGATGCTCCTGAGCGCCTCGATTACAGCGACCAGGTTGCCCCTTGCCGTCCTGGCCACAACCATTGGCCGCGGCGTTCCCGAAGAGATCTGGTGGGTCATCGCCGCTACGGCGGCCCTCAAGGGCATCCTGATCATCTTCTGGTTCAGGAGGGGGACCTGGAAAACTCGCTCAGTCTGAGAGCCGGCCTGCATGGATCGGGCAGCGGTCAATCGTCGGTGGGCGCGGCCGTCTTGCCGCTGAGCCATATCTCCGCTCCGGAGCCAGGATTGGCCAGTATCGCCGGGGTGACAGGCAATTCAAACCGGCCCGCCTTCTCGCATATCTTCTGCAGGTAGTCAGCCTGCTCGCTGAAGATGTTCCAGAGACAATCCTTGACCGGGAGTTTCTGTTCCGACGAGAGGCCCGCTGCCGCCTGGACAGCATCATCATCAAGGGTAAGCATCACGCCATGGCGCCTGGCGAACTCAGCCTCGAATTCCCTGGCTGTGTAGAGGTAGTAGCTGGTGGCGGCCGCGCCGGGATCTTTCGTGACCTCCTGGAGGGTCTTCTCCGGATCCTCAACGAGGCCTGAGGTCATCGCCAGCTTGTCGATCCGGGTGCCGGGCAGGTTGAATTTGAAATTCCTCAGGCAGGATTCGAGGACGCTCATCAGCCCCCTGGCGCCTGTTTTTTCATCGGCGGCCTTGCGGGCGACCGTCTGCAGGGCTGAGTCCTCGAAGGCGATGTCGATGCCGTAGTCCTGGAAGCTCTGGCGGTATTGCTTCAGGATGGAACCCTCGGAGGTCAGGAGTATCCGGTAGAGGTCGTTGTCGGAGAGCTCATCGAGGGCGACCCTCACCGGCAGGCGGCCGATGAACTCGGGCTCGAACCCGTACTCGACAAAATCCCTGGTCGATACTTCCTGGAGTATCGAGCCCTCCTGCGAATCTTTCTCCTGCTGGGAGGAGGCGCCAAAGCCGATGTTGTGTTCGCTCAAGCGCTTTTCGATGACCTCTTCGATGCCTGAAAAGGCTCCGCTGACGACGAAGAGTATGTGGCGGGTGTTGATTGTGCTCGGGCCCTGGGCGCCGCCCTGCATCATGCCCTGCAGATGGGCGCTGATGTCCATCGGGTTGCGCAGGTTGACCTCGGTCTCCTCCATCAGCTTCAGCAGGCCGACCTGGACGCCCCGGCCGCTGGGATCGCGCCCCTGGGCGGTCTGGGCGCTGGCGATCTTGTCGATCTCATCGAGGAATACGATCCCGTGTGAGGCGATGCGGGCGTTTCCATCCGCGCCGCGGACGAGTTCTCGGACCAGGTCGTCGACATCGCCTCCGACATAGCCGGTCTCTGAAAATTTGGTCACATCCGCCTTGACGAAGGGAACCCCGATCAGCTGGGCAAGTATTCTGATCAGGTAGGTTTTTCCGACCCCTGTGGGGCCGAGCAGGATGACGTTTTGTTTTACGTACTCGGAAACCGGGGCGCTTGCCGAGGGCTTTCCCACGTCCACAGGCCCCGCCCCGGGGGCTTTTCCAAGGACCCTCTTGACGTGATTGTAGTGATCGCAAACCGCCACGGAGAGGGTTCGCTTGGCCTCATCCTGCCCGATCACGAAACGATCAAGATAGGCCTTTACCTCGACGGGGGTCCTGTCGAAATCAAGCATCGCCTCGGGTATCTCGAGGTCCTCTCCGGAATCATCAGGGGCGCGTTCGGGATCGGGCTGCAGGTTGGGGGCAAGAGAGAAGGTGACTCCTTCGCCTCCACCGTCCTTGAATATCTTCTGCATCTCCTGCAGAAGCTCCTCAGGGGTCTTTGGTGTTTCTTTTGAATCACTCATTATGCTCGATATATCATGTGCCAAAATGAGAGCCTCTACAACTCTTGAGAGCTCGAGATTCCTCTATGACCGATATCCTCAAAATCCTGGCTCTCGAACCCTATTATAATCTTTCCCACAGCGTATTCCTCGAGGGATATAGCCGGTACTCGAGGCACACGGTGGATATCTGGTCGCTTCCCGGACGTAAGTGGAAGTGGCGAATGCGAGGCTCGGCCTATCACTTTGCCCAGCTCGCAGCGGCGGAGCCCCCCGGGGCTGTGCCCGATGTCATCTTCGCCTCCGATTTTCTGAACCTTGCCGACTGGAAGGCGATCTGCCCTCCTGCGTACCGTGACGTTCCGACGGTCCTGTATTTTCACGAGAACCAGGCAAGCTATCCCCTGAGTCGGCACGCGAAGGGGGACCATGACTATGGCTGGATCAACCTGAGCTCCTGCCTGGCGGCTGACAGGGTGCTGTTCAATTCCCGGTTCCACCGGGACCAGTTCCTCGCTGCCATCCGGGAGGCCCTCAGCCTCATGGCCGACGGCGTCCCCGACGACCTCGCCGACAGGGTTGAGGAGCGCTCCGGCGTCTTTCCCGTCGGGATCGATTTTGAGCCTCACGACAGGGTTCGCGAAGAATTCGGGGCGGCTGGCGCTGGGCCGCCCGTGATCCTCTGGAATCATCGCTGGGAATACGATAAGCAGCCGGAGCTTTTCATCGAGGCGCTTGCGAGCCTGCTGAAGCTGGATATCGATTTTCGGGTCATTATCTGTGGGGAGTCCTTTGACGGCTCCTACCCCGCCTTCAGGGACGCCCGGGAGCTGCTGGGCGATCGTTTGATCCGTCTGGGTTTCTACGAAGACAGGGGCGACTATCTCCGGGCAGTGGCGGGCTCGAGTGTCGTCGTGTCGACGGCCGCCCACGAATTTTTCGGTATCTCGGTGGTCGAGGCCATCTACCTCGGCTGCCTGCCGGTGCTCCCGCGCGCTCTCAGCTATCCGGAAATATTGCCGGAAAGATTCCACGCGGCCTGCCTCTACAGCGATCCCGCCGAGCTGCCGGGCATGCTGGCTTCTTTTCTGCGGGAGCCGCCCGCCGGCCTCGCCGGGGAGCTCCGGCAGGTCGCCGCCCGCTACCATTGGCAGAGGCTCGCCCCTGAGCTCGATTCGCTCCTCGAGGGACTTGTCTGATCAGGAGCCCCCGACAGGCTCATCGTTCCCGGGGCCTTCGATTTTCCGCAGCCGCTTTTCCAGTTTTCTGATTTTCCGTGCGTACTCCGGCAGCTTTTGCAGCAGGGCGTAGACCTTCTTGGTGGAGCCGGCCGGCCGAGCCGGGGTGCCGAGATAGACCTGGCCTCCCTCGAGATCCTGCATGACTCCGCTTCCGCCGCCGACGATCGCCCCATCGCCTATCGTGGCGTGCCCAGTCACGCCGACCTGCCCCGCCAGGGTAACGTAATTTCCCAGGCGGGAGCTCCCGGCGATTCCGACCTGCGAGATCAGCAGGCAGTGCTCGCCGATCCGGCAGTTGTGTGCAATAACCACCTGGCTGTCGATCTTCGTGCCCTTCCCGATAAAGGTTGAGTCGAGGGCGCCGCGGTCGATGGTGGTGTTCGCCCCGATCTCGACATCGTCTTCGATAATCACGCTGCCCACCTGCTCGACCTTTCTGTGGATGACGGGTTCAGCTGGATTGCCCGTATCTTCCTGGGCAAAACCGTAACCATCGGCGCCGATAACGGCGCCGCTGTGAATGATGATCCGGTCTCCCAGGGTGCAGTCGTGATAGATGTGCACGCCGGGATAGATGAGACAGTTTTCTCCAATGGTGGTTCCGGGCCCTATCGTGGCGCCCGGGAATACCTCGGTGGCGGCCCCGATGGCGGCTCCATCTCCTATCCATGCGCCAGGGCCGATTCCGGCTCCTTCACCGATGGCCACGTCCCTGCCGATGATGGCATCGGGCGAGACATCTTTGAAGAGCCGTTTTCGCGGATGGAAAAGCTCGAGTGCCGCCGCCCAGGCGACAAGAGGCTGGTCGACGCGGATGATATTCAGCGTCGCGGGCGCCTCCTGCTCTCTATCCACCAATACGCAGCCGGCCCTTGTTGACTCCAACTCGTTCTCCAGCTTCTTATTGTCGAGAAAGCTGAGGTCCTTGGGGCCTGCGCTGGTGAGGGATGCGAGAGATGCGATGGAGTAGTCCGCATCGCCAACAAGGGTTCCATTGACGATCCCTGCGAGCTCGCTGAGGTTGTGCTGAATGCTCATATCAGGCCCAGTTTACAGGTCCGCGGGGAGGAGGAAAAGGGGAAGGAGCCATGGAAAGAGGCAAAGACTTCTCCCTGAAAAGCTCCCCGATTGCTCAACAACACGGGATTCGATGTATATTAGCAACTTATTCCATCCTCTATTTCAAGGCGCCAGCCATGTCCGATGACAAGAGCCCCAGGATGTACGACTCGATGGCCCAGGCCTATCACCTGCTCGGGCAGCATGACCTGGCCGCGGAAACCCAGAGGATGGCGCTTCATTTCCTTGGTGACGATGACAGCCCCCTGGGAAGGGAGATGTCGGAGCGCCTCCAGGACTACCTTCGCGCTGCGGAGAGAACCTCGCTGGAGCAACTCGCTTCCAGGGAGGGCGAATGACCTTCGCAGCCCTCGCCCTTGTCGCCCTGCTGTCGGCTCCGGGAGCAGGTAAAAACGACAAGATCGAGGCCCTGCTCGAGACCGGGGACTTCGAGGCCGCGGCCACGGCTCTCGAGAGCTCTCTTGCTGAGCCCGGAGGTGGGGCGGAGAGCGCCCTGCTGCTTTCGGAGTGCTACCTGCAGATGCGGCTGCCTGAAAAGGCGGCCGGGGCGCTATCCCTTGCGCCCCCGGCGCTGAGGGCCGAGCCGCGATACCGCTACTGTATGGCGGAGGTGCTGGCCTCCAGGGGAGAGACTGCCGAGGCCGAGAAGCTGCTCGAGAAGGCGGTGGGCGTCTCCACCGATCTTCGTTCCGCCTTTCGGCTGGCGGTCCTTCTCTACGAGCGCGGCTCTTATCAGCGTGTCGAAAAGATACTGGCAAGGTGTGCCGGGGGAGAGCCCCCTGATTACTATTGCGCCATCTACCGGGCCCGCTCCCTCCTCGCGCTCGATCGTCCCGCCGAGGCGGTCGCGGCCCTCTCGGTCCTCCACACTGCCCGGAGCACACCGGAGGTTCATTACCTGATGGGGAGGGCGGACTATCTGTTGGCGAAATACTCCGTTGCCGCCGGGCATTTTCGCCGCGCCCTGGGCGAAGACAAGGCCTATCTCGAGGCGGCCTTTTCCCTCTCTATGGCGCTTCGAAGAGGTGGTGACAAGGAAGGCGCAGATGCGGCGCTGGGGAATTTCGTCAAGCTTCAGAAGGCAGATCGGATCCGATTGCGAAAAGCGAACCGGCTGTCGCAAAAATGCAGGCGAGAGCCCGCCAGCGTGGATGCGTGGGCCGAAGCGGGTGAGTTCCACTTATCTACGGGAGACAGCGACCAGGCGCAGAGCCACGCCTGGAAAGCTCTCTCGCTGAACCCCCAGCAGGCCAGGGCCCGGCTGCTGCTCGCCAGGGCTCTCCGGCAATCCGGAGCCTACGGCCAGGCGGCTTTGCATTACCGAAAAGTGATCAGCCAGGCGCCTGGGGACAAGATCGCCGAAGATGAATTACGGGAAATGGTCCGAAAGCATGCAAGACAGTAACCTCATCTCTCTCCGGTGGTGTTTCGTCCTGGTCCTGCTGTTGGCTGCCGCCGTGATGCCGGGCTGCTTTCGGGACTCATCTTCGAAACATCCCGCAGTTCTGCATTTTGTTGACCGTGCGGCAGGGGCCGGGCTGGATCGTATTCTCGTGTCCGGGGGGCGCCACAAGCTGGCTATTGTCGAAAACATCGGTACCGGGGCGGGTGTATTCGATGCGGATGGGGATGGGCTCCTGGATCTTTTTCTTTCCAACGCGGGAAGCCTGGCGGACGGCAAGGTTCTGTCCGGGCCCGGCCCGGCCCTCTACAGGCAGTCCTCGCGGGGGAGGTTTGAAGAGGTCTCAGCCGAGTTGGGGATCGAGTTTGAGGGGTGGGGGACGGGTGTCGCGGTGGGGGATTATGACAACGACGGCGACCAGGACCTCTTCCTGGCCTGCTGGGGTCCCGACCGGTTCTGGGAGAACAGGGATGGGCGGTTTTTCGAGGTGAGCAAGAGGGCGGGGCTCGATCATGAGGGGCTCAGCACCAGCGCCGTATTCTTCGATTACGACCTCGATGGGCTGCTCGACCTCTACGTCGCCGGCTATCTGCAGTTTGACCTGGAGGCCCTCCCCAATGATGGTGAGCCCTGCATCGAAGGAGCCGCCCGCGTAGCCTGCGGGCCGGATTTTTACGAACCCGCGACTGACAGGCTCTACCACAACGAGGGCGGGGGCAGGTTCCGCCTGGTCTCCGGGCAGGCGGGGATCGGCGCAGGAGTCGGTGGCTACGGGCTTGGGGTCGCGGTCGATGATTTCAACCTCGATGGCCTGCCGGATCTCTACGTGGCCAATGACTCCACCGAGAACTACCTGTGGATGAATGCCGGAGCTGGAAAGTTTACGGACGAGGCGCTGCAGGCGGGGGCGTCCCTTGGCCCGGAGGGACAGGGGCAGGCAGGGATGGGCGTGGCCATTGGAGATTACGATGGAGATGGGCTGCGGGATATTTTCGTTACCAATTATTCCCAGGAACAGAACGCTCTCTATCGCGGCGCGGAGGGTGGAGGGTTTATCGACAGCTCAAGCGGGTGTGGTTTTTCCGGGGAATCCTACATGGCGCTGGGCTGGAGTACTTTTTTCGCGGATTTTGACAACGACTCTGATGATGATCTGTTCGTGGCCAACGGGCACGTGCATCCCGCAGCCGCCCAGGTGAGCTCGTCCCTGAGCTACCTGCAGCCTTGTTTTTTCTATCTCAACGATGGAGAGGGGCGCTTTGAATTGTGCCCGGAGTCGATCGGGCAGGATGCTCTAGAGGCGCGCGCCCATCGAGGGGCCGCCGAGGGGGACATCGATGGGGATGGGGACATAGACATTCTCATCAGCGTCCAGGGAGGCCCTCCTGTCCTTCTCGAGAACCGCACGGCAGGGGCCGGCAACTCCCTGCTGGTCGAGTTGGTGGGAAGTGAGAGCAACCGCGAAGGCATTGGTGCACGGCTCACTGGGAGGGTGGGTGGCAAGGTGATCACGAGGAGGGTCGGGCGGGGCGGGGGCTATCTCTCGGCGAGTGATGCCCGGGCGCATTTCGGCCTTGGAGCCTCCAGCCGGCTTGATTCATTGGAGGTCTGGTGGCCATCGGGGCGAAAGGACACCCTGGCAGAGATGGAGGCCGGAAATCTCTACAGGATCCAGGAGTCCAATGGCAGGGCCGAGGTGATTCGAAAACTTTCGCGAAGGCCTTGAGCTCAGGGCCTGCCGAGGCCCTCCTTGAGAATGTGCTTGAGGGCTTCGCGGTCCTCGCTGGGCAGGGGCAGGAGAGGCCGCCTGGTTTCGCCCCCGCTCATTCCCAGCAGGTCATGGGCGTGTTTCAGCCCGGAGATGCCATAGTGTACGGTGATCGCCTGGTTTACCGGGAGCAGTTTCTGCTGGAGCGCTCTTGCTTCGGCAACCCGGCCTGCCTCGAAAAGATCGCAGAGGGTGACACATTCTTCCGGGGCGATATTGGCGAGGGCCAACACTCCTCCGGCCGCTCCAAGGGCCAACCCGGCCAGTAGTATGTTCGCGGTACCGACATAGATCGTGAAGTCATCAGGGCAGTCCGCCAGGCACCTGGTTAGAAATACCATGTCCTGGGAGGTGTCTTTCATGCCGATGATACCCGGGTGGCCGCTGAGCCGCCGGACCATGTCGGCCTGGAAGACGATCGGAGAGAATTTCGGCACGTGGTAGAGAAGGACCGGGATCTCCGCGGCGTCAGCTACGGCCTTGTAGTGTGCTTCGAGGACAGTCGGGGTCATCGCGCCCTTGTAGTAGGAGGGAGGGACGACCAGCGCGGCATCGGCGCCTGCCGCGGCGGCGCGCTGGGTCGATTCGATGGTCGCCCGGGTGGATTCTCTCCCGGTTCCGACGATGATGGTTTTGTCTTCCGCCCTTGAGGAGACGGCTGTCTCGATGACCTCAACGGCTTCTTCGTCGCTGAGGTAGACACTCTCCCCATTGGAGCCAAGGACCACGTAGCCTGCGAGCCGGGTGTCGTTCAGGGTCTCTATATTCGCCCTATAGGCATCCCGGTCGAACTCTTCATCCCTGAAGGGGGTTACCAGGGGAGGGAAGATACCCGATGGCAGCACGCTCATCTTGTCTCCTGCTTGTAGGTCCCGTTGTTTGCCGGCCGAGGTCAGGCTCCCTGCCCTAATCGACCGATGACCGGAAGGTCGTCGGCGAGAGGCCGTACGTAATCGAGGAAGGCCGCGGTGACATCGTTGCCAGTCTCGCTGATGAACTCAGCCGGCATCTCCTTGGTGTGCTTCGCCACCTTGTCGAGGTCGGTCATGAAGAGTTCAGATCCGTAGCGGTCGGAAGATCCCGTGCGGCGTATGCAGACCGTGCCGCTCGAGAGCTCTCCCTCGACCATTGATTTTACGGCGAAGGCTCCGGCCGCCCGGGCTTCTGCCGCATCCACCTCGGAGCGGATGCCGGGGAAACAGCGCTGCATGTATCCCAGGGTGTCAGCTCGAACTCTCGAGGCGGCGGGCACCTTTTCTTTGACGAGATTGGAGAGGTAGTCGCCAAGGGCGCCGGTGCCGGAGAGCTGGATATTGCCGTGCGAGTCCTTTTCGCCGCTGGAGAAGACCGGCGAACCATCAGGGCGGCTGATTCCCTCCGACACGGCTATGACGCAACGCCCGATGTCGTCGAGGCAGGCGGCTACATCGTCGATGAAGCGCTCTTCTTCGAAAGCGACCTCAGGCAGGTAGATGAGGTGGGGGCCATCCGTCTCGGCCTGTCTTGCCAGGGCGGAGGCCCCGGTGAGGAAGCCGGCGTGCCGGCCCATGATGACGTCAATTTTCACGCCTTTGAGGGCTGTATTGTCGAGATTGTCTCCCATAAGGGCGAGGGCGACGAATCTCGCGGCGCTTCCGTAACCCGGGCAATGGTCCGTTTCACGAAGGTCGTTGTCGATGGTCTTGGGGATGTGGCAGACCCGGAAGTCGTAATCCTCCCCACGGGCGAGCTCGTCAACAATGTGCGCGGTCTCGGCGGTGTCATTGCCGCCAATGTAGAAAAAATATCGGATGTCGTGGGTCTTGAAGACTTCGATCAGTTCCTTGCAGTCTTCCTCAGTAGCTTTTTTTCTTACCGAGCCCAGTGCGGCTGAGGGCGTCCTGGCGACCCGCTCAAGGGTTTCCGGTGTCTCGGCCGTAAGGTCGATCAAATCGTTCGTCAGAAGCCCCTCAAGGCCGTGACGAGC
>Ga0310345_10006104_pt1 | contig 10558 bp, 10 predicted proteins | sample HC15DNA20500_MG_FD_204667 | JGI IMG/M metagenome (GOLD analysis project Ga0310345, IMG submission 204667) | Marine microbial communities from station ALOHA, North Pacific Subtropical Gyre - HC15-DNA-20-500_MG | ecosystem: Environmental > Aquatic > Marine > Oceanic | place: Pacific Ocean: North... | reverse complement strand
GCGTGCTCAAGGACCTGATCACCTCGGCGGAGTTCCCAGTAGCGCACCTGACCCGCGTGTTCCGCCAGGCGACGGGCAGCGACATCGTGGTCAACGCACACCGCATCAACCGCGGCGAGGCTCCGCGTTTCCCTGATCGGGGCGAGCCTGGCGACTGCTACTTCGTCACCCGCGAAGACGCGGCCGACGGGGCCGACATGATCCGGCACCTCTTCTGCGAGCGCATCCCGCAGCGCTTCGGCATCGATCCACGAGAGGGCATACAGGTCCTCAGCCCGATGCACCGAGGCGTCACGGGAACGGAGGCCCTCAATCGCATGCTGCAGGAAACGCTCAGCGCCGGCGCCGCTGGGATCGAACACCGCGGCCGCAAGCTCCACGTCGGCGATCGCATCATGCAGACACGAAACGACTACGACCTCGAGGTCATGAACGGAGACCTAGGGCGGGTCATCAGCGTCGACGCCAACGGCCCCAGACTCGACGCCAAATTCGATGGTCGTCGGGTGTCCTTCGAGAAAAGCCAGCTCGACCACCTGCAACCGGCCTTCGCCGTGACCGTCCACAAATCGCAGGGCGGCGAATTCCCGGCGGTGATTCTCCCCCTGTTCGGGGAGCACTTCCTGATGCTCAAACGCAACGTCCTCTACACCGCGGTCACCCGAGCCCGCCGCGTACTCGTGATCGTCGGCAGCCCACGCGCCCTTCACCAAGCCATCCGGGACGACCGAATGGCCCGTCGGGCCGGCGAGCTCGAGCGCCGGCTGCGAGGAAACCGCCTGGACCCCGTGGCCACCGACGACCCGCGCTGGGACGCGAAATAACCCAAAGCGTTTGGCGGACAGGGTCCCCGTAAGCCACAATGTGCGGGTCTCTTGCGCACCCGCTGCGCATTCGTCGTCCACGGAGTGTCCCCATGCGCGCCGCCCCCGTCTTCGTCCTGCTCGCTGTCGTCGCCGTCGCCCAACCGTGCCCCGATCCCGGTGACGTTTTCTGGCAGCGCGACACGCTGCCGGTGAATCCAACGGGGCTACAGACCTTCAGCATCATCCCGGGGCTCTGCGAGGGCGAGGCCGCCGCGGTCGTCTTCGAGGTGCCTCAGAGTATGCCGCCGCAACAGATCACCCAGGTGGTTTGCCCGTTCGCTTCCGCCGGCGGCGGCCAGGGAGCCCTGGCGCTGGTGAACGTGGAGATCTATGACGGAGTCAGCTTCAGCGGTGCCACTGCGAACATGGGGACACAGGTCTTCGACCTCAACGCACAGACACAGAACGACCTTCAGGTCACGAGCTCTGCGCTCAACACATTCGATACGACCCAGTTCAATATCGTCGTGGGGAACGACCCCGTTAACCGTCGCTTCGCCATCGCGTTCCGCATGAACTTCAACCCCAACGGAAACTGCGCGTCGGGGTATTCGTCCACGTTCTTCACCGACAACACCGTCTCTCTTGGCCTGTTCTGCAACCCCGTCACGACGCCGCCCATGACCAGCCTGATCGACATCACGGGCCAGGGGTGGCGTGATGCATCCCTGGCTACGGTCACGTTCCTACCCCTCTGCCCCCTGTACTACGCCGGCATCTGGGCCATCCGCTGTTGCAGCCGCGACGCCGCGCCGCCCAACCCGTTCCAGGTCCTGCCGACCCTCGGCGTCCCGGCGACGTCACCCGGCACGACGGTCCTGCAGCTGACCGGGCCGGGGCTGCAAGGCGTCCCCTATCAATTCGCCCTGTCTTGGAGCGACAGCCCGCCAATCCCGACCCCATGGGGGAACATCCCCCTCGCCTTCGACTCGTTGGTGAACGCCAGCCTCAACCCGGCCTTTGGCGGGTCCTTCGTGAACTTCACAGGGACCATCGGCGCGAACGAAACCGCGACCGTTCTCATCAACGTCCCCGCCGGATTCAGCGGGATGGGTCTCGCCGCATACGGGGCCTGGATCGGCTATCTGCCCCAACCCCCGGGCGGCCTGGCCATCTCCGACAACATCCTGCTGCCGATCCAATAGGTCGCCACCTGCCCACCGGTCCTCGTCGACGGAATCCGCGCGTCGGACCCAGAGGCCTACTGAGCCTTCTGGAACGCCACGAAGTCCTTACCCCGAGCGAGACGTCGGGTCACGAACATGATGGCGAGCAGAGCAACGACGAGCACCATGGCCGCCGTCCCCGACTCCATCGGATGCACGTCCATTTCCCGCATGAGCGTCGCCCGGGACTCGAAATGTGGCGCCAGCAGGACCTCGAAGTAGCTCATGGGTGACAACATCCGCGGCGGCCCCGGGAGGCTGCCCAGCAGGGCATCAAAGATCATCAAGAACAGCAACCCGACGATGGTCGATGCCTTGAAGACGAGGCCAAACAGGGTGTAGAGAGCGCAGTAGAAAACGACAGCGCCCCCGGTCACCTGGAGCAGGCGCACCAGACCCTGCACGCTGGTCGGCCCATCGATGTCGTCGGTGAACATCCCTCCAGGGAGGCCCGCGCGGCACGCAGCGAAGCCAGCCCCGGCGCCGATCAGACCGAGGGGCAGCACGTACAGCAGCAACCCCAAGTACATCCCCTGAGCAATGCGTGCGCGCCCGATGGGCCGCGTGAGCAAGAAAGCCAGCGTGCGCTCTTCCATGGCGTCACGTACAAGCCCGGCGCCGTGAAACAGGCACATCAGCTGAACAACGCCGATGACCAGGCTCGGCATGACCTCCGCCAGGAACGTCTCGGCCTCCCCCGGCGGCGCTTCGCCGCGTACGACCGCGGCGATCCCTGCCGGGATCAGGAGAAGGAGCCCCAGAAACACCGTCTTGCGCGACCAGGAGACCTCCCGCGCGGTGAACGCCGCCACCAGGACGAGGGACTTGGCGAGAGGGAGTTGACCGCGGCTCATCGCATCAGCCTCTGGAACAGGGTCTCCAGGTCCTCTCCGGGACAGGAGAACTCGAATACCTCAATGCCGAGCGCCAACGCGAGACGCGGCAACTCCTCGGTGAGCGCCCGCGACGATGAGCTCGCAATGCTGGCGCCGTCATCCCCATCGAAGGCCACGCTCACGACGTGCTCGTGTTCAACGAGCGCCTTCGCCAGCGCCCGCGTGTCGCTGCAGCGCACCTGGAGCGTGAACGCATAATCCTCGAGCTCCTCCTGGATCTGCCCGAGCGTCCCTTCCGCCAGCAACATGCCCTTGTTCATGATCGCAACGTGGGTCGCCACCGCCTCGACCTCGTGCAGGATGTGACTTGAGAAGAGGACCGAACCTCCCCCGGCCGCGAACTTCTCGAGGATATCTACGACATCCCTGCGTCCGACCGGATCGAGACCTGTCATCGGCTCGTCCAGGAGCAGCAGCTTCGGGTCGTGGACCAGCGCAGCGGCAATGCGGGTGCGCTGACGCATGCCCTTGGAGAACCCCCCGCACCGACGATCCATGGCGTGTGCCATGCCGCAGCGTTCCAGAGCCTGCGCGGACCGTTCCCGTGCCTCCTTGGCGTCGAACCCGGCACAGCGCGCGAGGAACGTGACCATCTCCAGCGCGGACATGTCGTCGTAAAGCGCGTCGTCCTCCGAGCAGAACCCCACCTCGTGAAACACCTCGGGCTGGAATACCGGATTTCGTCCAAGCAGCCAGACGCTTCCGGACGACGGATGGAGCTGCCCTGTCAGCAGCCGCATGAAGGTGCTCTTGCCCGCTCCGTTGGGACCGAGCAGCCCGGTGATCCCGGTGGGGATATCCACGGTGAGGTCTGTGAGTCCGACCACCTGGCCGTACCAGCGGGCTAGCTCACGCGCCTGGATGACCGGGCTGCCTGGCTCTGTCGGAACCTCCAGGTCTTCCACGGCGATGGCCTCGCTCATGGCAGCCTCCCAGCCCTGAGTCGCCGCATGACGAGCCACGTCGACAGCAGGCAGAGACCACCAAGCACCAGCAGGCTCGATCGCGGACCTCGATCAATGTCCAGGATCGGCACGTCCAGGTCTACCACCGGACGCAGGTCGATCAGGTTGATGACGACTGAGAAGAGGCAGTGGTTGTAGGAAACGAGGTCGAACATCGAGTTCTGCGTCGCCTGTAGCAAGATCGAGGCGACGATGAAGCTCCCGACGGTGACGACGAACCAGATCACCGAGGCGTAGCGCGCGCTCTTCCCCATGGACGAGATGCCGAGGATGACAATGCTGTTGACCGTCGCCCAGACCAGGATGGCGGCGAAGGCTCGGGGATAGAGCGTCCAGGTGCTGGCGAACGTCCCCTCGAGGAACCCGTGGGCCATGCCCAGAACGATGACCACGGGCAGACCCATGATGAGCAACAGCGGCCTCATGATGACGAGGAGTTTGCCGAGGAAATAATCCCACCGGCTGATCGGACGGGCCAGATAGACCTCGAACGCATGACTCCGCATGTCGTCAGCGATCTGGGGCGCCCCGACAAGTGGCGTGAGGAGCGTGGCGAACCAACCCTGCCACAAAAGCAACATCCAGAGGACGGTGCTCAGGGACTGATACGCCTTGTCCGCCGGGACCTCCGCCATGCTCGCGTAATTCCCCATGCCATTCCGGGCGACGAAGCGGAGGACCGCCTCCTCGTTCTGGGCGACGAAGTAGAGCCCGAACGACATGATGACGGCCGGCGCGAACGAAGCAAAGAGGACGAGCTTGCGGAACACCCCTCGCGTTGCGTAACGGGTGCCATAGCGACTGATCGCCAGCGCCGGGAATGTGGACCGCGAACGCGGCGGCGCGGCCAGGCGGGAGTAGAGACGCTCATGAATCGCCATCCGAGCCTCCCTTGACGCTCTCAAGGAAGACCTCCTCGAGCGACCGCATACCAGGAGTCAGATGCTTGAGGCCAATCCCGGTCCCGGCGGCGGCTTCGAGCACAGGCCCCGTCCCGCTACCTTCGGGCACGACCACCCTCAGGTCACCTGATGTGGGGTCATACGACGTGCGCACACCCCTTTCTTCCAGCGCCTCGAGAAAGCGCGCCCCGTCGCCGACGAACTGGACCTTGTACTGGCGTTCCATCCCGCGTGTGAGTTCGGCAACCGTCCCCTCCCGTGTGACCCTCCCCGCGCTGACCACAACCAGTCGCTCGCACACCTCCTGGACGTCAGGCAGCAGATGGGTCGAGAGGATGATGCTGATCCCCGCCCGCGACAGCTCCTGGATCAGATCGAGCATGTAGCGACGGCCCTGTGGATCAAGTCCATTCGTAGGCTCATCGAGGAACAGCAGATCGGGATCGTGGACAATCGCGGCGGCCAGTTTCAGGCGCTGGCGCATCCCAGCGCTGAAACCATCGACGGGGCGGTAGCGGGACTCACCCAGGTTCACGTAGTGCAGAACCTCATGGGCACGCTTGACGGCCGCGACCTGCCCCATGCCTGACAGTTCGGCCATCATCGACACATAATCGACGGCGACCATGCCTGGGATGTGAGCGTCGCGCTCCGGCATGTAGCCGACCCGCCGACGCAGCTCAGTTCGATCCCTGCGCACGTCTCGGTCGAGGACGCGTCCGTCTCCCGCGTCTGCCTCCAGTAGCCCCAAGAGCACCTTGATGAGCGTGCTCTTGCCTGCGCCGTTGGGGCCGAGCAACCCGCTGCAGCCCGCGGAGATCTTGGCCGTCAAGCCGTCAAGCGCCCGCAGGCCCCTTCCGTACGTCAGGGTGAGCCCGGACACTGTGACAACAATGTCAGGGTCATGGGCAGCGGCGGCGTCAGCGGGATCCATGCTCATGGGAAGTGTCCGGCGCATGCTAACCCGTGACGTCGCGTACGACACGCACCGTCGACGACGTCAGGACGTCGTCGTGTCCGCGACGCCGGTCGCCACCCGTTGTCTACCGCATGCGATCGCGTCGAAGGGGTTGCGTGAGGCTTCCCATCGCTACCGATCTGTCAGCATCAGTTGCGGACAGATTCCAACGACCAAGTCAGCGGACAGCATGGGCGTGGCGAAGCAAGACAGACCCAACGCCGCCCCCCCCGACTCGTGACGATTCACCACGATTCAGCCCCGAAATTTGCGCTCCGGCCACGGAACCACCAGGGGGTTATTGCAGCACGACTTGCAACCGGCCACATCGGCAGCAGCGATCCGAACAAGCCCCGGAGGCCTCAAGTCGTCGAGATCACGCTTGCGCCTAGTTGGGTGCCCCCTATGGTGGGGCCGCGGGTGGGGAAACGGGGTCCTGGCATGGCCTCTCTCCCCCGCAACGAGAATGAGAGAGAGAGGGGGCCGGCTGTTCACGCCTCTCGAAATTGGCAAACAATTGGGTTCATTAGACCTCATCAAGTCACCATCACATCCCACCTGACCGATCATCATCCGGCCCCCTTTTTCCTTCTCCGCTTGCGACGCGCCCCCGCGCTCTTACGAGGCGCCGCATCCCCTCCCGGAACATCCTCGCGAAGCGCGAACGTCGCTTGTAGGTGATGCGCGCGCCCCAATGCGAGAGGCGTTTCCCCGTAACGCCGTTCCATCGCCAGCAATCGACGCCGTGTCGCCGCGTCACTGAGCCAGACGTGTCCGTGACGCAGGTCGAACAGCGTCTTACCGATAAGCCGCACCATGACGAGTCCAGCCCGTTCCGCGCCACGAGCTAACTCGGCCGGATCGAACGCATGGAACGGGAACCTCTCCTCGGGGCGATCCGCGAGCCATTCCCCCGTCCCCGTAGACAAGAACTCCTCCAGCCCATCGAGATCATTCTGCTTGAGAAATGGATCGACTCCGCCGAAGCGGCTGTCCAGCGACAACACCGCCCGACCATTGGGCGCCAGGACGCGACGGACACTAGACAATGCGCGACGCCAATCGGAAGCAAACGAGAGGACGTCACCCTGAGCGACGACCAACGAGAATTGGCCGTCGCCGAAGGGCTCCAAATCCACGAGGTCCGCTTGCACTGCCTCAATCTCGCGATCTGGAAAGCTCGCCCGAGCGTTACGCTCGGCGACGTCGAGCATCTTGCGTGAGAGGTCGGAGAGGACGACACGAAAACCGGAGCGCAACAGCTTCAATCCGTAGATGCCGGTCCCGCAACCGGCATCCAGCACCGGCAACCCAAGGTCCGTCGGCAGGCTGCGCTTGAGGTCCTGCCACGAGACGTCCCGGTAGTAGGCCCAGTAGGGGTCCTTGGCGTAGATATCGTCGTAGCGCGGCGCCACGCGATCGTGATACCGCTGGTTTGGAGTCAGCATGGGAGAAAGCGTACCGGCAGCCCCGGATGACGGCTCTCTCGGCAGCGCCCGGTTACCCCGCGCGCAGCTCCAATGAGCCATCCAGTTCCTGAAAGAGGTCGCGCACGACCGCTTCGTCGCCGCCAGCACAGGTGAAGCACAGGGTCACGACCGCGCCGTCGGCCAGAACCCGAGTACGCAGCACAAGCTTCCCCTCAAAACGCAATCCAGGGACCGTCGCGACCATCCCGTACTCCTCCACGGGCTGGCCGACGCTGAAGCCCAGGTCGAAAAGACGACCAGGACCAAAGAAAGGCATGACGTCAGGGGCATGGGGACCTCCGGTATCATTCTCGGACGGCGGGACGATGGCTAAAGGTACGATGCCGCCATGGGACTCTGGGACCGAACGGCTGTGGCGATCGGCGTCGTACACCTGCACCCGCTGCCGGGCGCACCGTCGGCACAGCGGGACTTTGACGCCGTCCTGGAGGCGGCGATGTCCGACGCGCAGGCCTACAAGGACGCCGGCTTCGACGCGGTGCTGGTGGAGAACCACGGCGACGCTCCCTTCCGCAAAGAGCGGTGCGAGCCGCATGTAGCCGCTTCCCTGGCCCTGTGCGCACGCCAAATCCGCGATGCCCACGGTCTGCCCGTCGGCATCAACTGCCTGCGCAACGACGCCCACTCCGCCCTGGGAGCCGCGGCCGTGTCCGGCGCAGCCATGATCCGCGTCAACGTCCTGGTCGGCGCCGTCGCGACCGACCAGGGCCTGATCGAGGGGTGCGCTGATTCTCTCCTCCGCTATCGACAACGCCTCGGCGCCGAGGTTGACGTCCTCGCCGACGTCAACGTCAAGTTCGGGACCCCGCTTTACGATGCACCGGCGCCCGCCCTCGCCGTCACCACCATCGAACGGGGCGGCGCGCGCGGGGTCATCGTGACCGGCTCACAGACAGGATCTCCCCCGGACGTTGAGCAAGTGGCGGCCATAAAGGACGCCGTCGGCACACGCGGCCCGGTGCTGGTCGGGAGCGGCGCCGATCCCGCCAATGTCGCCTCCTTCGCAGCTCACTGCGATGGGTTCATCGTCGGTAGCAGCTGCAAGAGAAACGGCGACCCGCACCAGGCGGTCGATGTGGACCGAGCGCGAGCCTTCATGTCCGCCGTGAGCGACGTTAGAACAACGTCGTCAACGGGAGACGCAGATGCCTGAGACCCTGATACAGCGAGTGGAGACCGGCGCGGAGCGCGCGCTGGAGGAATATGTCCAGACCGTTCGGGGTCACGTCGAGGGCCCCGCGCCCATCGAGGAGACCGTGGAGAACATTGTCCAGGCGCAGACCGAGTTGATCTCCCCAGAGTTCCAGATGCCCGACGCGTACCGCCGGGTCAAGGAGGGAGCCCCCTACACCCGCAACCTCGTCTACCAGGACCCGAGCAACCGTTTCTCTGTCATCTCGATTTGCTGGGGACCGTTCCAGGAAACGAGCGTGCACGATCACATTCACTGGTGCGTGGTCGGCGTCCTCGAGGGCGCTATCCACGCCATCGACTACCAGCGGCTCGACGACGAGACAGAACAGGGCCGAGCGCGCCTCGCTATCCATGAGTCAACGCTCCATCCTGCCGGCTCGGTCATCGGCCTGACGCCTCCCCCGCGCACCAACATCCACAAGATGAGCAACGGCGGCCACGCCCAGGCCATCAGCCTGCACACCTACGGTGACGCCGGCACCAAAGCTCGCGTGTTCGCTCCCGTCGCTGGCACCTTCGAGATCGTCGATCTAGAGTTCCACAACCCGTGATCGAAGGCGCGCAGTTCACGCTCCCCGGATCCGCCAGTGAACCGGTTGCGTGCGACCTCAGCCTCCCCGACGGCGACGGGCCTCACCCCATGGTCGTGCTCGTCCACGGCTTCAAGGGGTTCTCCGGCTGGGGTTTCTTCCCGCTCCTCGCCGAACGGCTTGCCGCATCGGGCGTGGCTGCGCTCCGCGTGAACTTCAGCCACAACGGCACAGGGCAAAGCGAAGAGGCCGCTCACTTCACCCGCCTAGATCTCTTCGAACGCGATCGCATGAGCTATCGCCTACTGGATCTGCAAGCGGCCATCCGCGAGACCTGGGCAAGACACCCGGCCATAGCCCCGTCCCGTCTCGGACTCTTGGGGCACAGCCTCGGGGGCGCGGTCTGCCTCCTCGCTATGAAGAGCCTGCCCGCTCGGTGCCTGGTGACGCTGGCGTCGGTGGACTACACCCGGTTCACACCCGAACAGGCCGAGGTCATACGCCGAGATGGGCGGCTGCTAATCCCGAACGCACGCACAAAACAGATGATGCCCATCGGGATCGCGGCGCTGCGGGACCTCGAAGCACACGCGGACGAATACGACCTCGACGCGGCGGCGGCCATGCACGGGCTCCCCTGGCTTATCACCCACGGGAGCAAAGACCCGACGGTCCCTGTGGCGGCGGCCCGACGTCTCGCCAGCCTGGGGGGACCCCGGGCGACGCTGGATGTCATTGACGGAGCGGACCACGTGCTCGACTGCAAGCACCCATTCGCCGGCCCCACCACCGCATTCGACAGCTTCGCGGCCGCCTCAACGGCCTTCCTCAACACACACCTGTAGCTTCAGTTCAGGGGACGCAGTGCCGCGCCAGGCAGACGGGCTGACAAAGAGGAGCGACTGCTACACGCTGAACGACATACCGCACCCGCAGGTACCGGTCGCGTTGGGGTTCGTGATCACGAAACCCGCCCCCGTGAGGCCGTCGTTGTAGTCCACCGTGGAGCCGCCGACGAAGAGCAAGCTCTTGCTGTCGATGAGGACCTTTGAATCGCCGTTCTCGAAGACGTTCATGCCCTCGATCGGCTCCGAAGGGGCTTCCTCGAAGTCCATCTTGTACTGGAATCCGGAGCAGCCACCTCCCTCGACGTGGATGCGCAGGCCCCAGACAGACGGCTCTCGAGCCTGCTCACCCAGCATGTTCTTGATCTTCTTGGCGGCGCTCTCAGTGATGTTCAGCATGGCTCGTCCCCAGTGTATCAAGAGACCCTGGCTGATCACACAAAGGCGCGGAGGCGCCGCACTTCCCGGATCACGGACTGGGCCGCGTGGGCGACGTTTTCCCCGGTCGTCGACCGGCCAAGACCGAAGCGGAGCGACCCCAAAGCCAGATTCGTGGAGCGCCCTATGGCGCGGAGCACATGGCTGGGCTCCACGGTCGCGCTCGTGCACGCCGAGCCGGAGGACACCGCCACGTCATCCTTGAGCGACAGCAGCAACGCCTCGCCCTCCACGCCAGGGAACGACACGTTCAGGTTGCCAGGGAGACGCTCCACGGGATGTCCGTTCAGGATCGCGTCGGGCACCGC
>Ga0310345_10006102_pt1 | contig 10561 bp, 8 predicted proteins | sample HC15DNA20500_MG_FD_204667 | JGI IMG/M metagenome (GOLD analysis project Ga0310345, IMG submission 204667) | Marine microbial communities from station ALOHA, North Pacific Subtropical Gyre - HC15-DNA-20-500_MG | ecosystem: Environmental > Aquatic > Marine > Oceanic | place: Pacific Ocean: North... | reverse complement strand
GAACTTCCCCGGATGCAATTTCCAGATTAATTCCTCTCAAAATTGGTTTACCTTCAATTTGAGCATGTAAATTTTCAATTTTCAGCACGATTTCTCTTCTCCTTTAAATACTCACCTATCAATTGTGCAAGAAGTCAACCAACACTTCCTTCTAAACTAACCCCCAAGAGCTTACGTGCTTCCACAGCAAACTCCATTGGCAACTCTTTAAAAACCTCCCTGCAAAAACCATTGACAATCATGGAGACTGCATCCTCAGCGGAAATTCCTCTTTGCTTACAATAAAAAATCTGATCTTCTCCAATCTTTGAAGTTGAAGCTTCGTGTTCCATCTGTGCAGTACTATTTTTTACCTCGATGTATGGAAATGTATGGGCACCACAGGTATCACTTAATAACATCGAATCACATTGGGAGTAATTACGTGCCTGACTAGCACCCTTAAGGATTTTGACAGCCCCACGGTATGTATTTTGTCCATGGCCAGCTGAAATACCTTTGGAAACAATGGTACTGCGAGTGTTTTTTCCAATATGGATCATCTTAGTTCCAGTGTCTGCTTGTTGATAGTTATTGGTCAAAGCTACAGAATAGAACTCCCCAATCGAGTTATCTCCCTGCAAAATACAACTAGGATATTTCCAAGTTATAGAGGATCCAGTCTCAACTTGAGTCCAAGAAATTTTTGAATCTCTTCCTAAGCACTTACCCCTTTTGGTAACGAAGTTATAAATTCCCCCTTTTCCTTTCTTATCTCCCGGATACCAATTCTGTACTGTTGAATATTTAATTTGGGCTCGGTCCAAGGCCACAAGTTCAACAACTGCTGCATGTAGTTGGTTTTCATCTCTTCGAGGCGCCGTACAACCCTCTAAGTAACTGACATAACTATCCTCTTCAGCAATAATCAACGTACGTTCAAATTGACCAGTATCTTTGGAATTAATTCGAAAGTATGTTGAAAGTTCCATAGGACAACGGACACCTTTTGGAATAAAGCAAAAGGATCCATCACTAAAGACTGCTGAATTAAGAGCAGCAAAAAAATTATCTGTATGAGGAACTACCGATCCTAAATATTGTTTAATCAGGTCTGGATGTTCTTGGACAGCTTCAGAAAAGGCACAAAATATAATACCCATGTCAGCTAGTTTTTCTCTAAAAGTTGTAGCAACGGAAACACTATCGAAAACCGCGTCCACCGCGACCCCGGTTAAACGTTCCTGTTCTTTTAATGAAATTCCTAATTTTTCATAGGTTTCGAGCAACTCAGGATCAACATCTTCCAAACTTTGGGGACCATCCTTCATTTTCTTGGGTGCAGCATAATAAATTATGTCCTGGTAATTGATTCTTGGGTATTGAACGTTATGCCAAGTAGGTTCTTCCATTGTTAGCCACTGCCTATATGCCTTTAAGCGCCACTCCAACATAAACGATGGCTCGTTTTTCTTAACAGAAATACTGCGAACAACCTCCTCACTCAATCCCCGAGGAATAGCTTCTGATTCAATTTCAGTAATAAAACCGTACTTATATTCTTTATTAGCCAGTTCATGAATGGTGTCACTTGTTGAAGCCATTAATTACTCCTTAATAAATAAAATATCCCTTGGTCTAATTCAATCTTAATAGCGTCGATAGACCCTTCATGCTATGGGAATGCTAGAAAATGTAACCAAATCATTCGGATTGTTATCAGAGTTAAACTTTAGTTGCACCATTCCTTGGCCAATCATTTGAGACAATGTTAATTGTTTTAAAATCAAGTGCACAGCATCATTCAGCAAATGAATCGGGCTTTTAATCGTACATTTCTCAAACTGAAGACAATAACCAGCCTCTGATATGCAATTAGTAATAGAGAATGGACCCTCAATTGATTCAATTACTTCAACTACGTTAATTAGATCTGGTTGTCGTCCTAGAGCATAGCCACCATGAATTCCTTGATGTGAATTAACAATCCCACTTCGTGCCATTTTCTGAAGAACTTTTGCCATTAATTGAGCAGGAATATTATAAGGTTGCGCAATTTCACGAGCACTCCAAGAGGACCGTTTTGGATTTTGGGCCAAATGAATTAATGCGATTAGCCCGTAATCTACTTTTTTTGATAACTTTAGCATAACAACCTAATATAGGACCAAAATAGTCCGATTTATTATCGTTTCCAATGTTATAGTTGTCAAGCCCTATCATGAATCAAAAGAAACGGTAGTGTTTTTTAGATTTACTTCCCATCCAATTAGATCAGGCATTTCTAAGGTTATTGAATTTATGACACACATTTTTAAAAACAATTGTATTTAAATTACATTTCTGAATTATTGAAATATCGTTAATTAAACAGGTAAGTCCATATAAATCTTTAAGATAAAAAAAATAGTTACTATTGGAATAATACTTGCAGTATATATATTAAGTCGTTTGATCATAGTCTACTTTTCAGGATATTTATATTTTGGAATTTCAACACACAATTTCATCTCCAATCAGCTTTTCCGGGGTTGGTCTTCACACTGGTGTATTCACCAAACTTCAAATTTTTCCTGCACCCCCTGAAACTGGAATAGTATTTCGCAGAGTGGATTTAGACAACTTTGAAATTGAAGCTAACATTAAGAATGTTGCGAGGGTAGCCTATGCTACAACTTTGATGAAACAGGGAGTACTGATTTCTACAGTAGAACACCTTTTGTCCTCGTTATATACATTTGGAATAGATAACGCTTGGATTGATATTAATAATTTAGAGGTTCCTATTCTAGATGGGAGTGCTCTCCCGTTTACAGATGAAATCCAAAGAGTTGGACTTAAAAAGCAACTGGCCAACCGCAAATACATAGTCATTAAAAAGTCCCTTACAATTGAAAATCGGGACCGTATTATCTCTATTCATCCAGCTAGAAGTTTTCAAATTAGTTACTCAATAGATTTTGATCACCCATTAATTTATCAACAAGATTTCAACTTCAATGTCTGTTCTGAGACTTTCGCTACCGAAATTGCACCAGCACGAACCTTTGGATTTTTTAGAGAGGTAGAAGAATTGAAAAAAAATGGATTAATTCGTGGAGGATCATTAGATAATGCAATTGTTTTAACTGAAAAAGGAATTCTTAACGATATTCTTCGTTTTAAAGATGAATTCGTTCGACATAAAGTTTTGGACAGTATCGGAGATTTATCCCTAATAGGCAAGCCACTGATTGCTCGAATAGTTGCGGACAAAGCTGGCCATGCTTTACATACTCACCTGGTCAACAGAATTTTAAATACCCCATCATTATACAGTCTAAAAACGCACTCTCAGCTTCAGTTAGATCTGACCTGTAAATCTGACTACTCATCACGCAATGTTCAGGATAGTGCAATTTAACAACTAATTGACTAAGGGTCGTTTGTCTGGACATATTTTTTAGGTATACTGGTCTGCATCAATATTTTGGTTCAATAAATCAATTTTCAACAGTTCTAAACAATAACATTCAATGCTAAATCTTTCATTCATAAGAAATCACATTGATTTGATTAAACAAAAGATTGAGCAGAGACACATCTCTGTGCCTCTTCATAAACTGGAACAATATGACCGCCAATGGCGCAATTTACTTCAGGAAACCGAACAGCTTCGACACAAAAAAAACAAGAATAACAACGAAATAATACTACTCAGAAAGCAAAAAAAAGACACAGTAACAAAGATTGACGAAATGAAAGAGATATCTGAACAAATCAAACAGCTCGATAAAGAACTTCGATCCTGTGAGGAGAGATTAAAAGCCCTGCAACTGACTATTCCAAATATTCCTCACGATACAGTTCCAATAGGAGTTAACGCTTCAGATAACAATGAAATCAGTATATATGGAGAAAAACCCCAGTTTAGTTTCAAACCCAAACCTCACTGGGATTTAGGGTTAAAACTTGGAATTCTTGATTTTGACCGCGCAACCAAAATTACTGGAGCAAGGTTCAGTCTATATGTTGGTATGGGTGCTAAGCTGGAAAGGGCCTTAATCAATTTTATGTTAGACATTCACACCCAGGAATTCGGTTACCTTGAAGTATTACCTCCTTTTATGGTTAATTCCAACAGTTTAAGAGGAACAGGTCAGTTACCTAAATTTTCAGAAGACTTATTTCAAGTCAAAGGGACAGATTATTGGCTGATTCCAACAGCAGAAGTCCCAGTTACTAATATTTATGCAGGGGAGACTTTAAAGGAAGATCAACTACCTATTCAACTGACATCTTATACTCCTTGTTTCCGTAGTGAAGCTGGTGCACATGGAAAAGATACTCGGGGGCTCATTCGTCAACATCAATTTAATAAGGTGGAATTGGTTAAATTTACTAAGCCCGAAGATTCCTACAACGAATTAGAAACTCTTACAAACTGTGCTGAAGAGATTCTAAGACGTCTGAATCTACATTATCGAGTAGTTTGCCTTTGCACAGGTGATTTAGGTTTTTCTTCAGCAAAGACATACGATATAGAAGTTTGGCTTCCAGGACAGGAGAGTTATAGAGAAATATCATCGTGCAGCAATTTTGAAGACTTCCAAGCTCGACGTGCAAACATTCGTTTTCGCAGAACTCCTAGTACTAAACCTGAACTTGTTCATACACTGAATGGCTCCGGACTAGCTATAGGACGGACCTGGGTTGCAATTATTGAAAACTATCAGCAAAAAGACGGGAGTATTTTAATCCCTGAAGCACTGCGTCCATATTTGAACGGAGAAAACAAGATTTTACCCGAACGAAGATGGTTGAAATAAAAAGGTCTATTCCACAACTAAAAGGGGATCTTCATTATTTACTGCTTGATTCTCAGAAACATTGATCTGGCTTATTCTCCCTGCTTTTGGGGATTCAAGTTCATTCTGCATTTTCATTGCCTCTATCACTATAAGACCTTGTCCCTTTTTAACTGTTTCTCCTTCAGAAACTAGGAGCTTAACGACCTTTCCAGGCATTGAGCTTGAAACAACCTTAGGTCCAGAATCAGTCATTTCACCTGAAGAAAATAACCTGGCTTTTCGAGGATCGTATAACTCTATATTAAAAGGCATTCCATTTACAAAAACTTGGAAATTACTTGGCTGAGAATTCACGATTACATCATAAGAGTACCCATTCAAAATTAGGGAAAAGTGGTCCTCAGAAATTTTTCCTACATTGACCTGAAAAGATTTTCCAGAAAAACTGACCTGAGCTTTTTCATCTGACCATTCAAGCTCCAGTTTTTGAATGCAACCCTCCACCACAATTTCATAACAAAATTTCCTGGGGGAAATACCCTTCATTTCAGTGTATCCTTGCTATATTTTTTTAAAAAATGAGAAATGCTCTGATCATTGCTACTTTCGAAGTCCATTCCATCTTCCCCAAAATTTCCATGGACTCTTGTTTTCATGAAATTTACTAAGAATCTTCTGCTGAGCCCGGCTTGAAAAAAGAGCAGCAGCAATGATAGCTACTTCTTTTAATGACTCATGCTCAGGACCAGAAGAGACCCCACGATAGTACTTTTCAATAAAATCAGTACTCAGATCTGCTGAAGTAAATTTATCATTATTTAGTATTGATTTTAGAAAATTAATGTTTGTCATGATTCCAGAGATTTGGTACTCACCTAGTGCTTGTTGCATCCTCCTAATTGCCTCAGAACGATTTTCTCCCCAGACTACTAGCTTCGATAAAAGAGGATCGTAAAAGATAGGCACTGTATAACCTTCGTAAATTCCACTATCTTCCCTAACACCTGGACCAGAAGGACGTTGCAGTTTTTTTATGGTACCAGGTGAAGGGAAGAATTGATTTTCAGGGTCCTCAGCATAGACACGACATTCTATGGAAGTACCTTTCCAATATATGTCTTGTTGTTGGAAATCTAATTTTTCACCGGCTGCAATCTTAATTTGACGTTTTACGAGATCTATTCCAGTCACCATCTCGGTTGTCGGATGTTCAACTTGGAGCCGGGTATTCATCTCTAGAAAAAAGAAGTTCTGTTGAGAATCAACTATGAATTCTACTGTCCCAGCATTTCTATAAGAACACTTCCTCGCAATTTTAACTGCAGCCTGTCCCATCTGTGACCTTAACTCGCTAGTCATTAGAGGAGATGGACATTCTTCAATTACCTTCTGATGGCGCCTTTGAATAGAACACTCTCGTTCCCCCAGGTGTACTATATTTCCATGCCCATCAGCTAGCACCTGAATCTCAATATGCCTTGAGCTTTGAATAAATTTTTCAAGATAAACTGATGCATTTCCAAATGCTGCTTGTGCTTCTGATTGAGCATCTCGTATAGCAGATTCGAGTTCTTTTGGTGAAAATACTAAGCGCATTCCTTTACCACCACCTCCAGCAGCTGCCTTAACCATTAATGGATACCCTATATCCCGTGCAATTTTTTCAGTGTGTGTTATATCCTCTTGTATAGTGTTTGTGCCTGGAACAATAGGTATTCCGGCTTGACTAGCTGTTCTCCGAGCAACGATTTTCTCTCCCATCAATTCCATTGACTCAGCTGAAGGACCAATAAATCTTAATTTATTTTTGCAACATTGTCTGACAAACTCGGGATTCTCAGATAAAAATCCATAACCAGGATGGATAGCATCGCATCCACTGCTTGTAGCAACAAAGAGTATCTTTTTAATGTCGAGATAGCTCTCTAGTGCCGGGGATGGTCCTAAAAAGTAAGCCTCGTCAGCAAAGCGAACATGTAGAGACAAACGATCACACTCGGAGTAAACCGCTACCGTTTGAATTTTCATTTCTCTAGCTGCTCTAATAATTCTTACTGCTATTTCGCCACGATTAGCGATCAAGATTTTTTTAAACATTGTTAATTAATATGAGTATTTTGTGCAAGTTGATTCACAAAATTTTCAATTTGTCTGAGGGAAGTTTTATTCACAGCATATTTCTGAATCAAGGTATCTTCTAAGGCTTCATTTTCTATCTTTTCATTAGTTACCTTTTCCAAAAAAAACCTCAAATATGATTGATGATATTCAGGAAAACACATTTTCAGATAGAGATGACCTGCATAAATAGAAGCATTTTCACGAATCTTCTTCAATGAAACAGTTCGGTCAGACTGATTCGATGAGGATCTGAGTATCACAAGATCGTCAGTAGAACGATGAGCTGTTTGCTGTAGAACGACAAAAAACGAATGAATGGCTTCTGACAAAGTCTTTGGTAATGGAGCCACTACAAAAAATGATAAATTACTCCCCTCAATTACTTGTGCCCTTAGACCACTCCTATACATCACCGGTGAAAGGTAAATCTTAAACTCTTTTGCCCCGGAATAAAAAGCCCAAGGCCATAGCATTTTCAGTCCTTTTGTTTCCCAAAATTTAGAAAATAACTCCATACCACTCTGGTCCAACTCAATCCGAGCTTCACGATATAATTGATAAAAACTAACAAATTCTTCATCGAGACAAGCTGCAAATCTTTTGGCAAAATCTCTTTCTCCTTTAGATGAAAAATGTTTTTGAAAAATTGTTACTAGGCGCTGACTATTCCTAAACATCAGTGGCGACTTTCTTTCTTTTCCTTTACCTAATGATCGAGTTGATTTAGTTCGAAAATTATAATCGATTAATTCTAATGCTTGTTTGAATGAAGAAAAATCATCAGCTATGAAAGGTGCTTTATATAAAAACCTTAGGCTAGAGTATTTATGGTAATTGATCCCTAGTGTATCCCTTTCTTTATCTAATCGAGTTATGCCTATTTTTAGATCATTTTTGGCTTGACGGATTTCTTTTAAATAACTTTGAGCAAAAAGATTAGAGGAACAATTTAAAAGGTCTAAGTGAGCTAAAGTGTGATAAATAATGTCCAAGTCGGTCCGAATCAAAATTTTGATTCGGTTAGGATCAAACTTTGCTAAAAAGAAACTACCTTCAAATATGAAGGAAACAGAAAAAAATGAGAGGGTTAACCCCAGAAATGTTTTATAAAACATATCTGAAAATGACTATCCAAAGTGAAATGGAACCGGTTGCTGTGATAACAGTTTTAAATAATATTTATTGATATTCTAAAAACAAACTGAAAAAGTCTAGATTATCTAAAGAGGAATATTGCCATGTTTTTTTGGAGGAATATTATCTTTCTTGTTTTCTAACATGTTTAGAGCACAAATTAATTTTTTCCGAGTTTCACGAGGCATAATCACCTCGTCTACAAAACCTTTTTCTGCAGCCACATAAGGATTTGCAAATTTTTGGCGAAATTCTTGGACAAGCTTGACCTTTTCTGACTCCAAATCTTCAGCTTTATCCAACTCCTTACGATAGATAATATTAACGGCTCCATCTGGTCCCATCACAGCTATTTCAGCTGTAGGATAAGCAAAATTGATATCAGTGCGAAGATGTTTTGAAGCCATTACACAATAAGCACCACCATAGGCTTTTCTAGTAATTACTGTAATCTTAGGTACTGTTGCTTCGGCGAAAGCAAATAATAACTTAGCGCCATGTTTAATAATTCCCCCAAATTCTTGGGCAGTTCCTGGTAAAAATCCAGGAACGTCTTCGAAACTAATTAATGGAATATTAAAGGCATCGCAAAAGCGAACAAATCGAGCAGCTTTCGATGAAGCATCAATGTCTAAGCAGCCTGCCAACACTGCTGGCTGATTTGCTACAATACCTACAGAACGCCCCCCTAAGTGAGCAAAGCCCACTATAATATTCTTTGCAAACAAGGCATGAACCTCAAAAAAATAATTGTCATCGACTACTTCACTAATTATTTCCTTCATATCATAGGGCTGGTTAGATTCAGCAGGAATTAGATCATCAAGCTTATTATTATCGCGAACCGAAGAATCTTCACTAATTTTCCTAGGGGGATCCTCCATGTTATTTGAAGGAATAAATGAAACTAACTCCCTAATGAGTCTCAGACACTCCCGGTCATTATTGACAGCAAAATGAGCAACACCACTTCGAGAATTATGAGTATTCGCTCCACCAAGTTCTTCTTTCGAAACATCTTCGTGAGTAACAACTTTAATGACATCTGGTCCAGTAATGAACATATAACTGCTTTCTTTAATCATCACCACAAAATCAGTAATCGCCGGTGAATATACTGCACCCCCTGCACAAGGACCCATTATAGCTGAAATTTGTGGTACAACACCTGAAGCCAAGGTGTTCCTTAAAAAGATGTCAGAGAAACCTGCTAATGATGACACTCCCTCTTGAATACGAGCTCCTCCTGAGTCATTAAGTCCAATAATTGGAGCACCTACTTTCATAGCTAAATCCATAACCTTGCATATCTTAGAAGCATTAGTTTCAGATAATGACCCTCCAAAAACAGTAAAATCTTGAGCAAATACATAAACTAAACGACCGTCAATTTTTCCAAAACCAGAAACTACACCATCTCCAAAAAATTGTTTTTCTTTCATACCAAAATCTAGACATCGATGTTTGACAAATTTATCTAATTCTTCAAATGAACCTCCATCAAGTAAAAATTCGATACGCTCTCTAGCAGTCAATTTACCTAATTGATGCTGACGAGACTGACGTTCGATTCCACCTCCAAGTTCTGCCATCCGATTAAATTCTTCTAATTGTTCTAAAGGAGATCTTTTGATTTGTTTTTTTGAGGACACGTGAACACTCCCTTTACTTTAGTGAAGTCTCTTTATTCTATTGCATCACTTACTACTTCTGAGTAGCTACTTTCATTTTTTGATTGGTCAATAGCAGTGACCTTATAGAAATAATTTGTATCCTTCCTAACAGTACTATCTGAAAAGGAAGTTTGACGAACTAGATCAGATGTAATCCGTATAAATCTAGATTTTTTTTCTTTTCGGTAAATATGATAACCAGCTATATCTATTTCAGGATTAGGGAACCAAATTAGATCTAAAGAGGTCTGGGTACTAACAATAGTTAGTTGTTTTGGAATAGTGGGTGGATAAATGTCATTGTTAATGATAGAAGCTTCATCTGAATCTTGACTTTCAATCACCCCTTGTGAAGTTTTAATAACTGCACGAACTTTATAATAAGTCTTTTTTCCTAAACCAGTTGACCAATCTCTAAAATGGTTTTCTGAGATAGGTGTAGAATTAATAGGAGTACTCTCATAAACTCCCGACTTTACACTACGATACAAATTAAATTTAACTTCAAACGTAACTTCTAAACCATCTATACCTTTATCAGAAGGAATCCATCGTACCTCAACAAACTTTTCATTAAGTCCAAAGTTCAACTTCCTGGGAGGTAGAGGTGTCGGGACGATGGGCAGAGTAACAACATTAGAGAACCCTGAACTCTTTTGCTTATTGTTAAGCACTGCTAAAGCATAGCTAACTTCACGACCAATGATTTCCTCTGGTTTGAGGTCCTCCATTAAATCAAGGAGTACAATCTTACCTTGATCATTCTTATCATTAAGCTCCCTTAACTGCACACTTTTCCAAGGACTACTGTCGAAGTTAACTGAGGGAAAAGCAGGGGAAGAACCATCCCGATGTCTAATTAAC